>WBZO01000562.1_pt1 | contig 74294 bp, 52 predicted proteins | sample 5204261 | NCBI WGS metagenome assembly WBZO01 (sample SAMN12412400, study PRJNA552823) | activated sludge metagenome | isolation source: activated sludge from anammox sidestream of wastewater treatment plant... | place: USA: North Carolina | collected 2017-09 | reverse complement strand
AAATTGTACTTCCAGTGACGATGCCGGCGCCAGTAGTTCGTGGAATTTAAAAAAAACAAACCACCATTCGCTTAGCATTACGGCACTTGCTAATTTTGATTGAAAATCAAGCTATCGCGTGGAGCTTAACATCATCATCGTAATCCTTTTAGTGTTGCTTTCCGCTATTTTTAGTGGGCTGACGCTGGGGTTTTTTAGTCTGAATCTCTCCTCCCTGGAGCGCAAGATCAGGATAGGGAACGAGCAGGCCAAAAAAGTTTATCCCATTCGCAAGAACGGCAATTTGCTGTTGTGCACCCTGCTTTTGGGGAACGTGGCCGTCAACTCTACCATTGCCATTTTACTGGGCGACATCGCTACGGGAGTGGTTGCCGGGATCGTGGCTACCGGGCTGATCGTCGTTTTTGGTGAAATATTGCCGCAGGCTGTTTTTTCCCGCTACGCTTTAAAGCTGGGTGCAAAAACTGTCTGGCTGGTTCGCATCTTCATTTTCCTTTTTTACCCAGTAGCTTATCCGCTCTCTTGGGTGCTCGACAAAATCCTGGGGGAAGAACTCGCTACCATCTGGGGCAAGAAAGAAATCGAAGAGATCATTAAATCCCATGAAGACTCCAAAGAAAGCGAAATTGACGCCGACGAAGAGCGCATCGTGCTCGGCGCCCTGTCGTTTTCAAATATGACGGCCAAGATGACTGCCACCCCCCGACCCGTCGTGTTTACCCTTCGCTACGAGCAAGTAATTGACGAGGCACTCATCCGGCTGATTAAGGAAAAAGGCTTCTCCCGCATCCCCGTTTTTGCAGAAAATTCTATTGAGGAAATCGCAGGTTACCTCCTCGTCAAAGACCTCCTCGGCATTGACCTGACTGCCGGGCACACCGTCGGAGAATTTACCAGAGAAGATGCCCTGTTTGTCACCGAAACTATCAAACTGGACGACCTGCTGAACCGCTTTTTAACAAAAAAAATACATTTAGCCTGCACTTACGATGAGTATGGCTCTTTTACTGGCGTAGTGACCCTCGAAGATATCATGGAAGAAATCCTGGACGAAGATATCCTGGATGAAGCCGACAAAACCCGAGACCTCAGAGCACTGGCCGTCATGATGGCTAAGCGCAAGTTACAAGAATAATCCTCCTGCTGCTTTCTGCCTCCCATGTAGAAACGGGGCATTAATTGTACCCATCATTTTCAAAAAAACCGTAGTAGAAGTGTTTTTTTAAGACTAAAGAGTACATTTTATTTTTCTTCGACCCTTATCAAATGGCTTCAGCGTTCACAATCTCTGCCTTCTGCATTTTAGAGCTTGTTTGCGATTGGGTTACTTGGCTCGTTTTTACCTCAAGCACCAAAACGCAAACAAACCCTTAGGAACGTGCCGGAAATAAGTTGGGTATTTCGACGAGTGTATTTTGGGGACTGGCAAAGCAGTGAAATAGGCGCATAGCCTTAGCTACGTACCTATTTCACTAACACAGCCAGCGCCCAAAAGACGCCGCCCAAATGCGTAAGTTATTTCTGACACGTTCCTAAGAACACTTCAACATAGCCCTCCTTTTTTAACTTCATTTTTAAATTGCTCCCCAATATTTAGGATAAGTGTTCCTTGCCTGTCAGAATTTCAATAACAGCACTGCCGATGAGCCACCCTGCTTCATTGTGCAAAACCGGGCAGATTTGCCTTTCCTGGAATACAACGGCCTTGTTTTGTTCTTCGCACATGACTTTTCCTTTTCATATCCAGCTTTTCCGCATCTCCGGAAAGCCTAGTCGTTCGCTACAACTTTTATATCCACTGCCATAACTCGCTATGAAGCCGAAAGAATGGCCACATCGGCTTGCAAATCCGTTGGGATTCCCCCATGCACTAAGCAATAAAAAAAGGAAAAATTAAATTTTTGATAAGATACCTTATGTTAAATAAAAATAAGACCCTGCCTATTTCCTACCCCCAAACTGCTGCCACGAAGCTTCTGCTGCTCAGAGGTTGAGAACAAAACCTGCATGTGCAGTTTTGTCCTCAGCCAAAAAATGGCATTGCCAATTTTTACACACCCAATCGCTGCATAGCAATCGGAAAATTACTTTTCCTTTGTTTTGAAAAAATCCAAAAACCAGGACAAAACTGTTTTCAACTAACTACACCAACGCGTTATGAAACTTAATCACCTGATCCTTCTCACTTTTACTGCCCTGCTTCTACTCTCTGCTTGCACAAAAGAAACTCCCCGTGTCCTCGTCTTTTCCAAAACGGCAGCTTTCCGCCACGAAAGCATAGAAGCCGGAAAAGCAGCCCTGCTGGCTATGGGTGAGAAATACCACTTCCACGTGGACACCACAGAAAATGATTCTGCTTTCTACGAGGAAAATCTGCAAAATTATCACGCAGTAGTTTTCCTCAACACCACCGGCGACGTGCTGAATCCTGAAGAGCAAAACAACTTCGAGCGCTTCATCCAGGCAGGCGGCGGCTGGGTGGGCATTCACGCCGCTACTGACACGGAATACGACTGGCCCTGGTACGGCAAGCTGGCAGGAGCTTATTTTAAAGACCACCCCGGCAACCCCAACGTGCAGGAAGGTGAATTTTATGTCGTGGACAGGAACCACCCAGCCTGTGACTCATTGCCCGACCGCTTCAAACGGATGGACGAGTTTTACAATTTCAAACAAATGAATCCCGACATAAAGACGCTGGTAAAAATTGATGAAAGCACCTACCAGGAAGGCAATATGGGCGAAAACCACCCCATGTCCTGGTATCACACCTACGATGGTGGCCGTGCTTTTTACACGGCTATGGGGCATACCATTGAGTCGTTCTCTGAGCCTTTGTTCCTCCATCACTTGTGGGGCGGCCTGAAATGGGTTTTGAACGATGGCCATCCCAAACCGCTGAACTACGCCAATGTTCATACACCACGTATGCCAGAGGAAAACCGCTTCGCAAAAATCGTTCTCGTCGAGGGGCTGAACGAGCCTATCGAATTAGCCATCCTGCCCAGCGGCAACGTGCTTTTTATCGAACGGCACGGCACAATCAAGATCTACGACCAGAGCGAAAAGAAAACGATTGTGATAGATTCTATTTCTATCAGCCACGAATACACCAGCGCACAGGGCGTCAAATCCGAAGCAGAAGACGGCCTCCTCGGTGTGAAACTCGACCCTGATTTTGAGAAAAACAACTTCATTTTCTTCTACTACTCTCCGGCGGGCGACCCGGCTGAAAATGTGCTGGCTCGCTACGAGCTGAAGAACGAGCGGCTCGATAGGGCTTCCAAAAAGATTATCCTTCGCATACCCGTACAGCGCGAGGAGTGCTGCCACACGGGCGGCTCCATGGATTTCGACACAGATGGCAACCTCTACCTGAGTACCGGCGATAATACCAGCCCCCATGACTTTGCCTACGGTCCCAATGACGAACGCCCGGGCAGAGCAGCCTGGGATGCTCAAAAATCCAGTGCCAACACGAACGACCTGCGAGGCAAAATTATACGAATCAAAGTGCAGCCCGACGGCTCATACACCATCCCCGAAGGAAACCTTTTCCCAAAAGGTATGGACAAAACCCGTCCTGAAATCTACGTGATGGGAACCCGCAATCCATACCGCATTTCACTGGACAAAAAAACCGGCTTCCTCTACTGGGGAGAAGTAGGCCCCGATGCAAACACCGATACCATCCCCTATGGCCCAAGGGGTTACGACGAAGTCAACCAGGCCCGCAAAGCCGGCTATTTTGGCTGGCCTTATTTCGTGGGGAAGAACTTCCCCTACGTTAAATACGATTTTGCCACACAAAAAAGTGGTGAAAAATACGACCCTGCAAAACCCCTCAATACCTCGCCCAATAACACCGGCCTGACGGAATTACCACCGGCAAACCCGGCTTTTATCTGGTACCCCTATGCTGAATCCGAAGATTTCCCACTCGTGGGCAGCGGATCCAGGAACGCTATGGCTGGCCCCGTTTTTTACAGTGAAGATTTTAAAAACGCAGAGCGCCCCTTCCCCAATTATTACAACGGCAAGCTCTTTATATACGACTGGATGCGAGGCTGGATTATGGCCGTGACGATGGATAAGGAGGGCCACTACGAAAGCATGGAACCTTTTATGGGCAGCTACAAGTTTAGCAACCCCATTGACATGGAGTTCAGCAAAAACGGCGACCTCTACATGCTGGAATATGGCACAGCCTGGTTTACCGGCAATCCCGATGCCCGCCTCGTGCGCATTGAGTACACCGCAGGTAACCGCAAACCAGCCGTCCGGATGGCTGCCGACAAAGCACAGGGCGCAGCACCGCTCACCACGCATTTTTCTTCTGCCGGCACAATAGACTATGACAAAGACGAACTGAGTTACAAGTGGAACATCCTGTCGCCACAAGGCATTTCGCTGGCTACGTCCACTTCACCCGACATGGATTTCACATTTGAAACACCGGGCGTTTACAAGGTCGAACTGACCGTGAGCGACGGCAAAGGCGGCGAAACTGTTTCCTCCACAGAGGTGCAGGTAGGCAATGAGCCGCCCGTCGTTGAACTGAAAATAACACGGGGCAACAGCGGTTTCTTTTTCCCTGGGCAAACTTTTGAGTACGAAGTACTTGTAACTGACAAGGAAGATGGTTCCACGGTAACAGGTCTCATTCCGGCAGACGGTGTCAGCGTTACAGTGGACTACCTGCCCGAAGGATTTGACAAGGCTATTACCGCCCTGGGCCACAAGTTTGCAGACAATCCTATTGCTCCTCATGGCAAGTCGCTGATGGACAAATCAGACTGCCTTTCTTGCCACCAGCTCGACAGGAAATCCATCGGCCCGACCTACCTTGATGTGTCAAACAAGTACCGGAACGATCCGAATGCACCACAGTATTTAGCAAAAAAAATAAAAGAAGGTGGCAGTGGCGTCTGGGGCGACGTGGTGATGGCAGCCCACCCCAGTCTGCCCGATGCCGACGTAGCTGAGATGGTGCGGTATATTTTAGGACTGGCGCAAAAGCCTGCCGACTCCCTGCCTCTCAAAGGCAGCTATACGACCTCCATTCCTAAAGGTCAAAGCGACCAGGGCATTTTTGTCCTGCGGGCAGCATACACCGACAAAGGAGCTAACGGCATGCCCGGCATCCACACAGAGCAAACCCTATTGCTGCGAAATGCCAGCATGAGTGCCTCCACCTGTGACGACCAAAAAGACGTGATGAAAATGAAAATGCCCGGAACTGAAACAGAAATCGCCATTGCTCAAAAAGATGGAGCCTGGCTGATGTTTAGGCAAATGGATCTGTCGGGTATCGGCGCAGTGACTTTTGTAGGCAGTGCCCCCTCAAACTACGGCATGATGGGCGGCTCGGTGGAAGTCCGCCTCGGCGCTCCCGGCGGAGCGCTGATTGGCACTTCCTCACCCATTGCTCCCGCAGAAGTGGTAATAGGTGCCTCCATGCAGGAATTCAAGCCCTCCATTGCCGTAGCACCACTCAAACCTGTGCAGGGCAGGCAAGACGTGTACTTCGTCTGTAAGGCAGCAGGAGGCAGTGAGCTTCGCGGTCTGTTCGTGCTGTTGCAGGTGATGTTTACGAGTGCGGAGAAGTCTCCGATGTAGAGTTGACGACAGCCACGGTGCCGGGCAACCTGGCGGGGAATGGAGCTTTTGCAACCAGGCACCCCTTCCCGGCAATTCAGCCTCCGGCTCGGATTCTCGTTTCTGCGGGGGATAAAAAGCGCTGTGATTTGGTGGTTCTGCTTAGGATTGAAGAAAAAATAAAATGAAAAAGCCATCTTCACTACGGGCTTTTTGAAAAAGATGGGTACAATTTATTAATGCCTCGTTTCTTAGAAGCTGTTTGGATTTGGCTCACCGGGCTAAATTCAAACAGCTTCTCTGCTCAAGCACCAAATCGCAAACAAGCTCTAAGGCAGGTGGTACCCATTCGCCGGTAATCAGTCAATTGCTATTCTCACTCCTCTCTTTGCGCTTTCAAAAGCAGCTTCGATCACTTTGATGCCGAGCAGTGATTCTTCCGGCTTTACGGCCAGTGCGGCTCTGCCTCTAATGGCTTCATACAAATTGGTGTAGAACGCGGAGTAATTGCCTCGCAGCGTTTCCAGCTTTCCCTGCCAGTGCAATCCGTTGAGCGAAGTATTGAGGAGACCCCAGTGTTTTTCATCCTCCGCCCCCCAGTTTGGCTCATTGGGCAGGTGGCCTGCATTGAGCAAGTCTTCTTGGGGGTCAAGTCCCCATTTCAGAAAAGAGCCCTCCGTGCCATGTAGGATAAAATGAGGACCAGGCTCGCGCACCAGGTAGCTGCCTCGGAGCTTGACCTTTGTATTTTCATAAAACAGGTCAATGTCAAAAAAATCATCTACTTCGCTGCCTTCGCGCATTTTCCGGATATCGCCATAGACAGCAGAAGGTTTTCCAAAAAGACATAGCACCTGGTCAATGATGTGCGAGCCGAGGTTGCGCACCGTGCCGGAGCCGCCCGCAACCGTTTCTTTCCAGACGGAGGGCACGAAATTGCGGTAGCGGTCAAAATGAGCTTCGTATTCGACCAATCTCCCCAACAGCTTTTGCTCCAGCACACTGCGAACAGTGAGAAAGCCTCCGTCCCAGCGCCGATTGTGAAACACCGTCAGCAACAGCCCTAGCTGCTTGGCCAGCGCTATCAACTCTTCGCCGTGGGCAGACTCCACGACGAAGGGCTTTTCCACGACGACGTGCTTACCTGCCAGCAAGGCTTTTTTTGTATAATCAAAATGCGTGATATCCGGCGTGTTGACGACAACCAACTCAAGAGACTCATCTTGGAGAACTTCTTCTAAAGTCCTGACAATCCGGCTTTTATTAAATAAAGCAGCAGCTTCACTTTTCGTGCGCTCCCAAATTTTGATCACCTCGAAACCGGGGTGTACTTTTAGCAGAGGCCCGTGAAAAACCTTCCCCGATTTGCCGTACGAAAGGAGGGCCGTTTTGATGGATTCAGACATGCGTTTAATGTTTTGGAACGTGTCGGAAATAGCTTGCGCTTTTGAGCGGCGTCTTCTGAGCGCTGGCTGTGTTGGTCAAATAGTTGCGTAGCTCAGCTATGCTCCTGATCCACTGCCTTACCAGTCCCAAAATACCTCGCCGAAATACCCAACTGATTCCCAGCACCTTCCTTAGAGCTTGTTTGCGATTTGGTCACTTGGCTAAAAACGGCCCTTTTACGCCACTTTTCCCCCTTTTTTTCCGTTCCGTAGCGCTGCTACGCAACGGAAAAAGGAGGAAAATTGACAAAAAATAGCTCGTTTTTAGATGCGGTTGGGGTTGGGCTGCCGCAGATAAAAAGAATGGATTTTTTGTCCAGAGCAAAGGAAATTTTGAAGGAATAGTCTTAGCTATTGCTGAAAAATTTGCTTGGCTCTGGGTGGAAAAGACACCTTTTTAGCCCGGTAAGCTCTACCCCAACAGCATCTGTGCTCAAGCACCAAAACGCAAACAAGCTCTTAATCTCCAAATTTTGGAAATAATACCCACATTCAACTGCGGGTTGTAGCACTTGTTTTATTTTCATTGAAAAAAACAGAAGATATGGATCTAATTAAAGTACTATTCCTGGCGGCCTTCACATTGGTGTCGTTGGGCTGCAGCACGATACGAAGCACTGCCTCTGCACCATCAGAGCAGGGTAAAGAAGCCGATATCGAAAGACCCCAGCACTCCCTTTCGCTGGTAGAGCACCTGCGCCGCCTACCCGGCGTACAGGTTAGTGGCAGCGGCAGCAGCGCCAGAGTTACCATCCGGGGAATCAACTCCTTCACCATGCAAAGCGAGCCACTTTTCGTCGTGAACGGGCAGCCACTCGCCGGCGGTCTGAGCGCAGCCATTGACATGGTCCCCGTGGAGAGCATCCAATCCATTCGCGTACTGAAAAATGCCGATGAAATCGGGTTCTACGGCGTGCGGGGTGCCAATGGTGTTATCGAGATCCGATTGAAACACACGGAAAATTGAGCCGCGCTTCTGTCAAAAAAGAGGCTTGAAGCCAACTGTCAAGAGCCGGGTCTCCGTTTTGTTTCCAAAAAGCATCTTTGATTTAAGCAAAATCTAAGAAGCTGTTTGGATTGAGTCCGGTAAGCTCAATCCAAACAGCTTCTAGTGTAGATCTCTGCGGTTTTACTGCTGCTCATTTTTCCTCATAATCTCGTTCCGCAATACTTACAAAAAACCGCATCAGCATCGTGTCCTTCTCTGCTGCAATTCTGGCAGTGCTGAGAGCTGTTTTTCCGCTGAATTTTAATGAGCGAGGAAGTGACAATGCCGGTGGGCACTGCGATCACAGCATAGCCCATAATCATGATAATGGTAGAAATGAATTTGCCAAAGCCGGTGATGGGGCTGATGTCCCCGTAGCCAACGGTGGTGATGGTGACGGTGGCCCAGTAAATCGCTGTCGGTATGCTGTCAAAACCGGGGTTGACGGCATGTTCTGCCATATAAATAATGGAGCCAAAAATGCCGACCATCAGCAGGATGAAAAACATAAAAACCAGGATTTTCTCCCGGCTAGTTTTAATGGCCTGCACCAGTAGATTCCCCTGATTGACAAAAATATCCAGCTTGAAAATCCGAAACAGGCGCATGAGCCGCAGGGAGCGCACAATCAGCAGCGAGTGAGCACCGGGAAACAGGATGTCCAGATAAACCGGCAGGATAGAAGTAATGTCCACAATCCCGTAAAAGCTGGTTATATATCGCCAGGGGCGATAAACGCAGTACAGCCGCACAATGTATTCAACGGTAAAAAAAACGGTGATAACCCACTCCAGCACGTAAAACAAGTGCCCCCATTTTGCACTCAGCGAAGGCACAGTCTCCAGCATCAACAATACAATACTGAGCAGAATCATAAACAGCAACGCCACATCGAACCATCTCCCTTCCGGCGTCTCTGCCTCGAACACGATCTGGTGCAAGCGCTCCCGAAAGGGGCTGAAGTGCTCGGGTTTCTGTGCAGTTTTCTGCGTGTCGAAATTGATGATTTTCATGGATCGCCCTTTCATTTTCATCTGCCTGATTTTTTGACGAGCTCTCCAATCTTTTTGTTTAATCCTTCTGCTTGCAACAACTCTTCCAGCGACAGGTGAAAGCGAAATTTCCAGTAGTGGGGAGAAACAGCTGGGTCGTTGATCTGCTCTGCTGTTGCATCAGGACGGCGCAGACGAGCGTCCATACCCACCAGGTCCTGAATGGGGAAAATAGCAAGAATGCTCGGCGACTGTAAGTGCTGTAAGTTGATAGCCTCGACTATGGCGGGTGTACATTCCAGCGGAGCCTCGCCGCCCAGATGCAAGCTGTTCTGGTAAAACCGCTTCGACCGGTCGGAGTCACTCTCCCACCATCCGCGGATCGTGGACATGTCGTGACTGGAAGGACTGCAAACAGAGGTGTAGGGGTACTCTTCCGGCCGGGCAAACTCAGTATCCCCTTTCGGCATCCGCTGAATCTCCAGCGACAAGATGTTCAGGTCTTTCATCACACCGGGAACTGTCCTGGGAATCATGCCTAAGTCTTCACCGCAGATCAGCATGTTGGTAGCTTCCACCAGAGCGGGGAGCTTCCATATCGCTTGCCGGCGCCAGAATTCTTCGTGGCGGCTGAAATAATAATCGTTGTACAGCCGGTCAAAAATCGCTTTTTCACGTTCGCCCAGCTCTTGCCAGGAGCGGGTTGTGCTCAGTGTAATGCGTGGATTAAAAACTGTTCCCTGCGGGCCTGGCTCTTCAAGTAGCAGCACCTGACTCACCAGGCTCATCAAGGGCTTTTCAATGTGCTTTTTCGAAGCGTATTTTTTTTGAAGAAACAACTCTCTGATCTTCGCCTGATTATCTACAAAGGGCTTTAATTCAAAAACTCCGTAAGAAACTTCTTCTAGGAACGTTGAGCGAACGTAGCCGGCATCCGCGCCAAACATCTCACCCAGGAAATGCCCCCTGATGTAAGGTCGGGTATAGCGGTCGAGATAGCCGTGCAGCCCGAACGCCTCTAAGTCCTGGCGGGAATAGGGCAGGCGGGGATTGAACAGCCCCATCGTGCCTACCACCTGGTTCGTCGGGATTTCCCAAATTCTGAAGAAGCCGAGGATGTGGTCAATGCGCAGGGCGTCGAAATATTCAGCCAGTTTTGTCATTCGCTGCCGCCACCAGGCAAAGTTGTCTTTTTCCATCACCTTCCAGTTGTAGGTCGGGAACCCCCAGTTCTGGCCATCGTCCGAGTAGGGGTCGGGGGGTGCGCCGGCCTGCCCGTCCATATTGTACAGCTTCGGTGCTACCCAGGCGTCGCAACTGTACCGGTATATGCCGATAGGCAAGTCGCCTTTCAGCACGAGGCCATGTTGGCGGGCGTATTCTGTAGCCTCCTGTAGCTGGCGGTGCGCATGGTATTGGATAAAAAAATACAGCGCTACCCCGTCGAATTTGTCATAGCCCGGATCGCAAAGTTCCAGGATAGTTTTTTGTGAAAAAACGGCGTGTTTTTTCCAGGTGTCAAAGCGTACCGTGCCGTTCATATCCCTCAGGTGGCAAAAGGCTGCGTAAGGTTTGAGCCAGTTTGCATTTTTTTCGATAAACTGCCGGGCTGCTTTGTCTTTTAAGAAATCTGCCTTTTCCTGTTCGTAAAGCAGTTTGAAAAACTCAAATTTGATGTTCAGCACTTGCTCAAAGTCTATCGCTTCGAGGTGGTTGAGCCGCTCCGTTGCCTTTTTCAGGCGGCTTTCGGCCTTGTGGTCTTTCAGCTTCGCAATTTTCTGGAGATTGACGTAGAGGGGATGCAGAGCAAAGACAGAGATTGCAGCATAGGGATAGCTGTCCGTCCATGTTTTTGTAGCAATGGTGTCGTTGACAGGCAGCACTTGTACAAGTCTGAGATTTGTTTTCACAGCCCAGTCTACCAGCGGTATGAGGTCGCTAAATTCCCCAATGCCCAGCCCCTTACGGCTCCTGAGAGAAAAAACCGGCACAGCCACCCCTGCGCCATGCCAGCGGCTTGCGCTGTAGCGAAAACTCTCATCCGTCAGCACGAGGGCATTTCCGCTCTGCGTTGGCAGTGTGAAATTTATCCGCCGGTTTTCACCGTGCTCCCATGCTGCCACCGCACCGGTTGCTGGATCACAAAAAGCATATTTGTATTCAAAATCGGCAACCTGGCCCTCCAGCTCTACCTCTGCCTGCCACAAGGGAAATTTTTCATCCGACAAAACCAGCGGCTTTTCCCAATCCCCTAAAGGCCCATTGCCCAACACACAAAAACGGAGATTGGGGGAAATAGCAGCCGCGTATAGTTGGAAGAGAACCTTATTGCCTCTCGCTTGCTTTGCTCGAGTTGCCTTTGGGGCATTGCTTCTTTTTCTTTTAAAAATGACATCTTTAAAAGCAGAAGAAAAATAAATGCGCTCCGTTTCGTAAGAAGGGCGCCAGTAGTCGCGGCAAAACAACTGCTCCTGCCCATTCGGGATGTGCAGGTGGCGGAATTCACCGTGCTCGGCCACCAGGCCCGTGAGCGATTGAAGAAAGTATTTATACTCCACGACATCAGAGTCCACTATCTCTAGGCTCGCCTGCCAGTTGACACCGTCGAAACTATGACAAAGCACCTGTCGCTCTTCTCCATTTTTATTAAAATGAATGACCAGGAACTCTCCTGTCACTGTGCCATAGTTGATGTGAAAATTCGCTATCATAAAATAAAAAGGTATTGCAACCAAGGAATCCAAAATCCTCAATCTCTGAAGCATCTATCTTCCTCCCGCACCATAAAACTTCATGCGCTTGCTGCAGGAAACCTTGGCCCATTTGCCCACGCCAAAGTTAAACTCCAGGAGCACTTGGGCGAAGGCAGGATGTGTAGGCTCAATGCGCTTGTAAGCCAGGCTGGAAATGGGATTTGGATAGCCCAGTTTTGTGCCTTCGCTGCTTACAAAATTTGTAAGTCCGTAGTGAAGGCGGAATCCCAGGCCTATTGAAAAAGTATTTGACCCGGCCAGGTACCCCCCAAAACCGAATACACCTGCCAGGTAACTTTTTTCGTAATAGCGGGAAGCGGTGCTAATTTCAACATCGCTGATCACCTGCTCCACCGACTGCACGAGAGAATACATCGGACCGGCCTCGACGTAAGCCTTGTTTCTGATGTATCGGTACATCAGAAAGGCGTCAATGCTTTTCCAGCTTATATCGTTTCGAAGGCCTTTTTGCAGTAGGTCAAATTCAAAGTTCTGCCCCGACTGGTTGTACAGCCCTTCCAGGGAAAGGCCGTGATAAGGGCCAAAGTTCAGAGCAACTCTGGCGCCACCGCCATACATCGGCGTAACGAGGTAGCGGTAGCTGTCATCGTCAAAGATATTTTTATTCAGTAAAAAGGAAGTACCACCACCCCCTTTGAGGCCCATTTCGAGCCAGATCTCCTGGGCACCTAACACGGTGGAAAACAACAGCACGAGCAGAATAAGACTTTGTTTTTTCATGTTATTGCTTTGATTTTTAACGGTATTGGATACAGCTATTCAGGGTGCCAAAATAAAATTCTTTCCAGTGTTTCTTTCAATCTGCACCACAAATCAGCTCACCCATTGACCAAAATCACTTCTGCTCTACTGGCTAATTCCTAAATTCTGCCCAAAAAAACAGGGAGGGTGAAAAGTCTGCTGCTCACCCCAAAAAAAGCAAAAGCCATGATAAAATTTCTCTTTGCTTCCATCCTGCTTTTGCACGGTTTCATTCATCTCATGGGCTTCGCCAGAGCCTTCCACTTCGCGGAAATCAGCCAACTCACCCAGCCCGTTTCCAGGCCAGCGGGAGTAGCCTGGAGCTTGGCAGCACTGCTATTTGCACTGACCGCCCTGCTTTTGCTATTAAAAAAGGACAGTTGGTGGTTGTGGGCGCTACCGGCCGTCATTCTGTCTCAAATCCTAATTTTCAGCAGTTGGCAGGATGCCCGATTCGGCACCATCACCAACCTGGTAGCTGTGCTGGGTATCGCCGCAGGCTACGGCCACTGGAGCTTTGAAAAACTGACCCACCGCGAATTACAGGTGCTGTACAGCCAGTCCGTGAAATCCTCCGACGTAGTGACAGGACAAAAAATTGCGTCGCTGCCCCCCATCGTGCAAACCTGGTTGCACCGCTCCGGCATCGTCGGGAAACCTTCGGTTTCCACCGTGCATCTGCACCAGCGGGGCATCCTGCGCACGGCGCCCAGAGGCAAATGGATGCCCGTCAGTGCTGAGCAGTATTTTAGCGTTCAGCCACCGGGTTTTCTCTGGTTGGCCGATGTAAAAATGATGCCTTTTGTTCCTCTCGCCGGGCGCGACAAATATGCAGATGGGCAGGGGCACATGCTCATCAAGGCGCTGTCGCTCATTCCCTTAGCCGACAGCAAAGGCCCTGAAATTGACCAGGGCACCGCATTGCGTTACCTCGGCGAAACCATCTGGTTTCCATCGGCAGCTTTGAGCGAATACATTTCCTGGGAAGCGCTTGACGCTGTTTCGGCCAGGGCAAGCATCACCTGGGGCAACATCACTGCTTCGGGCATTTTTTGCTTTTCTGAAAACGGCGACATGACAGCCTTTCAGGCTGACCGCTTTTACGACCGGCAAGGTACCTCAACACGGGAGCGCTGGCGCATTGACGCAAAGGACTGGAAAGAATTTAACGGAGTGCGGGTGCCGGTAAAATTCGATGTAACCTGGAAACTCCAGGAAGGGGATTTTACCTGGTTCAGGATGGAGGTCACCGATCTGGTGTACGATGAAAAGCAGGCTGAATGAGCGCAAGAACACCCTCCGGCGCCTTAGAAGCTGTTTAAATTGAGCTTAGAGCTTGGTCACTTGGCTAAAAAACGGCCCTTTTACGCCACTTTTCCCCCTTTTTTTCAGCTCCGTAGCGCTGCTACACAACGGAAAAAAGGAGAAAAATTGACGCAAAATTACTCGTTTTTAGATGCTGTTGGGATTGAGCTTACCGGGCTAAATTCAAACAACTTCTTACAAAAGACTTGAGAACATGAACCGGAAATTACATCAGATAAAGTTGCTGCACACCGCCATCTGGGCTGTCATGGTAGCTGCTATTTTTCAAATTTTATTTACCGGCCTGAGCGGACAGGTCTCTACTCTGACCTATGCATCCCTCGGCCTGGTGGGTTTGGAGGTCATCACGCTACTCATCAACCGCATGACCTGCCCGCTGACACCCCTTGCCCGGCGATATTCCGACAGCTCCAAGGCCAATTTTGATATCTATTTGCCTGAATGGCTGGCGAGATGGAACAAGGAAATATTCGGGGTGCTGCTGGTTGTCGGCGTTATTCTGGTAGCTTGGCGGATAGCCGCGGGATAGCGGAGTCCTGAATTGCCAAAAACCAGCTTGCAGTAGCAGCGTTTCCCCTGCAGGAGGCAAGGTCAGTTACTGGAAGTGCAGCTATTCCTGTGGAGAGGCCGTAGTTTCGGGGATTTCAGCCAAAAGCCCCATAATAAGCCGCCCCCCACATCGCCGTTTTTTGATTTAAAATGATGGTAACGGGCACGGCCGCCACCAAAGGCTCCAGGCGACCCACGGCAAAAAAGTATTGATAAAAAATGGCGTGGTGCTCTTCGTTCCAAATCTTGGGGATGATACCTCCGCCGATGTAGAGGCCACCGGTCGCTTTCAGCTTCAGCGCCAGATTGGCAGCCTCTTGGGCCATAAAGCGCGTGAACAGCCGCAGGGTTTCTACACAAACGGGGCAGCCCTCTGCAGCGGCAATGCTGATAGCGACAGAAGGATCAGTCGTCTCCATTTTTTCTTTCAGGATCTGCGGCACGTCCCAGCCGTCCACGTCCCGCAGGAAGTTGAAGATCATGCGAATACCGGGGCCTGAAATAACCCGTTCCCAGCTCACGTGGCCGTATTGTTCTTTTAAATACAAAAACAGCCGCCAGTCTATTTCATAGCGCGGAGCAAAATGCGAATGGCCGCCTTCTGTGGCAAATGGGCGGTATGCCTTGCCGTCCCAAAAGAGGCCGCCTTCCCCTAAGCCAGTGCCAGGAGAAATGACCGCCGCATTGCCGGGTTCATGGTCCTTGCCAGGGTAGATCACCAGCAGATCTTCCTCTTGCAGAGCAGCCAGGCCGTAGCAGTTAGCTTCCAGATCGTTGATCAGAAACATGGAAGAGATGCCGAGTTCTTCACGAATTTTCTGGCTATCAATGTCCCAGTTGAGATTTGTGCCGGTGGCTTTTCCCTTCTGCACCGGCCCAGCAAAAGAAGCGCAGAAGCGCTCCGGGACAGGCTCCCCCTGCATAAAATCGCGGGCTATGTCGGCCAGAGAAGTGTATTGCTTCGAGGAAAAACGATGCTCCCTTACAAGGGAGGGCAGGGCGTCTTTTATCACGAAAAGCGCCATGTCTGTCTTCGTTCCGCCGATATCAGCCGCAAGGACAAGCGTGCCTTCTGTCGGTGGTTCCGGGTTTGGAAAAGCAACTGGAATGAGGTTTATCCGCATAGTTTTTTCAATTCAACTTTTTCTTTTTAAAAAATACCCTAAGTTAGGGGAGGAGGAAGAAGAAATTTCATTTTTTCTTCCTCCTCCCACCCCCCTTAGAGCTTGTTTGCGTTTTGGTGCTTGGGCAGAGATGCTGTTGGGATGGGGCTTACCGGCCTAAAAAGGTGTCTTTTCCGCTCAGAACCAAGCAAATTTTTCAGCAATAGCTAAGGCTATTCCTTCAGAATTTCCTTTGCTCTGGACAAAAAATCCATTCTTTTTATCTCCGGCAGCCCAACCCCAACCGCATCTGAAAACGAGCAATTTTTTGTCAATTTTCCTCCTTTTTCCGTTGCGTAGCAGCGCTACGGAACGGAAAAAAAGGGGGAAAAGTGGCGTAAAAGGGCCGTTTTTAGCCAAGTGACCCAATCGCAAACAAGCTCTAAGTAGTTGCAAAAATTCAAAATGGCAATCTGCTGTGGCTGGCAGATCTGTTTTGGCGAGAAAAAAATGCCAGCCAGCGCAAGATATGAACTTCCCCGCACAATTTTGAAAAGGCTATTTCGACGGGAAATCCCTGCCCAACCTATTGCGAAAAACTAATCAGACTCTCTGGTTTCTGCCGCCGGCTGCCTGCCAGCAAGCATGACATTTATCATTTAAAACATTGACAAGCCTCAACGAATGCCCATGACAATTAAAAAAGATTTGTAGCTCCAACGTCTTTATACGCTGGCTTCTTTTCAAGGGTAATACCGGGTGATTTTTCCCAGTCAAAAATATTCTGTCATGTTTGGAAAAAAAGAAAAAAAACAGTTCAAATACCCGGGAATCCGGGTTGCAATGGACGGTAACACCGCTGCCATCATGTGCGAGCGGGAATCCACAGATGCAGCAGGAGCCTACCCCATCACGCCTTCCACCCAGATGGGTGAATACTGGGCCGAAGAAGCCGCCAAAGGCCACCTCAACATCTCCGGCCGACCGCTCATTTTTATTGAACCCGAAGGCGAACACGCAGCAGCAGCCGTTACTGCCGGCCTCTCCATGACCGGACTACGGGCAGCCAACTTCTCCTCAGGGCAGGGCATTGCCTACATGCACGAATCGCTCTACGCCGCTGTCGGCAAGCGCCTGACTTATGTGCTCAACATCGGCGCCAGAGCCATGACCAAGTCCACCCTGAACGTGCACGCCGGGCACGACGACTACCACGCCATTGACGACACGGGCTTCTTCCAGTTGTTCGCCAACAAGGCACAGCACGTGGCAGACCTGAACGTCATTGCCCACCGGATTGCAGAACTGTCTTTGACGCCAGGGGCCATTGCACAGGACGGATTTTTGACCACCCACCTCATCGAAACGCTGCTGCTGCCCGAGCGGGAACTTATCCGGGAATACCTGGGCCGCCCTGATGACATCATCGAAACGCCGACTCCGGCGCAGCGCATTATTTATGGTGAAACGCGCCGCCGAATCCCCGAAATCTGGGACGTGGATAACCCCATCATGGCAGGCATCGTGCAGAACCAGGATTCCTACATGCAGAGCGTAGCTGCTCAACGGCCTTTCTTTTTTGACCACATCCAGGAATTGGCAGACCAGGCTTTTGAGGAATACTACCAACTCACGGGCCGCCGCTACGAGCGGGTGATGACCTACCTCGCCGACGACGCGGACTACCTCATCCTCGGGCAGGGCAGCCTCATCCCGAGCGCACATGCCGTGGCGGATTATTTGAGAAAAACGAGAAAGATAAAAGTCGGCGTAGTGGATCTGGTGATGTTCCGCCCCTTCCCTTCCGATTTGATTGCTCGGGTGCTAAAAGGCAAAAAAGGCGTCGCCATTCTCGAGCGCCTTGACCAGCCACTGGCTGTTGACGCTCCCATCATGCGAGAAGTGCGGGCCACGCTGACCAAGTGCATCGAAAATGGCACGAGTAAAAAGACCAAGCCCTACCCCGAGCTGGAAAGCTACCAGCAAGCTGACCTGCCGGCACTCTACACTGGCTCTTACGGCATGGGCAGCCGCGACCTGCAGCCCGAAGGCATCATCGGAGCCGTGGAAAACATGCTGCCCGATGGCAAACACAAGAAACAGTTTTACCTCTCCATTGACTTCCTACGGGATGTGCCCTACACGCCCAAACAGCGGGCTTATCAGGAAACCATTCAGGAAGCCTATCCGAAGGTGAAAGACCTCTCCGTGCGGGGCAGCGAAAACCCCAACCTCATGCCCGAAGGAGCTATCACCGTCCGCTTTCACTCTGTAGGCGGCTGGGGTGCTGTAACAACAGGGAAGAACCTCGCCATGACGCTGTACGACCTGCTCGGCTATGACATCAAGGCGAATCCGAAATACGGCTCGGAGAAAAAAGGCCAACCGACTACCTACTACCTCGCAGCAGCTCCAGAGCCTATCCGCATGAACTGTGAGTTCTTTTTCGTGGACGTGGTGCTCTCGCCTGACCCCAACGTTTTCAGGCATACAAATGCTTTAGCAGGCCTGAAAAAAGGCGGTGTTTTCATTATTCAAAGCGAAAAGACGAAGCCCGCCGAGGTCTGGGCAGATATTCCGAAACCCTACCAGAAAATCATCATTGACAACGACATCCGCGTATTTTGCATAGACGGCTTCAAAATCGCACGCGAAGAAGCAACCGACCCTGAGTTGCAACTTAGAATGCAGGGCATTGCTTTCCAGGGTGCATTTTTTGCCTCTTCTTCACTGATGAAAAAGGCAGGCCTGACCCAGGAAACCCTGCTGAAAGCCATCGAGGATCAATTGCAGCACAAATTTGGCGCAAAAGGCCAACGCGTGGTGGATGACAACATGCGAGTAGTACGCCGGGGGTTTGACGAAGTTTTTGAAATAACAAATAAAGTTCTGAAGGAAGAGCCGGCCAAATCTGACAATCATATTCTGCCACTGCCTTCCATGCTGAAAACCAGACCTCAGAGCGAATCGCAGCTCAGCGATATCCACCGCTTCTGGGAGCAAACAGGCAGCTTCTACGCAAAAGGCCAAGGCAACGACAACCTCACCGACCCCTTCATTGGCCTGAGCGTGATGCCCGCCGTTTCGTCGCTATTCCGCGACATGACCGGCATCCGCTTTGAGCACCCCGAATGGATAGCAGAAAACTGCACCGCCTGCGGTAACTGCTACACTGCCTGCCCCGACACGGCCATCCCCGGCCTGGTCAGCGAGCTGTCCGACGTATTAGAAACAGTGGTGAACCGCGTGAAAAAATCACACGGTAAAGTCGAATACCTACCCAAAGCCATCCGGCAAATGGAGGGCAAAATCCGCGCACTGTTCAGCGAATCGCGCAATAGCAAGGTTACCGTCAACGACCTCCTCCACGAGGTGATTGAGGAAACCATTCGCACGGACAAAAGCGGCAACGGCCAGGTGAAAGAACTCGAATGGTTTCGGGACGAGCTGGGTGGTTTCAAATTTGCCCTCACCCGCCCCTACTTCGACGTGCTGGAAAATAAAAATCCGGGCAGTGGCGGCCTGTTCAGCATCACCGTTAACCCAACCACCTGCAAGGGCTGCATGGAATGTGTAGAGGTCTGCCACGATGACGCACTTAAACCTGTCACTCAAACAGATGAATCTATCGCCCGCCTGCGCAAGGAGTGGAGCCTGTGGACAGATCTGCCCAACACGCCTGAAAAATTCAACCGCGTTGATAACCTGGAAGAAAAAATAGGCCCGCTGGAAACCATTTTGCTAAACAAAGAAGCCTACCTGGCTTTTGCTAGCGGCGACGGCGCCTGCTTAGGCTGCTCCGAAAAATCCGTCATCCACCTCTTTGTCGCAACGGTCGAATCGCTCATGCAGCCACGCATCAAAAAACACGTGACACACCTGGACGAACTGATCTCAGGATTGGAAAAGAAAATACAGCAAAAACTCATCAGCACGGTGGACGTCAGCGACACGGCCGCACTGACCCAAATTATGGCCGAAGCGAAAAACGCTGATCTGACGATGGCCAGCCTCAGCCGCCGCCTCGAAGCGATGAAAGGCACGGAGCCTATTGACCAGGAATGGCTGCGTGAAATGGCCCAACTCGTTGCAAAGCTGAAAAAACTGCGCTGGAAATACACCAATGGCACAACCGGAAGCGGCCGCGCTTCAATGGGCATTTGCAACTCTACAGGCTGTACTTCCGTCTGGGGCAGCACCTGGCCTTACAACCCCTACCCTTTCCCCTGGGCCAACCACTTGTTCCAGGATTCACCTTCGATAGCAATGGGCATTTTCGAAGGCCATATGGCAAAAATGGCCGATGGCTTCAAAACCATCCGCAAGGCCGAACTCATGCTAAAAGACGCGTACAGAGCAGGCGAACACGACAACTTTTTCACCTATTTTACCTGGAATCAGTTCACCGATGAAGAATGGCTGCTTTGTCCGCCGGTAGTGTCAATCGGCGGCGACGGAGCTATGTACGACATCGGCTTTCAGAATCTGTCGAGACTGATGATATCTGGAAAGCCAATCAAAGTGATCATCGTGGACACACAGGTGTATTCCAACACTGGCGGCCAGGCTTGTACTTCGGGCTTTATGGGACAGATCAGCGACATGGCGCAATTCGGCAAAGTATGGCAGGGTAAACCTGAAATCCGCAAAGAAATTGGTCTCATTGCCATGGCACACCGCAGCGCTTTCGTCCTGCAGGCTACGCTGGCCAACACGACCCAGATGATCGAGGGTTTCATTGATGGTCTGATGACCCGGCGCCCGGCGCTGTTCAATCTCTACACCACCTGCCAACCTGAACACGGCGTAGGTGACGACCTGGGCACACACCAGGCAAAGCTGGCAGTCGAATCCCGTGCTTATCCCGTTTTTAAATACAACCCCGACGCCGGCAAGACCATTGCCGAAAACTTAGACCTCAGCGGCAATCCAGCCATGGATAAAATATGGCCTTCCTACGAGTTGAAGTATTTGGAAAACGGTCGGGAAAAGAAAATGGAACTGCCGATGACCTTCGCCGACTTCGCACTCACAGAAGCCCGTTTCCGCAAGCACTATCGCAAAGTGCCCCGCGATGCCTGGAACGAAAACATGGTGCAACTGGACGAATTCCTGTGCATGAGCGAAGACGACCGGGCGGGCAAATTCCCCTACATCTGGGCTGTTGACCGCAAGCAGCAACTCAGCCGGGTGCTCGTCGCCAGGAAAATCGTCGAGTCCTGTGAAGAGCGCCGGGACTTCTGGGTCATGCTCCGTGACCTCTCTGGTTGGAAGCCACAGGAGGAACAACCTGAAAACCTGGAAGAGAAGATCCGCGCAGAAGTCGTCGGCAAAATTGCCCATGGCCTACTGCAACTGGCCGGCAGTACCGGCGGCAATCTGCTGCAACTGACCCCTACGCCTGCTGCTGCAACGACTCCCACCCCGGCAATGGCATCCGCACCTGCTGCTGACGGCAACTACCTCGCCCCCTGGTTAGAAACAGAAAACTGCACCTCCTGTGATGAATGCACAAAACTAAATCCGAACATTTTTGCCTACAACAACAACAAAAAGGCTTACATCAAGAACCCTGACGGAGGTCCGTACTCGGATCTGGTGAAAGCCGCCGAAAAATGTACGGCAAGAGTCATCCATCCAGGTTTGCCTAAGAACAAGTCGGAGAAGGACATTGAGAAGTGGATAAAACGGGGTGAAAAGTTTAATTAATATTAAAAAAACAATATGTGCATTTTATTTTTTAAAAGCCTTTTCCACTACGGGCTTTTCGAAAATGATAGGTACAATCTATTATAGATTCACGCATTGGAAGTTAATAGTAATTGGAGCCATTTTATTGATAATAAACGGCTTATGACATCAAAATGATTAAATTCAAATGCGGCTATCTATAATACCCCATTTCTAAACAGGTTGGTGATTTGGCAAACCGCCAACTAATTTTTTGCCAGAATCGAGAATGGGTTTTTTCAATTTTCATAAAAATACCTTTAAAAACGGCATACACCCGCCGGAGCACAAGGACGAGACGAGCAAATTGCCCATTCGGCAATTTGCTTTTTCGCCGCTCATCATCCTACCCATGTCGCAGCACCTGGGGGCACCTGCCGTGCCGGTCGTGCGGGAGGGGCAGGAAGTCAGGCGGGGACAGTTGTTGGCGAAGGCAGGCGGCTACGTTTCCGTACCACTGCACTCACCCGTGTCCGGCAAGGTTCGAAAAATTGGAAACGTGCCGACCATCTCCGGCAAGATGAGCACGGGGATTTACCTCGAAGCTTTCCCCTCGTCGAGCCAGGAAGTGCTGGAAGGCACGCCCATTGACTGTGAAACAGCAACCCCTGCAGAGATTTTGCAAGGCATCCAGGACGCAGGTATCGTCGGCCTCGGCGGAGCGGCATTTCCCACTCACGTCAAGCTGAAAATCCCCGAAGGGAAGCACTGCGATTCGCTGATTATCAATGGCGTGGAGTGCGAGCCATTCCTAACCACCGACCACCGGGTGATGCTCGAACAGGCAGATGACATTTTTATCGGTATCCGCTACCTGTTAAAATCCACCGGTGCTGCCCGCTGTATCATCGGCATCGAAGCAAACAAACAGGATGCAGCCCAACACCTCCGCAGCAAGATTCCAGCCGGCATGCCCATCAGCGTGCAGGTGGTTCCGGTGAAATATCCACAGGGAGCCGAGAAAATGCTCATCACCTCCCTGCTGGGCCGAGAAGTTCCCTCCGGCGGTCTGCCCATTGAGACAGGTGCTGTGGTGGTCAACGTAGCCACTACTGCCGAAATCGGACGCTTGCTGCCCCATGGCCGGGGCATCCAGGAGCGGGTGGTCACCATCACGGGAGCAGGAGTGAAAAAGAAAGGTAACTACCTCATCCCCATCGGCACACCCCTACGCTACGTGCTGGAGCAGGTGGGGACCGATGAAAATATCAGCGAGGTTTACATGGGCGGCCCGATGATGGGCATGGCCGTGTCAAATCTCGATATTTCAATCACAAAAGGCACTTCAGGTATCCTGGTTTTCAGGGAGAAGGAAATAAAACAACCGGGTAAGATTTATCCCTGCATCAAATGCGGAGCCTGTGTGAAGGCCTGCCCCCTTTCACTCAATCCTTCGCAGTTGGGCATCCTGGCTCGGTTTGAGGCTTATGATCTGATGGCCGAAAAGTACCATCTGATGGATTGCTTCGAATGTGGCTCGTGTTCCTACGTCTGCCCTTCACACATCCCGCTGGTACAGTATTTCCGGCTGTCGAAAGTAATTGTGAGGAAGAGGAAAGCCGTTTGATTGTTGGGATTGTGGGGGGTGAAATTGCTAAGGGCCAACCAGGCTGTTAGAGTTTGTTTGCGTTTTGGTGCTTGAGCCGAGATACTGTTTAAAGTGGCGTAACAGCGCTACGGATTTGAAAAAAGGTTAAAACAGGACGAAAAAGGGCCGTTTTTGACCAAGTGACTCAATCGCAAACAAGCTCTTAAACAAGATCAACCATCACATTATTCATTGTCCACTGTGTTTAATAAAACGCTAAATATCAGCACTTCGCCGCACATGTTCCGGGGTATCAGCACGGATGATATCATGCGGAATGTGGTTTATGCACTGCTGCCGGTAGTGGTTTTTGCCGTTTACAGTTTTGGACTTAGTGCATTGTTGGTATTGGCAACAACAACGACAGCCAGCGTGCTGACAGAGCATTTTTTAAATAAATTTTCAAAAAGGGAAAGTCCTGTTTCTGACTGGTCAGCCAGCTTGACGGGTCTGCTGCTGGGGCTGACGCTACCACCAGGCTTCCCGCTGTGGATGGCTTTCATCGGTGGTGCAATGGCAATTGGCTTGGGAAAATTTGCATTTGGAGGGCTTGGCTACAACCCGTTCAATCCAGCGCTGGTGGGCCGAGCAGTGCTGCAGGCAGCTTTTCCCGTAGCCATCACAACCTGGTTTCCGGCATTCGGGCCAGAGCGATTTTCATCGGTATCGGCAGCGACCTTCACTTTCCCTTTTGCAAAACCTGCAACAGATGGCTTCACAGGGGCTACGCCACTATCTGCTTTCAAATTTGATCACGTGACGACTGCCACGCAGGAACTAGCCTTGGGCATCATCAGCGGCTCAACGGGGGAGACTTGTGCCGTCCTCATCGTTCTGGGTGGCATTTACCTGGCCTTTCGAAAGATGCTAAACTGGCACATACCCGTTTCCATCCTGCTGACAGTAGCCGTAGTGAGTGGCCTGTTATTTATGTCTGACCCTACGAAGTATCCATCTCCGCAGTTCATGCTCTTTTCAGGAGGCCTACTGCTCGGCGCCGTTTACATGGCAACGGACATGGTTTCCTCCCCCATCACTACGCGGGGCGTCTGGCTTTACGGGGTGCTAATTGGCTTGTTAGTGGTCATTATCCGCATCTGGGGCGGTCTGCCAGAAGGTGTTATGTATGCAATTTTATTGGCAAATGCGGTTTCGCCGCACTTAGATAACTTAGTTAAAAACAGGGTGTACGGAACGCCGAAGAAGCCACCTGTAAATCGGGCTGCACGCCGCGGAGGCTTGTAGTACATTGAGTATTAAATTTTCATGCAGCATCGGCAAATCTGGGCGGCACTTTAAGTGCTTGTTTGCGTTTTGGCTGCCTGCGGCTGTTCGCCTGCAAAATCCGGCGATTTAATTTTTGTAGCTACATAGGAGAGTGTGGTAGATGGAAGAAAAGTTTCAATTTCTTTCCAAAAAGCACTTTCTGCTAAATAGTTACCAACTTAAAAAAATGGCAAATACAACAACGGAAGCGAGCGAGTTGAAAATGCTCCGGACCATGGTCGGGATCGGACTAATTTGTGCCTTGCTGATTGTGCTGTCTTTCCAGTTGACCCTGCCAAGGATTGAGCAGCTGAAGGCAGAAGCACTGGAGAAAGCCATTTTCAAGGTCATCCCGGGCATGGTGACCAAGAGGACTTTCCAAATTAATGCGGACAACACCCTCACCGAGGTGAGTGGACAGGTCAGGGAGATACCCTTGCTCTACGCTGGTTACGACGAAAGCGGGAAGCTGGCCGGAATAGCCGTTGAGGCAAGCGGCATGGGCTTCGCCGACGTCATACGAATCCTCTACGGCTACGATCCTGAAAAGCAGCAGGTGGTCGGTTTTTACGTGCTGGAAAGCAAGGAAACGCCAGGACTGGGGGATAAAATTGAAAAGGACGAGGCCTTTCTCAAAAACTTCAAATCCCTGGACGTAGCGCTGTCAAGCGACGGGAATTCTCTCAAAAACACTCCCGTGACAGTGAAGCACGGAAGCAAGAAAAACGCTTGGGAAATTGACGCCATCACCGGGGCGACCATTTCATCCAGAGCCATAGGAAACATGATGGGAGCGAGTACGCAACAGATACTGCCGCTGATTGCAAAGAACATAGCGGTTTTTGAAAAATAAAAAATGGCGAACCCAATCAAAAATAACGCAGGCTTCTTCGCCACGCTGACGAACAGCCCTTCTACCGACGAATTCATCAAGGGTTTGTGGAGCGAGAATCCGGTATTCGTGCAGGTACTCGGTATGTGCCCAACACTGGCCGTGTCCAACTCGGCGCAAAACGCCCTGGCGATGGGACTGGCCACAGCCTTCGTGCTAGTGATGTCCAATACGCTGATTTCGTCCCTGCGGAATTTCATCCCCAAACAGGTGCGCATTGCCTCCTACATCCTCATCATTGCTTCGTTTGTGACGATGGTGGACTACGGCATTCAGGCCATCAGCGTCGAGCTGTCAAAAGCGCTGGGGGCATTCATTTCACTCATTGTGGTGAACTGCATCATCCTGGGCCGGGCCGAAGCATTTGCCTCAAAAAACACGGTGCGAAAGTCCATGCTTGACGGGTTGGGCATGGGGCTTGGATTTGCATTTGCCCTGCTTTGCCTTGGTTCGGTGAGGGAGCTGCTTGGAAACGGCAGCTTTTTCGGCATCCCGATTTTCCCCTATACCTTTCAGGAGTGGGTGATCATGATTTTACCCCCAGGCGGCTTTTTCACCCTGGCGATGTGGTTAATGCTTTTTAACGCAAGAAAACAAAGAAGAGCAAGGTCATGAATCAGGAATCACTTTGGAGCATCTTCATCAATGCGAGCTTGATCAACAACTTCGTGTTGGCGTATTTCTTAGGCATCTGCCCTTTTCTCGGCGTTTCGGGTAAAATAGAAACAGCCTCAAAGATGGGTGCTGCTGTCACCTTCGTCATGGTCATCAGTTCGATGTGTGCCTATGGTCTGCACGCTGGGCTGGAGGCTATCGGTGCGCCTTTTTTACAACTCATCAGCTACATCGTAGTCATCGCATCTACTGTGCAACTGGTAGAGATGTTTATAAAAAAGATAAGTCCGGTACTGTTCCGGGCTTTGGGCATTTTTCTTCCGCTCATCACCACGAACTGCGCCATTCTGGGCCTGGCGCTGTTTCAAACAAATAAGGGCTACGGCTTTGTGCAAAGTTTTGTTTATGCACTGGGGGCGGGTATCGGCTTTACTCTGGCGCTGGTGTTGATGGCCGGTATCCGGGAAAGACTGGACTTTGCAGAAACACCCAATCTCGTAAAAGGCACTTTGCTGGCACTGCTGGTCGCGGGTATTCTGTCGCTGTCCTTCATGGGGTTTGCAGGATTAGGAGGCTGAGTGACTTTAGAGCTTGTTTGCGTTTTGGTCACTTGGCTAAAACGCAAGTAAGCTCTAAAGGCGGAGAAAATTTGGGATTGCTAAAAAATCTGGTTTTATGCTAAAATTATTGCTCACAGGCATCGGCGGAATGGTGGGTCTCATGCTAGTCTGGGTACTCGTCCAGCGGTTGTGGGGGAAAACCTTCGCCGGCTATTTTTCAGACGAAGACGTATTGGCTGAACGACGGGACTGCAGGAGTTGCGGCTGCACGACAGCTTGTGAAAATAAGGAGGAAATAAATACTTTACCTACTACCGGGAGCTGAGTCGGTTTTCCTAAAAAACAGCTGCCGGAGCAGGCAAAAAAAAGCCTCTCTTGCTAAGTAATCATTTATAATAAGTAACTACTTAGAAAGATGCGAGAGGAGGAAGAAAGAATTTCATTTTTCTTCCCTTCTCCTACAATCTGAGATGTTTTTTGAGGAAAAATTGAAAACGTTCCCCAAAAACACCTCCTGCTAAGCAGTTACTAAAAAAAATACATCATGGCACATTTGGCAGACCTGAATACAGCAAATACCTACCGGGCAACCGTCAAAAAAACGGAGCGCCTGACACCTACAGGCACGGATGAAGTGCGGGAAATCGTGCTCGAAGTCCAGCCTGGATTTGAGGTACAAGTGGACCAGAGCTTCGGCGTGCTGGTAGAAACCAACGGCGAGTTTGGCAACAGATTCCACCATCGCCTTTACAGCGTGGCCGATCTGCCTGGCAAAAAAAACGGCAGGCTGCTCATCACCATGCTGGTCAGACGCTGCTATTACGTAGATGATTTCAGCGGGGAAAAGTACGAAGGCATCGCCTCAAACTACCTCTGCAACCGCCGCACGGGTGATGAAATCACTCTCACGGGGCCACATAGCCTGCCTTTCAGCATACCCGAAGACAAAACCGCCAGCCTCATCCTCATCGGCATGGGTACAGGCATTGCACCCTTTCGGTCTTTTATCAAATACATGTATAAAAATGTAAAAGACTGGAAAGGCAAAATCCGCCTGTTCTACGGTGCCCGCAGCGGCCTGGAACTGCTCTACCTGAACGATAAAAACGGCGACCTGGCTAACTACTACGACCAGGCGACTTTCGAGGCGTTCAGCGCCCTGAGCCCGCGCCCACACATGAACGACCCCATCGCCTTGGACAAAGCCATCGAAGAGCGGGCAGCAGATATCCTCGAGATGCTGGGCAAAGCCAACACCTATATCTACGTAGTTGGCTACGAAAAAGTCCAGGAAATGCTCGATAAAGCTTTTTCAAAAATCCTCGGCTCCGAAGAGAAATGGAAAACGCGCAAAGCTGAGTTGATAGCCGGTATGAAATGGGCAGAGGTAATTTACTAATTCAATAGCTGTATGGGGCCATGCAGCTATCAGAGCTTGTTTGTGTTTTGGTGCTTGAGCAGAGATGCGGTTGGGATGGAGCTTACCGGGCTAAAAAGGTGTCTTTTTATCTCCGGCAGCCCAACCCCAACAGCATCTGAAAACGAGCAATTTTACGCCAAGTGGCCCAATCGCAAACAAGCTCTCAGGCAAACTTTCAATTTAAAGCAATAGAAAATGACCATTGCAATTGCACTCCTAGCACTCGGCAGCCTGACGCTTTTGCTGGCAGCGATGATCATCACAGCCAATAAGAAGCTGCATGTCATTGAGGATCCGCGCATTGATCAGGTGGAGGATATGCTGCCCCATGCCAACTGCGGAGCATGTGGCTATCCAGGTTGCAGGCAGTTTGCCGAGGCGCTCGTTTCGGGTAAAGCGCTGCCTGGCAAATGCACCGTGAGTTCGGAAGAAGGTCGGGAGGCTATTGCCGGTTTTCTGGGTGTCGCACTGGGAGCTGAGGAGAAACGGGTTGCACGGCTGGCCTGCGGAGGTGGTGTCAACGTCGCTATCAACCGGGCCAGGTATCGGGGGCTGTCCTCCTGCCAGGCAGCAGCGTTGGTTTCGGGAGGTGGAAAGGGCTGCTTCTGGGGTTGCCTCGGTCTGGGCGATTGCGAGCGGGTCTGTGACTTTGGCGCCATCACTATGAACAATGTTGGGTTGCCGGTCGTGGATCAGGAGAAGTGTACCGCTTGTGGGGACTGCGTGGAGGTGTGTCCAAAGGATCTTTTTTCTCTGCATCCCATCAGCCATCGCCTCTGGGTCAACTGCAAAAACCTGGAGCAGGGCGACGAGGTACTCGAAGAGTGCCAGGTTGCCTGCACGGCCTGTGGCAAATGTGCAATGGACGGCCCCGGTTTGATTTCAATGGTCAACAACTTGCCGGTAGTGGATTATTCTAAAAAGCACGACACACAAGGGCCGATCCAGCGCTGTCCAACGGGTGCAATCGTCTGGTTGGACGATAAAGAAGGCATCATCAAAGGAGCAGAGGCAAAGAAAGTCGTACGGCAAAAGCAGCGGATGGAAGGGTTTTCATGATGAGGCTGCCTTCTATCTATTTTTCTAAAAGAAAAGAGCTTGTCTCACAAGTCAGACCGTCGCTTTTGGCGGCGAGTAAGGGTTTTCAGAGAGGGCGTTTTTTTAAAATTTCAAAGAAATTTTTTTAAAAAACACCTTCTCTGAAAGGTTATTTGGCAGCTGCCGCTGTCATTGAACTTACAGCTTCTTTTCTGCTTTTTATGCTGCAATGGTTCAGGAGGAAGAGGATAGAAAAGGTTTTCAATTTTCTTCAAAAGCCAACCTCTTTCAAACCGCTACTCCTTTTTTTAGAGCAAAAATCAGGGATGAGCAAAAGTTGCGGTAAACGCATAAGTCAAGCCTCCGTCAACATAGTTGTATTTTACCTTCAGGGTGCTCTTGGTCAATTCTAAGACATCCCAGCTCTCCCCATCAACGGTGATTACTTTCTCGTCGGCACTCAAAGCCCAGGTTCCTGTTTCAGTCTGTGGATCTAATGGATTGCATTTAGTCGGGCCTTCATCCCTCACGTATTTATTGTTATCCTGGAAGAAAATGATATCGTCCTTAACGCAATTGTCAAGCTGGGCAAAGATATCCGTGATGGGCGTACCAAGAATGACCAGCGGCGGATCTGTTGTGATTGATTTCTGCACCCAGCCTTTACTGTCTTTAAGCAAATCAGCAACGGAAGTCTTGTCTTTTTTGCAAGAAGCCAGCAGTAGAATAGCTAAGAATGGCAATAGTTTGAGGAGATTGAGTTTCATAAAACAAAAAATTTAATGATGATAAATAATTTATTGTCAGTTCCGAAGCAATGAGAAGGCCATTATCTGTCAGTCAATGTTGTACCAGGCGCAAAATGTTGGGCAAAGGACGTAAATTTTAATAAAATCCAATACAAAAAGGCTTTGCCAAAAGTGAGCTGCATGCTCCTCCCTTGAAAACACAAAAGGCAGGTGGCCTGACAAAACTTTCTGAGTGAGCATTGGCTATTTTTCCACACCCCAAATAATTGCAACTACTTTTGTAGCTATAACATTGAGTATCAAATTTTCATACATCAGTGGCAAATCCTGACGGCCCTTTAAGTGCTGACAGAGCTATGTAAAAATTTAAGACCCACCCGTTTTTATCACTCAACAAAACGGAGAGCCTGGTAGCGCTCGAATTCTTTTCCTGTATTTAATCGCCTTATCCGATAACTTTATATCCAAGTTCTATTTTTGCAGCAAACAAAACGAGGTAAGAAATTGAAAGCTCACATTCTGCATCGCCTGCTCTATCTGGCAACCCCTCCTTCTGCTGTGTTTCTGCTGTGCATAGGAGTTTCTGGATGCGAAAAGCCGGCAGAGCACAGCATTATCAGCCAGGCTGCCGAGCAGCGGGAGGTTCAATTACCCGACAATTCAAAGGCAACGCTGAATGCCCGAAGCACCCTTTCCTTTTCTACCAGCACCTGGAAGGAGAAGCCCCAGGTAACATTAGAAGGCGAAGCTTTTTTTATAACGAAAAAAAACGCCAGGTTTTTTGTAAAAACACACCAAGGCAACCTGGAACTCATCAGCGCGCAGGCCAATGTCTACGCCCGCGACCAAACGCTGGAAGTAATGTGCACCGTCGGCAGGGTGCAAGTCTCCAACTCCATGGGAACGGAGCGGGTTTTGCTGGCTTCCAAAGAGCAGGTTTCCATAGAAAACGGCCAGATGCAGCGGCGCCTGGGGCTTCAGTATTTCCCCGCCTGGATGAGGGGAGAGAGCATTTTCAGGAATGCCCCTCTGGCAAGGGTGTTTGATGAAATCGGCCGGCAGTTTGGAAAAACAGTGTTAGCACAACACGTGGAGGGCACTTTCAGCGGGCGCTTCAGCAACAAAGATTTAGAGCAATCGCTTTCAACAGTTTGTAAAAAAGCCAGGCTTCAATACAAAATACTGGGGGACACCGTCAAAGTTTCACCTTGAAATTCAGTTGCAACTCCCTAAGTTTGCTCGTAGCTATTGAGGAAGGTGCAAACAGGAGAAGAGAGTTTTTGCTTTTTCCTTAAAATATCTCCCGCAAAGCAATTGCGTTTATCCAAACCTTTGCCGTATGAAGAAATCAACCAACCGCCGCCAGGTCATGAAAAATATCGCTATCAGTGCCGCGGGTGCACTTGCTCTGCCTTCCCTAGTTGCATCGGAGAAGGCTTGCCGCTCCCACCAGCCTGCAAACTACATCAACCACTCCGTTTGTCGCTGGTGTTACAGCAAGTTCAAGCTGGAAGAGCTTTGCGAGCAGGTAAAGCCAATGGGCATCACCTCCATTGAACTCACCACCCCCGACGAATGGCCGGTGCTGCAGCGCTATGGTCTCACCTGCGCCGTCGGCACACTGGCGGATGCAAGCCTGACCGATGGCTACAACCAGCCTGCACTCCACGAACGGCTAAACAAAAAATACATCGAACTGGTAAAAGCAGCCGCCACTAATGGCATCCCAAACATTATCGTTTTTTCAGGCAACCGAAAGGGACTGGCCGATGACCTGGGACTCGAATACTGCGCCCAAGGTCTGGATGAATTGGTAAAATTTGCAGAAAAACAAGGTGTTACGGTCATCATGGAGCTGTTGAACAGCAAAGTTGATCACCACGATTACCAGTGCGACCACACGCCTTGGGGCGCTGCGCTGGTAGAAAAAATCGGCTCGTCCAACTTCAAATTGCTGTACGACATCTACCACATGCAGATTATGGAAGGTGACGTCATCGCCACAATTACCCGGTATAAAGACCACATTGCCCATTACCACACTGCAGGCGTACCGGGAAGAAATGAAATTGACGAAACTCAGGAATTGTACTACCCTGCCATCATGCGGGCTATTGCCGGGAATGGCTTTAAGGGTTACGTCGCACAGGAATTTATTCCAAAAGCAGCAGACAAAATGGCTTCGCTGCGCCGGGGAATTGAAATTTGCTCGGTCTGAGTACAAATTGCAAAAGAGAAATTACCTGCTATTAGCAAACCCTGCAAAATGGACAAACAGTCATGCAAGATCTTGGATTGGTTCTTTCAGGCGGAGGCGTGCGCGGCGTTGCACACTTAGGCGTGCTCCAGGTTTTAACTGAAATTGGCCTTGAGCCTGCGGTCATCTCAGGGACGAGTGCAGGAGCACTGGTAGGTGCATTCTACGCAGCGGGGCACCCTATAGCAACGATTTTCAATTTTTTTAAAACAACTCCCATTTTTAAAATAAGCAACCTGGCGACCTCCAAACCAGGCATCATTGACACGGAAAAATTTATCCCGCTGCTGGAGGAGTATTTCCCCGAAGATGATTTCTCTGCACTAGACAAAAAGCTCTACGTCACCACCACCGACCTGATCCACGGCAAGGAGAAGATTTTTTCCTCCGGCCCACTGATTCGTACGCTGCTGGCTTCAGCAGCCGTGCCTGTCGTGTTCTCTCCCGTCAACATCGAAGGGCTGCTCTACACAGACGGTGGCGCACTGAACAACTTCCCCGTAGAGCCGCTAATTGACAACTGCAAGGTCATCATCGGTATTGACGTTCATCCGCTAAAAGACGCCAATCCCGAAAGCATCAAATCCACATTCACCGTGATGGAGCGGGTGTTCCACCTCGCCATCCATCACCATTCCGTCCAGAAATACCACTTTTGCGATGAGGTAATCATACCTTACGACGTGGCAAAATTCGGTACTTTTGACCGCAGCAATTTTGAGGAAATCTATGAACTGGGCTACAAAGCCGCCCACCAGAAGCGCGGGGAGTTGCTCAATCTGCGCTACAAGCTGTTTGGCAAAGACTGATTTTTGAAAAATAGCCCTACCCTACCCCACCCGCTTGTAAGAAACGAGGCATTAGTAAATTGGGAGGTGAGTCAAAAGGGTTGATTAAGCTGATGCAAGGGTTTCGCTAAATTTACCGTGCTTGTTGAAATAATATCGGTTTAGGTATATCCCGATTACTTTGTCGTGGATTTCTTCACTCTTTGAAAAACAGGTGGTTCTCCGGCCCAACCTTTTCAGGTGTGTCCTGAAATTGAGGTTTTTCCGTTCGATTTTCTGGGTGTTGTCCTTGCCCACAACCTGCCGGCATTCCAGCAGCATGCACCGTTCGTAGGCGCCCCAGTCATCGGTATGGCATATCTTTATCGGAAAATGGACAACTTTGCGCAGCAATGCCAGCAGGAACTCGTCCATCCGCCTGCCGTTGTGGTAGGCAAGGATGTGGCAGCTGCACCGCTCGATGGCGTACCAGGTCCAACGGCGGTTGGGCTGCTGCCCACAAAGGGCCAAAACTCGTCCCATCCCTTGCTCAAAAAGAACGCAACCTCGAGGTTGGCCAGCCCATTGGCCTCCACCCTGTCCAATAGGTATGGGTTGGCCTGTTGGAACTCTTTTTTTTAAATCGGCGATGACTGTGCCTTTTGCGATTTTCAGGTTCCGGCCTATGTCGCGCACCCCGCTGCTGTTCAAAGCCTGCTCAATAATCTGTTCTTCTACACCCGGTTTGTGGGCATTGCAGGAATATTCGAGCTGGAAGCTTTTGCGGCATAGGTTGCAGCGCCACCGCTGGGTACTATTTTTCCGGTGTCCGTTCTAGGTCACATCCTCACATTGACAGTGTCGGCATTAGACAGAAACTTGGTGAAGCATAGTTTTAGGTAAAAACTAAATCAACCTTTTTGACCTACTACCAATTTTTCCACAACTCTACTTCGGGTAAGGGAGCAGTCAGCGTTAACTGCCCGCCCGATTTTGGGTGTTGCAGAGTGAGTCGGGAGGCGTGCAAACCGATCATTTTTTCAGGAAAGGAGAAAGTTGATCCGTATTTCTCATCTCCCACAATAGGTACACCTATTTCTGCGAGCTGTGCACGGATTTGGTGGTAACGGCCTGTCAGCAGCTCTATCTCCAGCAAAAAAAGGTTGGCATTTTGCATCAGCAACTTGTACCGCAGCCTGGCAGGCTGCGCACGCCCTACCGGTTTTTTAGAAACAATAGCCTTTCTGTTTTTTGAATCCTTCAGCAGCCAGTGATTGAGTTCACCCGACGGGGCTGGGGGAGATGCTGTGCAAATGGCGAGGTAGGTTTTCTGTACAGTCCTATTTTCAAATTGTTTTCCCAGGTCTTTCAGCGCCATGGGAGTGATGGCAAACAGCATGACGCCACTCACGAGCCGGTCCAGTCGGTGGGCGAGGCCTGCGATGAGTTGTTTCTTCCAGGGGTATCTGCTTTTGAGGTAGGTGGCAACTTCGGATTCCAGGCCAGGGTTTCCCTCTGCACGCATTCCGGCGGGTTTGTTGAGGGCGATCAGGTAGTTATCTTCGTAAAGGATAGCCTGCATAAAGTCCCATGATAAAGGAGTTTGCAGCATGATCAGGATTGCTCATTGAACCACTTTTCGCAGTATGCCTGAACACTGTTTTCAAGTAGTAATTTGTAATTAGAAGCTCTTTTCAATGGCTCGAATGCCGCCTGCCGCTCCTTGCAGATGCTTTTGTAAACTTCGGGGTTTTTCCTTTTGAAAAGTTCGAAATCAAATGCAGATTTGCTTTTAAGGAGTGTTTCAGCCTTCTTGTCCTGGTCGAAAAGATTGCTAGCTCCTCCTTCCTTTTTCACCCGGTTTGCCTGGGTGTTTGTCTCTTTATGAGCGGTGAAGGCAGACTCCAGGGACTTGCCAATATTTTTTTCCCCTTCCAACAACTTGCGAAAATCTCCTGCTGTGATGTTCTTGGCGCGTTCTCTGTTCATCCGCTCCTGGTCGTTGAGTCGCTTTTTGCGGGCGACGACCTGTTCGACAAGTTGAGCGTAAAGACTGGGGTCTTCAAAGCGCTTGTTGTCCACCCATGCGGAAAATGCCCTGGCTTTTTCTTGCTGTGATTTTGCGTTGGTCTTTTTTTCAAAAAAAACCAGCATAAACATGACGAAAAAATCCTCGTAGCCCAGCAGCTCGCTACCTTTGATGATGGGAAGCACGACGTCCAGCGAAAACGCCACGCTTACGCCGTATTCTGCGAGAGTGTTGAAAGCGCGGCGCTGGGCCTCAGTCAATTGCTCGATGCGAATCTGTATATTTTCAGAGCCTGGTGTAGCAGTTTTGCTTTTTCGGGTAGTGGGTTGTTTTTTCTCTTCTGGCAATTCGGGGTTAAAGTCAGATTTTTCATTGATGACGATCCGCATATCGGTAATGACCCTGCCTTTTTTTATAAAGTCATATTCAATCTCCAGCCTGGTTTTTTCGTTGATCTCCTTCCTGGCCACATCCAGGACTTTGCGCCTGAAGTTTCGGAAGTCGGGGTATTTTTCCGAAATTCCCAACCGTTGTTTCAGCTCCCGAATACCCACCGCCAGCACGTTGTGGCCATGCCGGGTATTTTCGTAATAGTAAGCCTTGCACATTTGATAAATGCGGATGGAAAAACCGCTCTTCATTTTTGCCACCTCTAAAAATTCAAAGCGAGTAAATTTTTCCTTCAGTCCCAACAGGAAGGGCTTTATTTGAGGAGAAAACCCAAACTCAACACATAGAATGCCGTTCTCGTCGTACTTTGGCATTGCGCCGGCTACCCAATTAATATGGCCTCGAAGCTGGATGCCGTCCACTGTAAAATCCGTTGGGAAGGTGATCTTTTTATCCGTGATGCTATCGAGCAGGTCATCCAGGCGCTCGTAAAACGAGCCGTGCTTTTTTGATTCGTCCGATCTCAGAATGTATTCTATCTCGGAAACGGGAACAAGGTAGGTTTCAAAATCGCTGTTTTCTGGCCTGAGCAAAGTTGCCATGTAGAGAATCAGCTTCTGCTCGCGAGGAGTCAATTTATACCTGGCATATTGAAGAAACTGATTGACTATGGCTGCTACTTGTTTTGTTTTTTCCGGTTGCATGGCAATCTTTGCTGAGAACGGATAAAGATGTAGCCGCTTGAAAAGTTCTCTTCAAACGGAGATTTGCGCGGTAAAATAATCCGTCGCGTGTACTTCCCAAACTAAAAAAGTACACAATTTTTTCACAATTCCCACAACAGAGACACACCAGGCTAAAAAAAGGACTCTGGTAGCTATTATTATCCCACATTAAGTACACACTGGATAAAATTCTGCGAGTACCACCTACCGGAAACAAACAACGAGTCAGCTGCATCAGGTGTTGCAAATGCACTAAACACAACATGTCTATTTCAGCTTTTTCACTTCCTGTAAGGTTTTGACTTCTTCCAGGATAGTCAGTTCCCGTTCAGCACGACGGGAAAGGATAGCGAGGCGTTCTTCTTTGGTGAAGCCCTGCTCAATGAGAGTGGCGTTGATGCTTTCCATGTTGGCGAGGACTTGCAGCTCTTTGATGGAGGCGCTGTCACGCAAGTTTCCTTTTGCATCAGGATTGAGCGTTTTCCATTGTTTGGCGGTGGTGCCGAAAACGGCGAGGTTGAGGAGGTCGGCTTCGGAGGCGAAGTAGAGGCTTTCGCGTTTGGTGTTCCAGTCGAGCACGGGGATGATGTTGGTACGGACGGCGTCAGTGTGGATGAAGTAGTTGCCTTTGGCGAGTTCCCGACGCAGATCCCATTGTTCGCCAAGGCGAGTGGTTTCGGATTCCCTCATCTCTCGAAACTGCTTGACAAAGTGGACATAAAAAGCCGGACTTAGCCAGTTGCAGAAGTGAATGGCAATATCGAAATGAGCGTATGTTCCTCCATATCGCCCAGCAGTTGAATTAACGCCTATCGCTCCGGTTTTCTCCACCCATTCCCCTACTGCAATGGCAAATGTGTTTGAACCGCTTTCAGCTCTAATAGCGTCGAATTCGACGCTATTAAAATTCCTGTTGTGGGTGTTTTCCCAAACACCCAGAAAGTCAACAGTTGCCCGAGTACGCATCCAGTTCCTTAAGGTGTAGCTGGTTGGCTGATTGACTATCTTGGCAATGTCTGACAAGCAAATAAAATCGCCATGTTCTGTTTTTTGGAGGCGCACCTCAATGCCTTGAACTGTTAGGGTAGGTTTAGCCATTGAAACAAATTTTGTTTTGATTTATCCCATTGAATCTGGCGGGATAAAGGTTTTTATTGTGGATAGTTTCTCATACGCTAAGAAAATCTACCGTACTGGCTTCTTTTTTTAAACCCATGAAGTTTCATGAGTTTAGTTTTGTGGCTCAAAGCCTAAATAGTGTCAAATTCGACGTTATTAGAATATAGGTTCCGTCGGATTTAAATTGCCCAAATTTAACTTACGCAAAACTATGAATTCTCAATATGCTGTAATATTCCTTTAAAAAAGAAAGATTTAATCTTTAGAATATCTTTAAACTTGTCTTTTCAGGTTTTCGACGGTTTTTCTGGCTTGCTTGATAACAGCGTCGAATTTTGCCTGCAACTCCTTAAATTGCTCGGGCCGAAGGTTTTCAATTTGAAAAATGACGGCATCTCTCAGGGGTTTGTTGTAGCGCCAATCATCCATTTGGAGGTTATTCAGGTCCAGTCCGGTAGCCTTTTCCAGGCTCCTTCGCAGACTAGCGTTACCAAGCACCCTGCTTACCGCCTCCGCAGCGAGGAAGGGGTCGGATTGGGTCAATGTCCTGATTACTTCGTTAGCCTCTGCACGGCGGGTGGTTAACAGCTCTTCGAGTCGTTCTTCCCAGCGTTGCAGTTCAACAGCAGCTTTTACCTTTGCCTCTTCTGCTTTCTGCTTCCGTTCCTCGGCACGTTCTCGCTTGAGCTGGACGGCACTTTTCCAACCTTCCTCCACAGCCCGGATAAAAAACCCGCCGACATTCTCTTTTACTTTTTGCTGCTTCTCGTTGTCCAACGTGCAAGTCAACCCTTGTTTTACCCGTTTTTCTCCATACTCATTCAAAAGGTTTTGCAAAGTAGTTTCCGTCACGCCCCAAAGTTTTACCTGGTCGAAAAGTTCAGCAATTAAACTGGCTTGCACTCCCCCACTCTTTTTGGCAGACTTAGTCGGCCGTTCGGCCTTCGATGGCTGGGCGTTGCGGCCCTGATTGGTGTGAATGTAAAAAGTAAGGGCAATCACGCGTCTTCCTTCTTTGTGCTGATCGAAACTAAATGCGATGTCCGTAAACTCTTCCAAATCGGCTTGTGCCTTCAGTATTATCTTATTCTTGAAATGCCCGTACAGCTTGTATTCGTCAGGTTGGATGGCTAGCCGAAGGCGCAGGTCATCTAGTGAAAAATTCCGTTTCCCGATACGTTCGTATTGCTTGAGCAGTTCGTAAATCCGGACCGAATAGACGCTGCTCAACCCCCAAAGATTACGGATGTCGTACTGCAGGTAACGCTCCTTCAGCTCCAGCAGATAAGGTTTAAGTTCCGGGTGGAACTGCACGCTAATGTAGTTACCGCGTTTGGCCTCTTTAAATCCCTGTGCGCCAGCAAGCAATGGCACGGCGTACCACTTCACGCCTTCGGGAGTATCTTTCTCAATTTCGATGACTCTCGAAATCAATTTTTTAGCTGCCTGCTTGACCGCCTGGTAGTTGTCGCCGGCATCCTGCAGGTTAAAATCCTTGAGCAAATCACCGACATGGATGTCGTATAATTGCAGGATGTTGTCGTCTGGTTTAATCAGGGTGAGCATTTTGGCGAAGACCCTGGTCTCCCAGATATCGAAGCGGTAGCGAGCCTCCACCAATTCGTTGGCCTTCCGTATTAATTTGACAGAAGTTTCACTGCTTCTATGCTTGTGGCTTTTGCTCATGCGTTATTGTTGTTGAAATAAGTACCAAAGGTAAAAATCACTTCTAATTCGGAAAGTGATTTTTTAATCATCACCAAATAGACGGCAATGGGTCATTCCGTAATATAAGTGATAAATACTCCCTCTACGAAAGATGATGCTTAGAGTCTGTTTTCCGTAAAATCAGTGATAAGCAAAAACCGTTTCCGCAAAATCAGTGATAGTAACCGTGTTATAGATAGAGTTTTCTACACTATGGACGCAAGTTAAGAGGTGAAAAACAAGCTTTGTGGAAGGTCTCGTAAAATCAGTGATGGTTCCCGTAATACAAGTGATAAATGGGTGAAGTATAGGTGATGGTTCCCGTAAAATCAGTGATGGTTCCCGTAAAATAGATGATAGGTACCGTAGTATAGGTGATATGATGTATAACTAACGCATTGATAGATAACAAGATAGGCAGACAGAAAATACAAAAAGATTGTTAAAGAATAAAAAGAACAACAAAGTTTAAACGCGTTTTTTGATGTTGTTCTTTTTTTAATAAATGTTTGTTGAAAAGACATTAAAACCAGCTAAAAGAGACTTTATTAGTAAAATATCTTTAATAAATAAAGATGTTATCTTTAAAAAAGCTTCAAAGCGGTTGCTTTCCTGGCGTTTTTAAAATTTGATACCTCCGTTGCTTTGAAGTCATTGGCCATGTTTATAAAACGAGACCTGAATACATGTCCGAGGTTTTCGGGTTTTACAACGCACAACGTGATTTGTTTTGCTGTGGATGGATGGTTAGGTTACGTTGTTTTCAGGATGCGTCCGGTCTGCCAAAGTTTTACGCTTTCAAAGGGCAGCGGTTTGGTTTGATTTCAGAGCCTCTCTCACAAAATAGTGCTTTTCCAACAATAGAAATTAAAATTTATTAATAATCTTTAAAAGATAAAGGATAAATCTTTAAGTATTCTTTATTCTGTGATTTTTGCCGTGTTATACTCGATTTCAAGCTATCACAAACTACAACAGGTATAGTTTTGCGACAAGTTCCACCAGATGATGGTTTATTCAGCCTGTAGATCATTCTTTTTTTGTGAATTTTGAATTGACCTTAAAAATCGTTGTTCTCCAGGAAGATGAGTACATGAATTCACCGATAATCTTTAAAAATTAAAGAACAAATCTTTAAAATAATCTTTATTTAGAGGATTTCTTCGGCTACACAACTCTGGTATTACCAAGTGAGTTTCCAAAACTTGTAAGCGTCCATTTTTAAAATTGAGTTTTGCTGTCGGAACTCAGAGATGCTGTTTTAGCCATTTTAAAGCTCTTTGACGCATTTATTTTTATTTATTGGCGGAAACAATCGTCAATCAATAAATCAGCCCACAAGGCAGCGTAATGACTTTTCAGAAGAATTCGCTAATGCACTAAATCTAAATGCTGACTCCAAGGCGCATAAAAGGAAAATTTGACGGAAATCCTGAAAAGGAGGAATGATTCGAAAGATAAATGAAAGCAGGAAATAAAGATTAAATCTTTAAATTATAAAGATTATTACATTGTAATATCTTTAACTTTAATTTAGTAAGAAAGGAGGAACGAAAATCTTTTGATTACCGGCCTAAAATCAAGGATGAAACTGGAACACCGCAAAGCGGACTTTTTTTCATTCAGCTATAATGCCTAAACTCGATAGAAAGGTAGGGTAGGGTGCAGGTTCTCTACGCAGTAAGCCTACTTGAGTAGCAATTTAATTTGAGTTCAGGTGCTGCTATAGAGAATAGATTGATGGAGGAGTCGTAAAGAGAAAAGTAGAATTTAAAGAAAAAACCTTTAAATGATAAAGAGAAAACCTTTATTCTTTGAATCTTTCTAATAAAACGGACAGAATGACTCCCCGGATGGTCTGCCCATTTTGTTTGCCTTCTGCTTTGATGGTTGCCACCAACCAACGGGGCAGATCAATTGTGAGACGGTGTTGTTCGTTCATATCTTGCGGGGGTGGGGTAGGGGTTTTGGCAGTTTTATTACTTCCCCCTCCGTGGATTTGTTCTGCTAGCTTATCCAGTTCCTCAGCGGTACGCGCAGACTTGATGGTATCGAGAAGAGATTTTTTTGCCATTTTTTGATGCTGTTTAGAGGATTGATTTGAAGATGTTGGTTTTTCCAATTATCTTAATTCAATGGAATACAGGAGCTATTACGGCACGAAATAAAGATGAAAACTTTAAAAATTAAAGAAAAATACTTTATTTTTTATTTTTGACGATTTTCAGGATTTCGTTTGTCAACTGAGTAACCTCCTTTTTGGCCTTATCGTTTTTCATTTCAAATACACCCAGACCGTTGATGGGTGCTTCCCGATAGACCACCCGGTCAGCCAGCTTGGTAGCCATCACTTTTAAACCCAGGCTGTCCAGTGCTTCGGTTACTTCCCGGTCGAGCCGCATCCTCCCGCTAAACTTGTTGAGTAGAATGAGTCCTTGAATGCTGTCGCCTTTCACTGCTTTCACCTGTTCGTACTTTGCCATGAATTGCTGCATGCTCCAGATATCGAGTGCACTGGGAGAGACCGGCACTATAACGATGTCGGAGACCGTCAAGGTTTTTACCTGTGCCAGTTCCAATTGGGGGCTACCGTCAATAAGGACAAAATCGTAGTAATTCTCTTGTTCTTTCGCATCCTTGATGACATTGTCGGCTTCGGTACCCAGGACGGGAATAGCCGGGACGTCTTCCCCTCGTTGTGCCGCCCATTTCATACTGCTACGCTGCCCAAGGTCAGTGTCGAGTACACAAACTTTATAGCCTTTATGAGCCAGACTGACGGCGAGGTTTTGAGAGATGGTGGATTTGCCCACGCCCCCTTTAAGATTGGTGATTCCTATTACCATATTTGAAAATATCTTTAAAAATTAAAGATAGTATCTTTAAAAATTAAAGCATTTATCTTTGAGGATGCAAGTTAGAAAAAGTGGAGAATTTAAAACCCTGTTTTTAGCTAAATTTTTGAATCAAATAAAATAAAGATAAAATCTTTAATAATTAAAGAATAAATCTTTATTGAACATGAAGTTACCTTAAGTGAGCGAAGGACATAGAAATAGCTGCCTCTTTTAAAGCTTGTTTGTGTTTTGGTGTTTGAGCAGAGATGCTGTTGGGATGGAGCTTGCCGGGCTAAAAAGCAATCCAGAAAAATCACTCCACCGCCAGCGCAAACTAAAATTAATTGTCCTCTTCAAAAGTGCAGAGCAGGAAATTTTCATCCAACTGTAAATCCGGTTCATACCCGTTGAAGTCAAGTTGGGTTGATACGACTGTTACTTCGCACGACCAGGGTATGGAAGAGGAGGGGGCATCCTTGTACATCCAGAGTATCACCGGGGTTTTACAGAACTGGTATTCAGTAGAACGAAAGGTGACCCGGTGCATCTCGAAATTAGTGGCGATTTCAAAGTAAGCCGTAGCTCTGGCAGGTGAAAGACGGCTTGATGGCAAGTAAATTCCGCAGTCTTCCATCTCTAAGTAACCAATGGGCAGGTTGTCGTAGCCGCATTCTTTTGTTATTTCATCGGTGGTATTTTGTGGCGGCGGTAAAAACGCTGGTGGTAAAACACATAGGCGGGCAAAAAGACACGGCGCAGTTAGCGGGGGTGAACTAGGTAGTACGTGTCCGTTGAGAGCTGCCCGTTTCTTATATTTGTCCCATGGAAAAAGCGCAGAGCAATGGTTATGTGCAGGTACTGTTCGACAAAATGGAGGCCTGCCGCCAAGCAGGAAAGATAATCTCGTTCCGGCTGGAGGAAATAACCAAGAATGGCTTCAAGGTCAAAGTAGGCGGGCTGTTTGCCTTTGTTCCGTTCAAAATCATGCCCTGGCAGTACTCCGACAAAAGTGCCTGGGAGGTCGTTTTCCCCCATATGCAGGGCAGGCATTTCTCTTGTAAAATAGACCACATCGAAACCATCGAGGGCCGACGCCGGCTCTTCCTCGACCCCTCCGTCCACCGCTTGCAGCCGCCTGCTTTCGAGGAGGGGCAGGAATACGAGGGGCTAGTGCTGAAACGCACCGACTATGGCGTTTTCCTCGATTTGGGTTTTCACCACCGTTGGCGCAGTGGCTCGCACGTGGCACTGCTGCACATTTCCCACCTAAAAAACCGGGGGCTAGTACTACAAACTATACGACCGGGCGACCGCCTCACCGCCACTTGGTTCGGCATCAACCCGGAAGGCCGTATCCAGCTCGAAGTGCCCTTCAACCTATCCCTGCCCTGCCCCGGCCTTGACCTCTCGCTCGTAGAGCAGGTGCTTAGCGTGCAAGTGAAGAAAGACGAGGAAAGCGGGAAAAACAGCTACATCGTGGGAGATGGCTTCATTGGGCGGATGCCCGTCACCAAACACCAGTACGAGGGAGGTCCTGCCATGAAAAAAACTATCCGGGAAGCCCTCCAACAATTGCCTGACGGCTGCATCATCTACTGCGAAGTGACGGCCATCAGCTACAGACGGGGCGGAGGGCTACTGCTCCGGTGGGTGGCGAGCGATTGGCGGACTTGATTCAGAGCAGCGCTCCTTCAGTCCAACTTTATCGAAGTCTGCACATTTTGAAAGGTGGCACCCTGCATGAAGTTTAGGAACGGCACGTTCGTCGTTTCAGAGGTGCACTGGAAGTGGTTGTCATCAGGCAGGTAGAGGTCGGCCCACACGAGCAGGTCGCAGCGTTCCTGCCCGAGGTTGAATTTTTTTTCCACATAGACCACCTTGCGGCCGTTCCGTTTGTCCACCAGCGTGAAGGCATCGGCAGAATAGACGATGACAAAATTGTCGGTGCTGCCCTTGGCCAGTTTGCCGGCCTGCACCTTGGCCTCTCCCTCGTTGGCGAGTAGATGTCGAAGTTGACCTTTGAGCCTTTGTCGGCCAGTTCGGTGATGGTCATTACGTCTTGGCCCTGGTAGAGGACAGTGTGCTAACAGTTGATGTAAAAACGGCCTCCGGTTTTGAGGGTGCATGGGCCTTGCTGGGCCTGGGCAACCGGGAAGGAGAGTAGGAGGAAGGTAACAGGGTGGTGAAATTTTTCGTGCTGTAAATTTTAATGCTTCAAAATAGGACTTTCGGGATTTACACAATTAAAAAACGCAAACAAGCTCTAAAACGGCTTGCTTTGCCCTACCTTACGGGTATCTCATCGGCACAATGAAAAATCCCTCCTTCCTGAGCAGCGCCAGCAGCCCGTACTCCCCGCAGAGGTGGCCGGAACCGACATAGACGAAGGCCCGTTTTTCCCGCAGGATAGTGGGCAGCTTTTCCATCCAGAGCAGGTTACGACCCTTGAGCATCTGCTCATCGCCGGGGTAGGAATAGTGTTCCAGGTCCATGATTTTACAAAAGCAATCGAGGTCCTGCGCTTTGTAGCAGGTGTCCATATCGGCGATGATGCTGTCAATTTTGGCGTCGTCGAGGCCTTCGACAAGGAGGAAGGCTTGGTCCTTGAGTGGCACGGAGAGTTGGGCAGCGATGCTTTGTTCCAGCGTTTCGAGGCCGGCCTGTGGGATACCCTTCGACTTAGCCACCTGGGCGAACAACAGGTCGGGCACGATGTGGTACTCGATTTCCTCCGGTGGGCGGTTGGTGGAGCGGGCCCATTTTACCATGCTCCGCAAGACGGAAGGGTAATAGTACAGGTAGCCCTCAATGGACTGCCCAGTGGCCTTTTGGAACTCCTCGCTGACGTAGCGGAAGTCCGCCGGGGTGAGCAGGTCTTTGAGGGAAGTGCCGGCGGGCCGCTTCGACCAGTCAGTGCCATGGTACTCCCTGGCGTCGCCGGGGGCAGCCTCACCGACCATTAGCTCAGCGCCGGTGGCCAATTGGAGTAGCGTGGGGTGTTCCTTGAGCAGGTAGTTGCCGTCGAGGTGGTGGAGGGTGCCAAAGAGGAAGGAGATGTGCGCCCCGCTGTCAAGCGAGGACATGATGCCGTAGAGGAAGCCAGACTTGCCGGCCTGTTGGGCTTGAGCAGGCAACAACGGCAGTAAGACCAGAAATACAAGGGCGGTTTGTTTCATGTTTCTTTTTTGTAAAAATACAAACCCGGCTGAACATCGGAGAAGGCTGCAGTTTTGTCCGCTTGGAGCTTGTTTGCGTTTTGGTCACTTGGCTAAAAAACGGCCCTTAGCTATTGCTGAAAAATTTGCTTGGCTCTGGGCGGAAAAGACACCTTTTTAGCCCGGTAAGCTCCATCCCAACAGCATCTCTGCTCAAGCACCAAAACGCAAACAAGCTCTTAGGTGTATTTCGGAAAACCCCTTCCTGTCAGGTTTCTGGGCAGGCAGCTACCAATTGGGTGAACTTTCGCTCATCCCTTCTTTAAGATGAAATCGGGATTACTCAAGACTATCCAAGTATATAAAACTTGGAAAGTCTATACGCCGAAAGGGCTGCTCCACCTTAAAAAGGGGATGAGCGAATTCGTTATTTCGTTGATTTTGTATTGCTTTTTAAAACGGGAGAAACTGCAACCCGATAGGAGTCTAAACTGTTTTGCATTTTTGTCCATACCGAATTTGCAAGGCCGGGTGGGATTTAGCCAAGAGGGTAGGGGAGTGCCTAATTGGTTTCCCGGCAGAACTGAAAGATTCGACATAAAATCTGCCACTATGCCAATTGCAATTGTAAGAGCTGTTAGTCCGCACATGGCGGAATGTGAACTCACCCATCTTCCGCGCCAACCGATTGACATCGCGCTGGCTGAAAAACAACACGAGGAATATATAGATGCCCTACGCATGCTGGGGTGTCAGATTGAAACAGCTCCTGAACTGCCTTTTCATCCCGACAGTGTTTTCGTGGAGGATTGCGCCGTGGTGCTGGATGAGTTGGCCATTATTGCTCGCCCCGGTGTGGAGAGCAGGGTAGGGGAGGTTCATACACTGGCGGAGACGCTGGAGCCGTTTCGCAAACGCCTCTATTACATTGAAACTCCCGGTGTGCTTGATGGTGGAGACGTCCTGCAAATCGGGAAACAGCTTTGGGTAGGCATGTCGGGAAGAAGTAACCGGGCTGCCTATGTGCAGATGCAGGAGCTGTTGGAACCACTGGGTTACACGATAAACAGAGCCGGGGTAAAAGACTGCCTGCACCTTAAATCTGCTGTTACCCGGATTGGCCCGAATACGCTGCTTATCAATCCCGACCGAGTGGATGCTGCTTTGTTTAGCAATTTCAACCTGGTAGAAACACATCGGGGAGAACCAGACGCAGCTAATGCCCTGCTCATTGGTGAAACGGTCATTTTTCCGGTGGACTATCCATTGACGGCCCTGCGCTTGGCTGAGGCAGGTATTGATCTGCTGCTGGTAGATAATTCGGAAGTGATAAAAGCAGAAGGTGGTGTGACCTGCTGCAGCGTGGTATTTGAGTGATCAAAGGCTGCAGCCCAGCAAGGCACTGTTTTTTGTGCGAAATGTTAAGAGCTTGTTTGCGATTTGGTCACTTGGTCAAAAACGGCCCTTTTTCGTCCTGCTTTTATCTTTTTTCAAACCCGTAGTGCTGCTACCCCACTTCAAAAAGCTAAAAACCTGACAAAAAATTGCTCATTTTCAGGTGCTGTTTGGATTGTGCTGCCGGAGATAAAAAGACGACTTTTTAGTCCGGTAAGCTCCATCCAAACAGCATCTCGGCTCAAGCACTAAAACGCAAACAAGCTCTTATCAAAAAGCCCGTAGAGAAAATGGTTTTTATAGATGAACGCATTTAAAGTTGATTGGCAGCACCTCTCAAAAGAAGAATGACTTATGGTTGGCATGACCTGACTATCAATTTTAAAGACGACTATCTATAAAAGCAAAATGTACATTTTATTTTTTCTTTGACCCTTATTAAAAAAAACCACCGGGCGAGAACTGCACCGGCGGTTTAATTGTAGAAAATCTCGGAGGGATTGAAGTTTCCTGTTTACTCAGTATTTTGAACTCTTGGTCGAAGATTTCAGAGAGGCAGGCTTTGTCTGGTTGGTCATTGGTACTTTTGTGGTGGTGGCAGAGGTGGTTGCCGCTGGTTTCGCCTGATGAGTGACCATTCGTAGCGCTTCGGTTTTGAAGCTTTCATCATACTTCCGGCGTACCATTTTGACCTTCGTTTGTTTTTCCATCTTGACATAAATTTAAAAGAGTTTTGTATGGGGGGAAAAATAGACCATCTCATTCCAGCCAAAACCAGGTGAAGCAGGCAGCGCTTTTGCCTGCCTGCCCCTCCCGATTATCCGCTTTTAAAAAAGCATCAACTCTCAATCATAAATTTTTAGTAACTGCTTAGGAAGGTGTGGCTGCATCAAAAGGTCAATGGCGGTGGTAGCCACCAAACAGCCCCTTAGAAAAGAGATACCTTGGGAGGAAAAATTTTCAATTTTCCCAAAAAGAATACCCTCTGCTAAGTAGTTACAATTTTAAATTCTTCAATACCCCTGTTGTGCAACAAAAATAGCCCACTGGCCCGGTGTAGCAGGCTGGTTTTCCAACAGATGCTGCCGAAAAGTCTCCGCAGGCAGGTTGAAAAACCGCCCGAACCGGTCGAAGAGCGTGTCTTCACGAGGGCTTTGGCTAAGAATACCTCCGATTTCTTCGTACATGTGGTGGGCTTCCTGCAACTTCTCCAACCATTCATCTGCTGTCATGCTGGAATGAGCGTGAAGGCTGCGCCACTGTGCAAAGAATTCCTGCTCGTCGGAGGGGATGCCAAAAGAAGACCAGTTGGTATCTGCGATCCAGTTTTCAGCAACCCTGCTGCCAGTACAAGCTAAAGATAACTCAGCAAATAGAGCCTGCTCCGCCAGCTTTTGATCGGGGCCATTCTCATCAGGCGTCAATTCTGCCGGCAAAACACTTTGCAGCAGTTGGCCTGGTACTTCTTCAGGTTGTCGGTTTTCAATAGAAGAGTGAACCGCAAAAACAATGATGCCAAGAGCCATCAACAAAATGACCCATTCGAACTTTTGGATGTGGTTGCTTTGCTCGAGAATGTGGTTCATTTGATCAGTGAATTTTATTTGCAGTTCAAATTTACAGATGAAACAGCGCTATTTGGGTAGTCCTCTTGCCTGTCTGAGGCTTCGTTTTGCCTGCTTTGGAGGTATTCTGCTCGCTCCCGTACATAGCGCAAACACTGCTATCAACCAGGAAAAAAGACGTTTTAGAATTTTGGACGTGTTATAGTTGTTCGTCCTTTCCATGGCATGTAAGCGATGGATTTGGGCGATGCTCTGCCGTTAAACCCAGCAATTGTCTCGTATTTTATGAGAGAACGGAGCGAGGAATCCTGCCGGCAATTCTGGAATCTGGGAGAAACCTGCCACGTGGAGCGCTGGAACAACACACTTCACCAACGAATTTGTCGGTTTGTCCGCAAGACACTTTCCTGATTAAGAGAGACGAAACGCATTGGTTGTATTAGCACTTGTTTAGAGCTTGTTTGCGTTTTTGGCTAAGTGACCAAAACGCAAACAAGCTCTTAGTTACAACTACAATTTATCAAAACAACTCACTTGTTGACACTATCTAAAAAAACAGCCCACACAACTTTATGCGGGCTGCCTGAAATTGGATTGCTATTAAAAAAACCCTGGTAATTCAATTCTCACTGTATTCTTCACAGGCCAAATCCGTAGTATGTCAAATGATCGTCGCCATTGTATTTGCCTTCAATTAGTACGCCGTTGCTGTCGCTGTTCTCCAGAAGGCGTTGGATGTCTGCCTCACTGCTGACAGGATGATTGTTCATCCTCGTGATGATAAAGCCTTCCCGAACACCTGCAGTTTTTAACTTTCCGCTTCGCAAATTTTCCACCCGGACCCCATGAGACAGACTCATGTTATCCAATTCACTGTTGGTCAACGACTTAAAATCTGCACCTAAAGACGCCATCGTCAGCGAAGTGGTGTTGGTGACCTTGTCGGTATTGCCGTTTGCATTTTCCAAAACAACTTGGGCTGTGCGCGGTTTGCCGTTGCGCAGATAGCTAAGCTCAACTTTATCGCCTGGCCTGTGCCGTCCGATTTGCTCAATAAGTGCAGTGCTTTCGTGCAGTTCCTGGCCGTCAATAGCTGTTATTACGTCACCTTTCTTAAGGCCAGCTTTTTCAGCGGCGGAGTTGTCGTTTACTTCCTCCACCCACACGCCCTGGGTAACGGAGAGACCTTGTTCTTTGGCAAAATTCCCGTCCACGGTGCGGATGCGTGCTCCCAGGAAGGCCCGCTGTGCAACGCCATACCGACGCAGATCTTCCACGATCTTGCCGACCAGATTAGAAGGCACGGCAAAGGCATAGCCTGCGTAAGTTCCTGTCGGCGAAGCGATTGCCGTATTGATGCCGACCAACTCCCCTTTGAGATTGACTAGCGCCCCGCCGGAGTTGCCAGGATTCACGGCTGCATCGGTTTGGATAAATGCCTCAATCGGTGCTTTGGTGGTGTTGATGTTGATGCTCCTGCCCTTGGCGCTGACGATGCCGGCAGTTACAGTACTTTCGAGATTGAAGGGGTTGCCGACAGCAATGACCCATTGGCCGATCTTGATGTCATCGGAATTGGCGAAATTGACGTAAGGCAGATCCTTTGCCTCAATTTTTATCAGAGCGAGGTCGGTGGAGGGATCTTTGCCGATGAGTTTGGCTTTGAAGGTCCGCTTGTCGTACAGCGAAACCTCAATTTCATCTGCATTGCCTGCTACGTGGTTGTTGGTTACGATGTAGCCGTCAGAGCTGATGATGACACCGCTTCCGGCGCCTTCCTGCTCGAATCCATCACCATTGCCGCCCCCTTGGTCATCGTTGCCGAAGGGACTTCCGAAAAAGGGTTGAAAGAACCGGCGCAGGTCATCGGGTAGTTGTCCACTGCCGCCAAAGCTGAAATCCTGGCTTTTGACCTTTTGCAAAACCTTGATGTGAACGACCTTCGGCAGCGTTTGCTCCGAGGCAAAGGTGAAATCAACAGGCACCCCCGTCACATTATCCCCAAGTCCTGTAAAGTGAGCCTTAACCGATCCGCTTTCATTGGTCTGAATGACTTTTACCTGCTCTTTTTCGAGCAACTTGTACCCTGCCAGGGTCAATGCACTGCCCAGCAGGGCAGCAATGACGATATACAATTTTACATTCTTCATGTCGTATGGTTTTATGATTTTACTACTACTACGCCACAAAGTTCGGGGGGAAATAGCCCGATCAGAGCAGTTAAAGTGACCGTTTGAAGTGAAAATTTGCCCGTTTGAAGTGAGGAGAGCTATTCATCCTTATGAGGATGGGCCAGGTATTGCAAGCCTGACAATACGAGGAAAACCAGGCCGGCTGCCAGGGAAGTCTGCACAAAATCGGCTTGTATTCGAGTGTGCAAAGTGTGGTAGCCAATCATTCTCCAACCGTATTTTACCAGCAAAGCACCATTCAGTGAAAACAGAAGTAGGTACAGCGAATTAATGATCTTTTCTTTCATCGGAATGGATTTTAAATCAAAAGGAAAGGAATCAAGAGGCGGCTGCAAGCGAAGTTGTAAACAGGCATTTAAACCCTAACACCCCACTGCATGCATGCTGGCGCCGATTTAGTGCAATGTGGAGTAGCCTGACTTTCACTTTGCAAATTGTGAACATTTCAGCGTGAGTGATAGCTGTAGTTTGCCTGCTTAGGCAGCGGATTTGCCCGTTTTGGCGACGAGCCGCAGGATAGCCCGTTACTTTTCCTCAAATTTGCAGCCCTGGAGAAAAACCTTTGATTCTGTCACCAGTCACGCCTGTCGTCGTGGATTTTTTTGCAAACAGAAATAAAATAGCTCTTTGGTCGGCCTTGATCATTGCATTGATCGAGATCGCCCGGCAGTTTGCACTGGGTGATTACAGCGAAATCGGCAGCATCTGGACAGATTTCGCCGCCATGTTCGTCTGCAACTGGCTGATCTGGCAATTTAATTTCTTTGTGGACGATTACCAGCAACACCGACTCGCATTCAATTCCATCACCCTTTTTCTTTTTCGCGCCCTGCTGATATTCACGGTCGGCACGGCCATCGTCCTTTCGGTGGAAAGTGTGGTTCACCATTTTTTTCGGGAAGAAGGCGATAACATTTGGTTTTATTTTTTGAGAGGCATTTTCCACAACGCCATTATCCTGGTGATCTACTACGCGATGCAGCTCCAACGCCAGCACCGCGATATTGCCCTCGAAAATGCCAGACTCAAAGAAGACAATGTGAACGCTCAACTCGACCTGCTGCGCCAGCAGGTCAACCCTCATTTCCTGTTCAATGCCCTGAATACCCTGAAAAGCATGGTCAGGAGCAAAGACCCTGAAGCGCCGCAGTTTATCGTCCATCTGTCGGAGGTTTACCGCTACCTGCTGCAGAGTAACCCCCGGCAACAGGTGAGTGTGCAGGAAGAACTCAACATGCTGGATTCCTATGCTTACCTGCTCAGAACCCGTTTTGGGGAAAACTTCCGGCTGGAGATTAACCTGCCTGACGAAGTGCTGGAAACCGACATCCCGCCACTCACTTTTCAGCTGTTGGTAGAAAATGCCATCAAACACAACATCGTTAGTATGGATAAACCCCTGCACCTGAAGATTTTTTGCCCCGATAGACAACACATCGTCGTGGAGAACAATTTGCAGCTAAAAAAATCGGTGGAAAGCAGCACCGGCACAGGCCTGGAAAACATCAACAGGCGCTACCACCTGCTGACTGGTGGGCAGGGCATGAGCGTGCAAAAAACTAATAGCACCTTCACGGTGGTTTTACCTTTGATCAAAAGCAACAGCCATGAAAATACTGATAGCTGAGGATGAACCTCGCACCGCGATTGACCTGGCAAACACGATTCGGGAAGTAGAGCCTTCCGCTGAAATCGTGAAAATCACGGACAGCGTCGAAGGCACCGTAGCATTCCTGGAAAAAAAACCACCGCTTGACGTGGCATTTTTTGACATACAACTGGCAGATGGTCAGAGTTTTGAGGTTTTTAAGGAAACGGCTGTTCGCTGCCCTGTTATTTTTTGCACCGCTTTCGATACCTATGCTGTTCAGGCATTTCAAACAAACGGCGTTGGCTATATCCTGAAACCTTTTGATGAAAAGGCAGTGGCCAAAGCTTTGGGCAAGGTGAAAATACTGGCAGATTTTTACCAGCAGGGAAATCCCGACCTGCTGAAACTCGCCAAAGCCGTAGAAAACCTGCAGCCGGCCAGGAAAAGCAGCTTCCTGGTGTCCTTCCAGGGCAGATTCCTGCCCATCTCTGTTCAGGATATCGCTTTTTTTACCATCCTGGGCGACAACACCTGGCTTTACAATTTTAAAGGCGAAAGCTACCACGTGCCTCACACGCTGGAGGAACTGGAAACTATGCTCGATGGGCGGCAGTTTTACCGAGCCAACCGGCAATACCTCGTCAACTTTGCTGCAATCCGGCACGTGGAGAACGACCAGGCCCGAAAACTCTTGGTTAAACTTGCCCTTCGAACTCCCGACCCCATCACCGTCAGCAAGGCAAAGGCCTCGGCATTTCTGAGTTGGATGAACGAACGCTGAGCTTAGAGCATGTTGCTCTAAAAGGATAGAAGTTTACAAACTGCCACACCCGCAAATTAAAACAGTTCCAAATTTTTGGACGCACTGCGGCCGGCTAACCACCTTTTCACTAGTATAATGCGGTGCAATCTTGGTGGATTGCCCTACTTTTGGCGAGATTCGTATTTGTGAACTACATGCAGTTCTGTTCGTTTCTATCTTGTGTCTTGAATTTCATCGTAACAATTGCACACCACCAAAACTAATGTATGGCAAATCAACAGCCTGAGAATCGTCCACCTGAGAAGCCCAATAGCAGGGGTCCTTTTAATGGAAAAGGCTTTTCGTGGATTTATGTGATCGTCATTGCTGCCTTGCTCTGGCAAATTTCCTTTTCTTATTTCAGGACAAAACCGGATGAAATCACCTGGTCGAAGTTTCGCCAGGAGCTACTGGAAAGCGGCGATATAGAAAAGATAGTCGTCATCAACAAGGAAGTAGCAGAAATCTTTATAAAAAAGGAAAAACTCGGCCAAGGCAAATATGCTGAGATGAAAAAAGACCAGCCGGGACCTCAGTTTGTCGTCTCCATCGGCTCGCTTGAGAAGTTTGAAGACACCCTTGATGAAGCCCAGAAAGACATACCCCTCAGCGACCGCGTTGAGGTGAGCTATGAAACGCGGACAGATGTCATTGGCAATATCTTCTCCTGGCTGTTGCCCTTTTTGATCATCTTCGGCCTCTGGATTTTTATCATGAACAGAATGAGACCCGGCGGTACTGGCGGCGTCAATCCTTTTGATTTTGGAAAATCCTCGGCACAAGCCTATAAAAAAGACATCAGCAGCGTCACCTTCGACGACATCGCAGGATTGGAAGAGGTCAAAGTCGAAGTGCGGGAAGTAGTGGATTTTTTGAAAAATCCTGGAAAGTACACTCGCCTGGGTGCCAAAATCCCCAAAGGCGTGTTGCTGGTCGGCCCTCCCGGCACCGGCAAGACCTTGCTTGCCAGAGCGGTAGCAGGGGAAGCAGGTGTGCCGTTTTTCTCCATGTCCGGCTCTGAGTTTGTGGAAATGTTCGTGGGGGTAGGAGCCTCCAGAGTCAGAGACTTGTTTCGCAAGGCCAAGCAAAGCGCCCCGAGTATTATTTTTATTGATGAAATAGATGCTATCGGGCGGAGCCGGGGCCGTGCTGCCAGCTTCCAGGCAAATGACGAACGGGAAAACACCCTCAACCAACTTCTGACGGAAATGGATGGATTCGGTGCCAACACCGGTGTAATTGTGCTTGCAGCCACCAACAGGGGTGAAATCCTCGACCGGGCGCTGCTTCGGCCTGGCCGCTTCGACCGGCAAATTTACCTGGACCTGCCAACCTTGCCCGAACGAAAGGCCATTTTCAAGGTGCATACCAAGCCGCTCAAGCTGAGCAAAGACATCAACCTGGATACGTTGGCCTCTCAAACCCCCGGCTTCTCTGGTGCCGACATCGCCAACATCTGCAACGAAGCTGCACTGATAGCTGCCCGGCGGGGCAGAAGCTCTATCAAAATGCAGGACTTCTACGATGCCACAGACCGGATAATCGCAGGCCTGGAAAAAAAGAGCAAAATCCTCTCAGCGCAGGAGAAAAAGACGGTTGCCTATCACGAGGCAGGCCACGCTACCGTGAGTTGGTTCCTGCCCAATGCCGACACCCTGCTCAAAGTTTCAATCGTGCCCAGAGGTAAATCACTCGGCGCAGCCTGGTACCTGCCACAAGAGCAGTCGCTGTATACCAAAGCTGAATTCACCGACCGGATTTGCGCAGCACTCGGCGGCCGTGCTGCCGAGGAAATCGTCTTCGGCGAAGTGACCTCCGGAGCACTCGACGACCTGGAAAAAGTGACAAAACAGGCTTTTATGATGGTGAGTTATTACGGCCTGAACGAGGAAATCGGCAACATCAGCTACTACGACAGCACCGGACGATACGAGCAAATGTTGCAAAAACCGTACAGTGAAGCTACCGCCCAGAAAATTGACGAGCAGGTGAGCAAATTGGTCGAATCGGCCTATGAGCGAACCAAGAGCCTGCTCCGCAAACACCGCCCGCAACTGGACGCTCTCGCCCAGCGGCTTCTGGAAAAAGAGGTCGTCTTCCAGGCAGACCTGGAGGAAATCTTTGGCCCCCGGATTGAAAAGGCACAGGGAGATGGCATGCTGGCAGAAAAATAAAAACTGAGTGTTGCCTTTTCGGGCTGTTGTAGCTCTGAAGGAGGTTTCCCACTCCTTTGCTCCGAAAGCCTTACCCTATGCCTGAAACTATTAAAAAGATAATCAGCCTGCTGCTGCTGCTCCTCCCTGGAATGCAGAGTGTGAATATTTTGGCCCAGAACACGATCAGCCTGCAGGACTGCTACCGTTTCGCCAAGGCAAACTCAGCTATTTCACAAAACTCACAACTGCTCGGAAACCTGACAGCCCTGCGCCTCGATAACATCCGGGCAAGCCGCCTGCCCGGCGTGCAATGGAACGCCAGAGCTACCTGGCAAAATGAGATATTCGGGCTGCCATTCAACATTCCGGGAATTGACCTTGCCATTCCTCTTTACAGCACCTTGACCAACCTCGAAATCGAATACCTGCTCTACGATGGCGGCCTTGCTGAAGCCCGCACTGCACTTGAAAAGGCTTCGCTTGCTACCCGGCAGCAATCCGTAGCAGTTGAGCTGGGTAAGCTACGGGAGCAGGTGGATAAATTTTACTTCGGCGCACTGCTCCTGCAGGAGCAAAGCCGCCTGCTTCAGGTTACCCAAAACGACCTGGAAGCCAAAGCCAGGCAGGTCGAATCTGCCGTCCGCCACGGCGCTGTGCTGGAAAGCGACCTGAAAAAAATACAGGTGGAACAATTGCGCATTCAATCCCGCATCGAAGAAACTACCAGCGATCGCCAGGCTATGATCGCCGCCCTTGCCGGCCTCACCGGGCAGCCCCTCAATGAAAATACTCAACTCGAGCGCCCCAGTCCACAACCTGCAATGCCCACCCCAAAGTTGAACCGCCCCGAACTCGCCCTTTTTGACTTCCAAAAGCAAGAAATCCTGGCTGGTGCAGACTTGATCCGGGCGGCAAACAGACCCAAGGCCGGCGTCTTCGCAACGGCAGGCCTGGGCTATCCCGACCCGCTGAATTTTTTTGATGATGAAATAAGTCCCTACTTCGTGGGAGGGGTGCAGTTCACCTGGAAATTCTGGGACTGGAAGCAGGCTGACCGAGAGCAGCAGCAACTCGCAGTGCAATCCCAGCTCCTTGACAACCAGAAGCGGAATTTTGAGCAGGCGATTGAAAATATGGATGGAAAGTTCAGGGAGGAGATTTTTAAAATAAAAAACCTGATTGCTGCGGATGAGAAAATTGCAAAGCTACAGGGAGAAATACTAGCTCAGCTTTCATCGCAACTCGAACACGGCGTAATCACGGCAACCGACTACCTGCTGCAATCCAATGCTGAATTGCAAGCCAGACTGGCAGTAGAAGCACACCGGGTACAGCTCGCCCAGATGGAGGCGGCATGGCGAACCTGGCGTGGAGATTGAAGCAGGTGAAAAAAGATTGTTCGCGTACAAACCTTCTACCTTTCCTGTTGCTGTGCCTTGCTTTTTTATAACTGCCGCCGTTGGCCTTTTGGCACAGCCTCGAATTGTGGGGAGAGGAAGAGAAAATTTCATTTTTCTTCTTCCTCCTATATCCTCCTGAGTGGTTCCGCTTTCTTGTAAAAATTGCTCTCCTGTCTTTCCGCTTTTTTTAACCTAAAAAAAGAGATTTGTGCTGGGCAAGCTTGCAGGCAAACTCTACACAGCATTCAGAATAAAAATATTTACGTTGAAAAAGACATTGATTTACCTGCTCCCGCTTTTTCTCCTCGCCGCCTGCCGTCGTGAAGAGAACGGTGCTGATGCCTACGGCAATTTTGAAGCTACTGAAACCATCGTTGCTGCCGAGGCAAATGGCAAGTTGCTGTTCCTCAATGTCGAAGAAGGCCGGACACTCCGGGCTGGCGAACTTGTTGCCCTGGTGGATACCACGCTGCTGCACCTGCAAAAAATGCAACTCCTTGCCACGCTCGAAACTATCAACAGCAAAACCCAAAGCCCCAATCCGCAAATCGTCGTGCTGGAGGGGCAAAAAGCCAACCTCCTCCGGGAGCAGGAGCGAGTGAAGAGTCTCCTCGCCGATAAGGCAGCCACACAAAAGCAACTCGATGACCTCAACGGCCTGATTAACGTGGTAGAGCGGCAGATACAGGCAGCTCGCGAACAGACCGGCATACTCAACACGGGTATTTTGGGTGAAAAAGATCCTGTTCTGGCGCAAATCCGGTTGCTGGAGGAGCAAATCCGGCGCTGTTACGTCCACAATCCAATTAGTGGAACGGTTCTGACAAAAATCGCTGAACCTTCTGAGGTGGTGGGATTTGGCCTGCCACTTTACAAAATTGCTCCGCTCGACACGCTGGAACTGCGGGCCTACATCAGCGGCGACGGCCTTGCAGCTATCCGGATAGGCCAAAAGGTGACGGTGCAAATTGACCGGCGGGGTGGGGGAGTGCATTCGTTTCCCGGCACGGTAAGCTGGATTTCGGACAAGGCGGAGTTCACCCCAAAAACTATCCAGACGAAGGAGGAGCGCGTGAATCTGGTGTATGCCTTCAAAGTGCGTACGGCAAACGACGGGGCGCTGAAAATTGGAATGCCGGGGGAGGTGCTCTTTGAACAGAAACCTTCTGAAGATTAAGGACTGACAGAGGAATGGCATGTTAGCTGGTGGCGAAACTGCAAAAACGGCCTTTGCAGCTTCATTCGAGGCGCCGTGGTTTGCAGCCCTACGGCTCCCAACAGCATCTGTCCCGGCTAAATTACGCCATCAGCACCTGCTTGTTATCCTGCAACTTCGCTCCACATTGTTTCAAACAAAGACAAAAAAACAAGCAATAAAAATTTATGCAACCCGCCATCCGGATTTCCAACATCAGCAAGGCGTTCGGCAATGTAAAAGCCGTTGACGACATTTCACTGGAGGTTCACCCGGGCGAAATATTCGGCCTCATCGGCCCCGATGGAGCGGGCAAGACGACGCTTTTCCGCATCCTTGCCACCCTATTGTTGCCTGATACAGGCAGTGCCAAGGTGCTTGGCTTCGATGCGGTGAAGGACTACCGGCAGATACGACGCAGACTGGGCTATATGCCAGGGCGGTTTTCGCTCTACCAGGACCTGACCGTGCGGGAAAATATCGAATTTTTTGCCGCCATCTTCGGTACAACAGTCAAGAAGAATTATCACCTGGTGAAGGAGATCTATTCGCAACTCGAACCCTTCAAAAATCGCAGAGCCGGAGCGCTCTCAGGAGGCATGAAGCAAAAACTGGCACTTAGCTGTGCTCTTATCCACGAGCCGGAGTTGCTGCTGCTTGACGAGCCAACGACCGGCGTGGATGCCGTTAGCCGCAAGGAGTTTTGGGAAATGCTGGCCCGCCTCAAAAACCGGGGCATTCCCATCTTCGTGAGCACACCCTACATGGACGAAGCCAGCCTCTGCGACCGTATTGCGCTGATCCAGCATGGAAAAATCTTGTCTCTTAACACACCCGGAGGCTTGCTTGCCGGCTTCACAAAACCACTGCTGGCTGTTCGCTCGGCGGATATGTACCGCCTCATCAAGGACTTGCGCGAGTTTAGCCCTACGGACACAGCTTTTCCTTTTGGTGAATACCTGCACCTAACGACCCGGCACCCTATTCCCGAAGCTGCTGTGATTGATTTTTTAAAACAAAGAGGGCATGAAAATATCGAAGTAAAGCCGGCAATGGCCACCGTGGAAGACTGCTTTATGAACTTGATGGTAGCTTGATCTACCGGAGTTACCTGATGCCCCGGGGAACACCAAAGTATTCATTTCTTTCGGGAAGTAGGGCATCAAAGAGAGCGGAGAGGCTGCCTGAGGAAAAAAAGGGGAAAAGTGGCCTAAAAGGACCGTTTTTTAGACAAGTGACCAAATCGCAAACAAGCTATTAAAGGCCGGAAATACAGGAGGAGGGAAAAAGAGGTGAGGGAGCCCTCTCTCTTCCTGCAGCTTCCAGAACAATTGCAAAAATTGATGAACATGTCAAATCCGGCAGTTATCCAGGCTGAAAACCTCACTAAAAAATTTGGAAACTTCACAGCTGTTGACGCCATTTCTTTTGAGGTACAGCGGGGTGAGGTATTCGGCTTCCTCGGTGCAAACGGAGCAGGCAAGACCACGGCTATGCGCATGCTCAACGGGCTGCTCCTGCCGACCAGCGGGAAGGGCAGGGTAGCGGGCTTTGACGTTTACCGCGAGTCGGAAAAAATCAAGCAGAGCATTGGCTACATGAGCCAGCGGTTTTCGCTTTACGAAGACCTGACACTGTGGGAGAACATCCGCTTTTTTGGAGGAATTTACGGCCTGAAGAGGAACCAGATCAGAGAAAAAGCCAGCCAGATGCTTCGAGAGCTTGAATTGGAGGACGTTGAAAATCAATTGGTTAAATCCCTACCTCTGGGCTGGAAGCAACGCCTGGCTTTTTCTATTGCGATTTTGCACGAGCCGCAAATCGTTTTTCTCGACGAGCCAACAGGCGGCGTGGATCCCATCACCCGGCGGCAGTTCTGGGAGATGATCTACAAGGCTGCCAGCGAAGGAGTCACGATCTTCGTCACGACGCACTACATGGACGAAGCGGAGTACTGCGACCGGGTGTCAATTATGGTTGCTGGCAAAATCGAGGCACTGGATACGCCGGGTGATCTGAAGAAAATGTTTAAAGCACAGAGCATGGAAGAGGTGTTTTTAAAGCTAGCCAGGGGGTGATAGTAGGGTGGTCAGTGCCTGGCTGCCCGCCTTTCATGGCTTTGAATAAACTCGCCCGCGTTGTTTTTAATCAAAATATAGCGTAGAGCTTGTTAGAAAAAACATGAAGAAATTCATCGCATTCGTAAAAAAGGAGTTCCGCCACATCCTGCGCGACCGGCGAACGCTGCTCATCCTGCTGGGGATGCCGGTGGTGCAGATCGTCCTTTTCGGATATGCTATTACCAACGAATTTCGCAATGCCAGCATCGTCGTTCTTGACCAGTCGCGGGATGAGCTGAGCCGGGAGCTGACGGAGAAGCTCATCGCCTCGGGCCACTTTCGCTTGCTGGCTGAAGTGCAGAGTTACGAGGAGCTACACACCCATTTTAAAAAAGGAAAAATCAAACTTGCCGTTGTCATACCGCCGGATTTTACCCAAAAGGTACAGCGCGAAGACGGCGCGCAGGTACAGCTAATTGCTGACGGCAGCGAGCCAAACTACGCCAGCACTCTTGTTACATATGCCAACCAAATCGTGGCTGATTTCCGACCGGAGCAACCCGGCCTTGCGGCTGCCCAAAGTCTGGTTGGCATTGAGATTCGCATGCTCTTTAATCCCGAGCTGAGAAGTGCTTACCTATTTGTACCCGGTGTGATAGCGCTCATTCTGATGCTTATTTCGGCTATGATGACCTCGCTGACCATTGCGCGGGAAAAAGAGCAGGGTACGATGGAGTTGCTGTTGGTATCACCCCTGCCTCCCTTGCTAATCGTGGTGGGGAAGGTGATCCCTTACGTGGTGCTGGCCTTTAGCATCGGAATGATTGCCCTGTCGCTGGGGGTGCTGGTTTTTGGTGTGCCGGTAAAAGGAAGTCTGTTGCTGCTGCTGGCTATGAGCATGTTGTATGTGCTGACAGCCCTGTCGCTGGGGGTACTGATTTCGACGAAGGCGCCGACGCAGCAGATCGCCATGATGGCTTCGCTCGGTGGGCTGATGCTGCCTACTGTACTGTTGTCCGATTTCATCTTCCCCCTGGCGAGCATGCCTTTGCCCTTGCAGTTGGTGGGGAATGCCATACCTGCTCGCTGGTTCATTTCCATTTTGCGGGATTTATTGCTGAAGGGCACAGGCTGGCGCTACATCTGGCAGGAAGCAGCCGTGCTGGGTGGCATGTCCCTAGTGTTGTTGGTGCTGGCGATGAAGAATTTTAAAACCAGATTGGGATGATGAAAGTAAGGCTTCCCCCGGAGGAAACCCTTGGAGCAAATTTCGGAGAAGAACCGAATAAAAGCAGAATGTATATCTTATTTTTAAAAACCATTTTTACTGCGAGCTTTTTGAAAAGGATGGGTACAATTTATCAAGAGCTTGTTTGTGATTGGATCACTTGGTCAAAAACGGCCTTTTTCGTCCTGTTTTCACCTTTCTTCAAATCTGTAGCGCTACTACGCCACTTCAAAAAGCTAAAAACCTGACAAAAAATTGCTCGTTTTCAAATGCTGTTTGGATGGGACTGCCGGAGATGAAAAGACGACTTTTTAGTCCGGTAAGCTCAATTCAAACAGCTTCTAAAAGAAGGAGCGGATGGATTTTGTATTCACCTTTCTGGCAAGTCTGGCTCATCTTTTTAGGTTCCCCAAGTTTTAATTTGACTGTATGCGCACCATTTTTTTGCTAATCCAAAAAGAGTTTTTGCAAATCCTGCGGGATCAGGCAATGCTGTTTATCATCGTTGCCATGCCGATCGTCCAGTTGCTCGTTTTGACGTTTGCAGCCACGCAGGACATCAAAAACATCTCGCTGGCAGTGACGGACTACGATCGCTCCGACACTTCCCGCCGACTGGTGAGCAAACTGACTGCCTCAGGCTATTTCAGACTGGTGGCCATGCCCTTCAACGATGATATCGCCTTCGGCATGCTGGAAGACGATAGGGCCGACCTCATCCTCAGCATCCCCGCCAATTTTGAACGGGATATTTTGAGGAAACAGCCGACAAAACTAAATCTTCAGGTCAACGCCATTAACGGCCAGAAAGCTGGCCTTGCCGCCGGTTATGCCGCTCAGGTCTTTCAGAATTTCAGCCGGGAAATAGCTCCCTCCTTCCTTCCTGGCTCTTTCCTTCTTCTCTCCTCTTCTACTTCTCCCTTTTCTCCTGCTCCTTCCGAAATTCATGACTCCTCCCCAAAAACTATTTCGACCACCTGGTCAAATTGGTACAACCCTACGTTGGACTACAAGACTTTTATGGTGCCGGGTTTATTGGGGGAGCTGGTGGTTATTCTGACGATTCTCCTGTCGGCGATGAACGTAGTAAAGGAAAAAGAAGTGGGAACCATTGAGCAGATCAACGTGTCACCAATTCGCAGGTGGCAATTCATTGTTGGGAAACTGCTGCCTTTTCTGTTCATTGGCCTGTTCGACCTGGCACTGGGTCTGACAGTGGGCAAGCTGGTTTTTGACATTCCGCTGGTGGGCAGTTTGTGGTTGGTCTTTGCCTTCTGTGTGGTCAATATTTTTGCGGTACTCGGCATCGGGTTTTTCTTCTCCAACTTTGCTGATACGCAGCAGCAGGCCATGTTTATCGCCTGGTTTTTTGTGGTCATTTTTATCTTAATGTCTGGGCTGTTCACGCCTATTGAAAGTATGCCAAAGTGGGCGCAGGTGCTGACCGTTCCCAATCCGCTGGCTCATTTTGTAGCGGTAATGCGGCAAGTGCTACTGAAGGGCAGCAGCTTTACCGACATTCGCTACCACTTTGCCATGTGCATAATAGTAGGCGTAGTCATGAATGGACTGGCTATGTTGACGTATCGCAAACGAGTGGGGTGAGTTGCTGAGGTCCCCGGCGAGAGCGGGAGGCTGCCCCTTTGTTCCCTTGCCGGCCTGTATTGCTTGTCAGGCAGCTGGGAGGAGCACTTCCTGTAAAGGCTGTTTTTAGAAAGCCACTTGTCCCTGGCAGATTTAGCAAAGCATAAACCGTCTGCCAGACTTAGAGACCGTTTCTTTTTTAGAGCTTATTTGTGATTTGGTGCTTGAGCAGAGATGCTGTTGGGATGGAGCTTACCGGACTAAAAAGGTGTCTTTTTATCTCCGGCAGCCTAACCCCAACCGCATCTGAAAACGAGCAATTTTTTGTCCGGTTTTTAGCTTTTTGAAGTTGCATAGCAGTGCTACGGAACTGAGAAAACGAAAAAGGGCCGTTTTTGACCAAGTGACCAAAACGCAAACAAGCTCTTACGCTGCTTCCAGCACGACAACCGTTCTTTCAGGAACTTTTAACTTAGAAAGAGGTGCCGATTTCTTATTTTTTGAAACAGCCTCTCCTCCGCTGCTCAGGAAGGTATTCACGATAGGATACCACTTTTTCCCCTCGGCTTTCAGCGGTGGCAGTTCGAACTCCAGTGGCTCCCAGTAGGCATTTACGATAAAATGCAGCAGTGGCTCCCCCTTGTGGGTTTGCAGACTGTAGGCGAGGCTGTGCGAATCGTAGCTCCAGTCGGGTTGGTTCAGCTTCGTGCCATGCCAGATGATATCGTGGGCGTCGTCGTCGCGGATAACCCAGTATTTTTCCATTTGAAAAACCGGGTGGCTGTGCCGGATGCGGATGAGTTTTTTTACAAGCTCAAAGAGTTCGCGATGGGTTGAGACTGCATCCCAGTCAAACCAGCTCAACTCGTTGTCCTGGCAGTAGGCGTTGTTGTTGCCGTGTTGCGTGCGGCGTACCTCATCACCCATAGAGAGCATGGGCGTACCCTGCGAGAGTAGCAGGATGGTGAAGAAATTCCTGATTTGGCGCTCCCGCAGTGCTTCGATTGCAGGATCGTCTGTGGGGCCTTCCACGCCGTAGTTCGAGCTGTAATTTTCGTTGGTACCGTCGCGATTGTTTTCGCCGTTGGCTTCGTTGTGCTTGTGATTGTAACTGACCAGGTCGTTCATGGTGAACCCGTCGTGACAGGTGATGAAGTTGATGCTGCGGTTGGGATCCCGGAAGGGCTTTTTGAATAGCTCGGGGCTGCCTGCCACACTCGAAGCGAAGGCTTCAACCATGCCGCTGTCGCCTCGCAGGAACCTGCGTACGTTATCCCGGAACTGACCGTTCCATTCTGCCCATTTATCACCCATGAAAGAGCCGAGTTTGTACAGCCCGGCAGCATCCCAGGCTTCGGCGATGATCTTTGTGCGAGCCAGTACGGGATCCGCTTCGATTTCCCAAAGAATGGGCGGATTGCTCATTGGATTGCCCTGCTCATCCCGTGACATCACGGCGGCCAGGTCGAAGCGGAAGCCATCCACGTGCATCTCCGTCACCCAGCGACGCAACGCGTCGAGGATTAGCATGCGCACGATAGAGTGGTTGGCGTTGAGCGTGTTGCCGCAACCCGTGAAGTCCATGTAGTATTGTTTATCAGGACTTAAAATGTAGTAGTACGAGTTTTCCAGTCCTCGGAACGAAAAGGTAGGTCCCAATTGGTTTCCCTCGGTCGTGTGGTTGAACACCACGTCGAGGATGACCTCAATTCCGGCCTTGTGAAAAGCCTTCACCATGTCCCGAAATTCGTCGGCGATGGCTTGTGGCTCGCTGCATCGGCAAAAGCTGCTATGAGGTGCAAAAAAAGCCAGCGGGTTGTAGCCCCAGTACCCCGTGAGCAGGGGCGAGTGAATATCTCCTTCGTCAAATTGAAAGACAGGCATCAGTTCGACGGCTGTCACACCCAGCTCTTTCAGGTAGGGGATCTTGTCTTTCAGTCCCCAGTATGTACCCCGCTCTGCTGCCTTCAGGCCCGAATTGGGATGGCCGGTGAAGCCCTTCACGTGCAATTCGTAGATGATGGATTTAGCGTAGGGGTGGTTAGGGGCGCAGTCGCCTTCCCAGTCGTAATTGCTCGGGTCAATGACGACGCATTTGATGGCGTGTGGGGTATTGTCACCTGGCAGAACAGCTGCTTCCCGGCTGTAGTTTCTGCCCTTGACAACTGCACGGGCGTAGGGGTCGAGCAGCAGTTTTGAGCCGTCGAAACGGTAGCCCTTTTCAGGTTCAAAATTGCCGTGTACTTTGTAGCCGTAGAAGGTTTCGGGTTCCAGGTTTTCGACGAATACATGCCAGTAGTGAAAAGATTTATTTTCTTTTGAATCAAGCGGAATGATTTGAAAGGGCTGCCTGTCGTCCGCATCGTGGAAGAGGCAAAGCTCAACGCGCTGGGCATTTTTTGAAAAAATACTGAAGTTTACCCCACCATCCTGTACCGTGGCGCCGAGTGGATAGCTCCTTCCGGGGCGGGTGGTGTAGTGTAGCCTGGTGCGTTCTTTTTTAAAAGCAAAGGTCTTGTGGTGGGAACAATCGAAAACGTCTTTCATTTCTGTGTGGTTCTGTTAGAAGCTGTTTGAATTGGGCTGCCCTAGAGAAAAAGGATGGATTTTCGCCCAAAACGAAGGAAATTTTGAAGGAATAACCAAAGCTATGGCTGAAAAATTTGCTTCGTTTTGGGCGAATAGGGTGCCTTTTTGACCCGGTAAGCTCAATTCAAACAGCTTCTTAGATTTTTAGTAGCTACTCAGGAGGGTGTGGATGGAGGAAGAAAAATTTTCATTTTTCCCCCACCCCCCCTGCTAAGTAGTTACGATTTTTAAAACGTGGGAGCCTGCCGCTTTCGGAGGCTGATCTTTGCCATGTCTGCTTACCCGATGCTTTTTTAAAAAACTTGTCTTCGAGGCAGGAGCACTGTTGAAAGGAGTGCAAAACATAGCTGCTGTTTTCATAGCTTTTACCTTTTCAAGATGCGAAATCGCACGACCGCCGGAAGCGCTATTTTATAAAACAGGAAACGTGCCGGTGAGGATTAGGAAACAGAGGATTCCGAGGAGGGTTTTTGCGCAAGGAAGAATTTTAGAGCTTGTTTGCGTTTTGGTGCTTGAGCAGAGATGCTGTTAGGATTGAGCTTACCGGGCTAAAAAGGTGTCTTTTCCGCCCAGAGCCAAGCAAATTTTTCAGCAATAGCTAAGTGACCAAATCGCAAACAAGCTCTTAGGGTGGAAAATACTGCTGGCTTCTGCAATATCACCACAGTTCTAGCACCGAATCTCAAATCAGGATTTTACAAACTTCTTCAGCACTTTTTTCCCTCCTTTTTTGCGTATAAAGTACGTGCCGGCAGGCCAGTCGCCGAGGGGTATCTCCAGGGTCTGAAAAAATAGTGATTGTACCAGGTGGATTGTTCGCAGGATTTGCCCTGCAGCGTTGAATACCTCCAGCATGGCACCTTCGCTGCTCAGGATGGCGTACTTGAGCACGAGTTTGTCAAAGGCCGGATTGGGATAAACTTCCAGCAGCAATTCCTGCTCCTTGCTTTTGTACAGCGGAGATTCCTGGCCGCAGGGCGTACCGCCCTCCAAAGGCGAGGCTTCCCAGTTTTGCGGGATTGTATTGTCGAGATAAGGTGATTTCAGCGACAGCGAAGCTCCGCCTCCGTCAGGCTCCCGGGGCCATAGTCCCGAAGCGGAATAGCTCAGCTTTTGAACCGTCAACCCCTGAGCATCGTGTAATTCAATCGTGCCATCGGCATCGTCCAGGCTGCCCGACTGCCATTCAAAAACCTGGCAGGATAAGCCGGCGTATTTCCTTTTGTCTTTGACCACAAGCAAATGCGCATCGGCAGGCAGGGTAGTGCCTGCCGGGAATTCAAATTGGGGGCCTTGTACAAGTCGGAATCTATCGAGCTGTAGTGGCACGCCTGCTGCGTTGTAAAATTCGAGGAACTCAAAGGCCTCGCCCTCTGCCGGGTGGTAGTGAATTTCGGTGAGAATGGGCGCCATCGGTGAAAAAATCGGCGTCAGGATTGTATCCCGGTTGCTTTTTAGTTCGATTTCGGGATTGGGATTTCCTGTTTCCAGCCATCGCACGAAGCGGTAGCCCGGGTGGGCTACTGCTTTCACTTTCAGAGGGATATTTTTAAAATAATCCCCCGTGTAGTTGTGTGGAACTTTGACCTCGTTGCTGTGCAGGTATAGGTCGCCAGGTGTGCCGGGAGGATAGGCAAAGCTGAGTTGGAAAGTTCCCTCCAGATCCAGCGTGGTGTTGTAGTGTTGCAGGATAGTCTTGCTGCGTTCGGGAAAAAAATCCTTGTAAGCCTGGATAAAGTTGCGCCAGGAAGTCACTGAGCCACCGCAGGGCAGGCCCCAGCCCCAGTCAGGCGTGTCGGGTAGCCAGCGGTTGATGTGGCGATACATTTCAGGCTCCAGCATTTGCCGGATGCTGTCCACCATAGGGTTGATGCGCTGGGATGAGAAAATGAGCTTTCGGTAAGTAGCTGTCCGCTGTACGAACTCATTTTTAAACACTTCATTTTTCAATAATTTTCTCAAAAAAAGCGTGCTTTCGGGGTTATTTGGCCAAGTGGGGCCATTAGTGGCGAGGGCTGCAGCCAGCGTATTCGAGCTGGCGAGGGCATAGTTCCAACCATGGGCGTTAGTGGTAGCGTCAAGGTCGTACAGCATCCAGCGGAACCGGCCGCCGTTGCGCTCCCGCCACACCCGAACGTTGTTGGCAGGCCAGTCACTGTTAGCCAGGTAGATCTGGACGATGTGATAGTTGATGTATTCGCTCATGTCCATCAGAGGCAGGAGGAATTCGTAGTTGGCTGCTTTACTGAGATCCTCGTTAGCGATGTGCGTTTTGATTTTCTGAAAAGCTGCGTAATTGCCTTCGTTGATTTCAGGCCAGTTGGTTTGGGGGTTGGTGATGATGTCGAGGTTGTCAGGATTCACGCCGTAGTGGGAGGCGAGGTAGTCTTCGTTGTAAAGTTCCCGGATTTCGTAGAGACCCCAGTAGGTGCCATTCAGATACAACACAGCAGGCTGATAGGCCATCAGGTCGAGGTCAACAGTATGGCGCAGGATGGTCTGGCACATGCCGTCCCGGAAGAGTGCCTCTGCCCAGTCGTTGCCGCTATTTCGAAGTTTTAATCTTTTAAAACTGGAGAGGCCCAGGTTTGGAAATACCTGGTAATCAATGCTTTTGTTGCCATAGGTTTTACCTCTCAGATAAAGGTTAAAGCTTTTCATTTTTAAAGTTCTGGAGCACCCTCCTCCGATCTTGATGCCTGCATTTACCTGAAAACCCTTTGTACCGTCGGGTTTAAAAAGCGTGATATTGGCAGGGCGTTCCCAATTTTGATTCCAGTTGCGTGGGTAGGAGATGCAATAGCCAGGAATGCCGTTCGAGCCGACGATGTAAATGCCCTTCTGGTTGTCCCAGAGGTTTTCGGGGTCAGTTTGTATGCAGACGACAGGTAGGGTGTGAAGGGGGTTGATGAAATAATTTTTGGTAAAGACGCTGCCTTCTCCAAATCCCGGCTTGAAGGCCCTTGCCCGCACGATGCTATGCGTAGCAAGGGTGAGTGCCTGCGTGTAAGGCAAAGAGGAAAGGGTAGGGATGGAGCCGTCGAGGGTGTAAAATATCACAGCTTCCGGATCGTCTGTGGACAATTGCAGCGAGAGCGTGCTGGGGTAAAAGCCCTCCGGCTTTGAAAACTTCACCTCTGCGTCGAGGTAGCGCTTCTTGCCGTTGTTGGAGGAATGGGAGCTGGTTTCGCTGAACAGTACCCACTCATTGGCCCCGTCCTCCTGCCGTCCGTATGAGACGTTGAACGGGAAAGCCGGAAACTCGAAGGCGTCAAGCACGTAAAACTGACCGTCTAATTCCTGGGAGAGGGCGAGGAATCCCCCTTCGCTGCTCAATTTGAAAGGTGCATGCAAGCCACCTTGTTCGGGCTGCCCGTCAAGCCAGAGCAAGGCAAAGCCACCTGGAGGGATCAGCCTCAAAGCAGAGATCTGCCATTTTTTGAGATTCGAGGCATCGTCGCTGAGATACAGCCCTTCGAGGCTGATTATCTGGTCACTGCCGTTGAAAATCTCAATCCAGTCTTCGTTTTCTCCGAAATTGTCCTTTACCAGCCCACCGGCAGACATAAGCTCATTTATAAAAACATCTTCCAGCACTTGCGTCGTTGGTGGCGAGTTGGTTTCGACGATTAGCCAGGCAGCAGGGGAGGAGTATCCCTCGAAAGCAACGGCTGTGCGCAATCCTGTGCCACTGATGATGAAAGCGACCGAATTGCCAGTAGCCCAGTCGGGCCGGTTGAGGATTTCTTGTAGCACGGCGGCCAGGTTGGGCGTTTTTTGCCGGGGGCCGGCCTCTCCGATAAGATCCCAGCTTTCGGGTTGCCAATTGACAGAGGTGGTAGTCAGTGGCCGTGAGCTGATATTTTGAGGCTCTTCTGTGAAAGGTGCTGCGTCGCCTGTGGCATGTGCCTGGATGTTGAGATTGCAGGGGCCGGCGCTTATTTCGTCTGCTGTAAATTGCAGCCACGCGCCAGTGATAGTCACGCCCTGTGGAATTTGCAGGTGGTTGAAGCGCAGCCCCACGGTCTGGAGGTTGCCGTAGTCGTCCACCAGCTCGAGATCGGAAGAGTTGACTGAAATGAAGCCGTTGGCCTGTTCTTCTACATCGTCTGATGGAGCAATGATGGGGAAAACGAGTTGGGAAAATGCTTTTTGGAAATGGAACAAAAAGAATGTTGAAACCAAAAACAGCGTAAAAGATTTGGATGGCATAAATAAGGTTTTGAAAAAGTATGCAAAAAAGCTCTAAGAAACCATTTCTGCTGCGGACCTTTTGAAAAGAATGGGCATAACTTATTAATGTTCTGTTTCTAAACGGACTGAGAAGATTGGAATTTCCAGCACCTGCAATTCGCAGAAAATTAGTCCTGCACGGATGATTTTATTTGCAGTGTGCTATTTCCTTTTTTAGCTACCTTTCACCTCTTGTGAAGCTGCCGGGCTTTAGAAGGTCATTTTTAAAAAGCTAATTTGTAACTACTTAGGAAAGGGTATTTTTTGGGAAAAATTGAAGTTTCCTCCCAAAAAATACCCCCAATTGAGCCTGTTTCACAAGTCAAACCGCTGTCTTTGGCGGCGAATAAGCTCTAAGATCCTTCAGCGAGGGGTGTTTTTTTAAAATTTCTTTGAAATTAAAAAAAATACGTCTCCCTAAAAGATTATTTATCGGCAGTCGCCGACCGTTGACTTTTGATATAGCCCCCTCCCAAGGGGTTATGCTAATTTTATAAAAAACAGCTGAAATTTATTCGGATTGCGAGATAAAAAAACGACTATACATAATAGTTCTTGCAACAGCCCAGAGGAGCGCAAGAAAGGAGAGCCAGTATTTTCTCCCCAATTCCCGCAAACCAGGCTTGTTTTGGTTGAAGAATGGAGATTTTTACCCAGGGCAAACCCTGCTTTGCCATTGCTATTTTTATAAAAAACAGAAGACATGAAAACCACTTTTCCTTTTTGGCTACTCTTCCTTTTGCTATTATTTTCATGTAAAAATGAGCCGCCCCAACGCGCTGTAGAAGACCTGAAGGCCTTTGTCAATCCCTTTATCGGTACGGATGGGCATGGCCACGTTTACCCGGGTGCTACGGTTCCCTTTGGCGCCGTTCAGCTCAGCCCCGACAATGGCACACAGGGCTGGGATTGGTGTAGCGGCTATCACTATTCCGACAGTGTAATCGTCGGCTTCAGCCATACTCACCTCAGCGGCACGGGCATTGGCGATCTCTGTGACTTGTCGCTCATGCCGACGACGGGGGTGTCTTCCTTCCCGGAAAATTCTACAGACCCGCGGAAAGGAGGCTGGGCTTCTACTTTCAAACACGAAAACGAAAAGGCTTCGCCGGGCTACTACGCTGTCCGCCTGGACAATGGCATTCTGGCCGAGCTTACAGCAACTACTCACGCCGGAATACACCGCTACTCCTTTCCGGCAGACAAACCGGCACTGCTCGTGCTGGATCTCGGTTTTGCCATCAACTGGGACTGGCCGACCGATACTCGCATTTCGAGAGAAAGCCCCACGCTTATTACAGGGCATCGCTTTTCGACAGGCTGGGCCAGAGATCAACGACTTTACTTTGCAATGGAACTTTCCGTGGAGCCAGGCTCGGTCGTGCTGGCCGACAGCAATGCCATTGTCGCTGGTAGCAGGGTAGAAGGGCGGCAGGCCAAAACCGTGTTTGACTTTTCAAATTCATTTAAAAAAGAAAAAACGCTGCTGGTTAAAATGGGAATTTCTACGGCTGATATCGCAGGAGCAAAAGCTGCGTTAGCTGAAATACCCGGATGGGATTTTGACAAGGTAAAATCCAGTGCAGAAGAGCGCTGGCAGGCTGAGCTATCCAAGATAAAAGTGGTTTCTGCTGATGACGAAATAACGAAATCGTTCTATACTGCACTGTACCACACCTGCTTGGCTCCTGTGGTACTTTCTGACCCCAACGGCAACTACAAGGCCTCTACTTCGGGTGCGGGGGCAGACTGGGGCCATACGCCGATGTACCCTCGTGGTACTCAGATTCGGCAGGCAAAGGACTACACCCGCTACGGTGTCTTTTCCCTTTGGGACACCTTCCGAGGAGCCAATCCGCTTTACACACTCACACAACCGGAGCGCGTGAATGACTTCATTCGCTCCCTGCTGGCTCACTACGAGGAATATGGCCTGCTGCCCGTCTGGGAGTTGCTTGGCAACGAGGCAAACACCATGACGGGCTACCACGCTATCCCCGTCATTGCGGATGCCTGGTTGAAGGGCTTCCGGGGGTTCGATGGCGAACTAGCTTTCGAGGCGATGAAAAAGAGCGCGATGCAGGACATCCGGGGCAGCAATTTTTACCGGGAATACGGCTACATTCCCTATGGGCTTGGAGGCGAAAGCGTGACCCGTACCTTGGAATACGCCTTCGACGACTGGTGCATCGCACAAATGGCTAATGCGCTGGGAAAGCATGCTGACTATGAAGAGTTTATGCGGCGAGCCGGCTTTTACAAAAATATGTTTGACGCCTCTACGGGCTTCATGCGCGCCAAGCTGCCCGACGGCAAATGGAAGAAGCCTTTCGACCCCTACAAAAGCGACCACAATTTTGACGTAGTTGAATACACCGAAGGCAATGCCTGGCAGCACTCCTGGTTCGTGCCGCACGACGTTGAGGGTCTTATCGCTCTGCACGGCGGAGCAGAAAATTTTGTGAAAAAACTGGACAGCCTGTTTACCGTTTCTTCCGAGCTGACCGGAGAGAACGTGTCGCCAGATGTGACGGGCCTCATCGGGCAGTACGCTCACGGCAACGAGCCGAGTCACCACATCGCCTATCTCTACAATTACGCCGGCATGCCCTGGAAAACACAGGAGCGGGTACGCAACATCTTGGAGACGCAGTACGACGCGACGCCGACAGGGCTTTGCGGCAACGAAGATTGCGGCCAGATGTCGGCCTGGTACGTCTTGAGTGCTATGGGGCTTTACCCTTTGAACCCCGCCAGCGGCCGCTACGACATTGGCAGCCCGCTGTTTGAAAAAACAGTGCTAACGGTCAGCCCGGCGGATTCGCCTGGCACAAAGCAGCAGTTCACCATTGAAGCCAAAAATGCCTCCCCTGAGAACAAGTACATCCGCTCAGCTATGCTCAATGGCCAACCACTTGAGCGACCCTGGCTGGACCACCGGGAAATTGTAGAAGGCGGAGTGCTGGTACTTGAAATGGGACCGGAGCCGAATAAGACTCTGTGGAGTAAATGAGTACAAGGGACTTGTAGCTGGTGTGTTTAGAGCTTGTTTGCGTTTTGGTACTTGAGCCGAGATGCTGTTTTTTAAGCTAGTTTTTTACTTTTGATGCCGGATTAGCCGCACTGAAATAACGATTAAATGAAAGTTTTAAAATTCGCTTTGCTTGTATTTATTGCAGGATTACACGTATCGGCCCTGCACAGCCAACCGGACTGGAGGCAGAAAATATCGCCCTGGGTCCTTCAGGATGCCTCCGATGGTGGGAGTGCTGATTTCATCGTTCTTCTGAAGGAGCAGGCCGATGTAAGGGAGGCTGCTTTTTTGCCTTTGAAAAAGGAGAAGGCTCAGTTTGTTTTTCAAAAGCTCAGCGAAACAGCCGCCCGCACACAGGGTAGAGTGCTGGACGTCCTTCTGCGTTTTCAGGCGCCACATCAGTCTTTTTGGATAATCAATGCCGTTCAGGCAGAAGGCGAGGCTGCGCTATTACAGACCCTGGCCGAAATGCCAGAAGTAGAGCAGATACTATCTAATCCCCACGTAAAATTTCAGGAACCCGAAAGGGTGCCAAATTCAGAGCCGAGGTCTGTTACCTGGGGCATAGACTACATCAATGCCGATGATGTGTGGGCATTGGGCTACACGGGTGGAGGAGTCGTCATTGGCGGCCAGGATACCGGCTATGAGTGGGATCATGCCGCGCTTAAGCCCAAATACCGGGGCTGGGATGAGGTGGCTGGTACGGCTGATCACAACTACAACTGGCACGACGCTATCCACGAGATAGACCCGCACAATAGCGGCAGTAATCCTTGTGGTCTGAATGCTCTTGCACCTTGCGACGATCACAACCACGGTACGCACACCATGGGAACAATGGCAGGCGACGATGGCGGCCAAAACCAAATCGGCGTAGCACCGGGAGCTAAATGGATAGGCTGCCGCAACATGGAAAGAGGCTGGGGAAAGTTTTCGACTTATATGGAATGCTTCCAGTGGTTTTTGGCTCCGACAGACTTGAATGACGCTAACCCCCAATCGTATCTGGCCCCTCACGTGATCAACAACTCTTGGTCTTGTCCCGAAGAAGAGGGCTGCGACAATACGAATTTTGCTGTCATGGAAGGCGTTGTTAACAATCTGGTAAGTGCCGGTGTGGTCGTGGTAGTTTCTGCGGGCAATTCAGGTTCAGGCTGTGAAACAATCTTGAGTCCGCCTGCGATCTATCCAGGTGGTTTTTCAGTAGGGGCTACAAATGTGAATGGCGACATTGCGGGCTTCAGCAGCCGCGGGCCGGTTACCTACGACGGCAACATTTATATTAAACCGGATGTGTCTGCTCCAGGTGTGAGTGTTTGGTCCTGTATTCGGAATGGATCTTATGGCAATTTAAGTGGCACGAGCATGGCAGGTCCGCACGTAGCAGGTGTGGTGGCATTGGTCATCTCTGCCAATCCCGACCTGGCAGGGCAGGTTACACAGATTGAGAACATTCTCAAAATGACAGCAACACCAAAAACTACGAGCCAGAATTGTGGCACAACGCCGGGATCTGAGATTCCAAATAATACTTATGGCCACGGCATCATTAATGCTTTGGATGCTGTTAATCTGGCATTGGCATTCCTGCCGCTGGAATTGACGAGTTTTACCGGCAGCTTTGAAAACGAAGGTGTCCGCCTACACTGGGAGGTAGCTTTGCCCGGTACGCTCAACCATTTCGAAGTAGAACATGCCACAGAGGGCAGTCTGCTAAAATGGAGCAGAGTGGGCAGACTGCTGTTTTCACCATCCACTTCGAGCTATGCCTTTTTTCACGCTCAGCCCGCTTCGGGAACCAATTACTACCGGCTGAAAATGGTGGAACTGGACGGCAGCGTAAACTATTCCCGAATTGTCGTTTTGGAAAGAGGAAATAGCGATGAATTGCTCATTTACCCCAATCCTACCGCCAACGGAGTGCTGAATATAGCGGGATTTGTATCGGAAGAAGCCTTTGAAATCGGCATCTACGACTCATTCGGACGCTGTGTGATAAAGCAAAAAAGTGAGTTTGTATCCCCTGTTTTTCAAATGGAAATTCAGGATTTGCCGACAGGTGTGTACTATGTGAAAGTGGCGCCTGCAAGTGGAAAACGTCGTCCTCTGCAATACAGGTTTATCAAACAAAACTAATAATGCTTAGTAGAGGGTGTTTTTGATGGCTACCGCTACCATTGACCTTTTGAAACAGCCTCACCCCCCTAAGTGGCTATCAAAACAAAGGAACGTGCCGGAAATAAGTTGGATATTTCGGCGAGTGTATTTTGGGGGCTGACAAGGCAGTGAAATAGGCGCATAGCCTTAGCTACGTAACTATTTCACTAACACAGCCAGCGCTCAAAAGACGCCGCCCAAATGCGTAAGTTATTTCCGACACGTTCCTAAACCCCATAAAGAGATAGTTCTCTGAGAGCAATTCAGATTTAGAGGCTATTCGAATTGAGCTTACCGAGCTAAAAAGGTGTCTTTCCCCTCTCGGGCGGCCCAATCCAAACAGCATCTGAAAACGAGCAATCTTTTGTCATATTTTTAGCCTTTTGAAGTTGGGTAGCATCACTACAGAGTTGAAACAAGCTCTAAAAAGCGGGCAAGAAAAGGCCGCTTTTAGCCAAATAGCCAAATCCCCAACATGCTCTTATGCCCCGTTTCTAAATCAGGAGGCAGAAGGGTGCTGGCAAAGACTTTTCGAAAAAATGCTTTTGGTTGCCATGCAGCCTTTTTTTCTTCGAAACGAGTGGGTCATCCTTCAGCAGCTCTTGTACGCGTGAGAAAAATTGCACTTCCAGTGACGATGCCGGCGCCAGTAGTTCGTGGAATTTAAAAAAAACAAACCACCATTCGCTTAGCATTACGGCACTTGCTAATTTTGATTGAAAATCAAGCTATCGCGTGGAGCTTAACATC
>WBZO01000559.1_pt1 | contig 74559 bp, 71 predicted proteins | sample 5204261 | NCBI WGS metagenome assembly WBZO01 (sample SAMN12412400, study PRJNA552823) | activated sludge metagenome | isolation source: activated sludge from anammox sidestream of wastewater treatment plant... | place: USA: North Carolina | collected 2017-09 | reverse complement strand
ATCATCCGGCAGGGGCCGCACCATTCCGCCCAGAAATCCACCACAACGGGGCCGCTGGCCTTGAGAACCTCGCTCTCGAAGGTCGCGTCCGATACCTTTTCGACGGCCATGAAACACCTCGTTTCGAATCGTGGGCGGAAATGCCTCGGCGGGGAACGTATGGACCACCCTTGCGGGGGTCAAGCCCGCGTCACGCGGAGGTGAGCATTGCCATTTGCGCATCGAGCGCGGCCGCCGGAATCTCCATCATTTCCGCGCTGTCGGTCCAGATCAGCGCCGCGCGAAACGCGTGCTGCGGAAAAACGAGGCGCAGGACGGCCCGGTAAAGCGCAAGCTGGCGGATGTAGGCCGGATGCCGGGCGATGGCTTCCGCCACCGTTTTCGGCGCGGGCCGGTTCGACTTGTAATCGGCGATCAAGACCTCCCGCTCGGTGATGCACAGCCGGTCCACCTGGCCGCCGATGCGTAAGGCCGGCTCCCCGCCGCGCGCGATCGTGCCGGCGATGGGGACTTCGGCCCGGCTGCCCTCGCCGAACAGGGGAGCGAATTGCGGGTCATCAAGGATCGCGAAAACCTGCGCGCGCACCTGGACGCGGCCAGCTTCGTCGAGCTTGGTTGCCGGGCGCTCCAGATAAGTATCCGCCGCCCGGGCGCGTTCGGCGCGCGGGACGCCGGGCAAGGCCTGCAGCAAGCGATGCAGCGCGATACCACGCGCTCGCGCGGCGCTGCGGCCGGAAGCGAAATTGTCGGTTGCGTCCGCCGTCTCCTCTTCGGCCTGCGAAGGCGCGATCGCGATGCTGTGCGGCGCCTCACCCGGCATCGGACGTCGCAGCCAGTCCGGCAGCGATACGACATCCTGCGGGGAGGGCGTGCTCCGCGCGCCTGCGCCGGTTGCGACGCCCGGTCCCGGCTTCTGAAAAACAAGGATGTCGCCGTCGGCGGCTGTTTCTCCGACAAGCTCGCCTTGCAGCGCGTTGCGTACGAGATTGTACCAGCACAGGTCCGGCCGCGCGCGCTTGCCCTCGTATCCGCAGACGATCAGGTGCTGGGCGGCGCGCGTCATCGCCACATACAGAAGGCGGCGATACTCGTTCTCCGCTTCCGTCAGGGCGGCCGTGCGCGCGCCCGAGACGGCGGGGCCGTCGTTCTTCTTTGCGCCCGCCCAGACCAGTGCGAACGCCGCGCCGGGTGGCGCATCCGGGCGCGGCAGTGCGAGCAGGCGCGGGGCGCGCGGCCCCTCCGGGCGCGTCGTGGTGTCGGCGAGAAAGACGACAGGCGCTTCGAGACCCTTCGCGCCGTGCACGGTCATCACCCGCACCTCGTTGCGGGCAATGTCCATGTCGCGCTTGATCTCAGTTTGGGCCGCGCGCAGCCAGACGAGGAAGCCCTGCAGCGTCGGCGTTGCGCGGCTCTCATAGGCCAGTGCGAGATTGAGGAACTCGTCGAGCGCGTCGGCCGCTTCCATGCCAAGCCGCGCCAGGATGTGCGCGCGCGCGCCCTGTGGGCCTAACAGATGCGCATAGAAGGTAAACGGCGTCTCGCTGCGGGCGAGCGCGGCCAGGCGGTCGATCTGCGTGGCCAGTTCGGGATGACGTGCGGCGAGCGCCTCGCGCAGCGTGCCTGGGCGATTCCAGGCCAGTTCGTAGAGCGCGTCCTCGTCGAACCCGAACAGCGGGCTTTTGAGCGCCACGGCAAGCGCGAGATCGTCCTGCGGCAGCAGCAGCGCATCGCCGAGCGTCATGAGGTCTTCCACGGCGATATGCTCGGTGAGCTTGAGCCGGTCGGCGCCGGCGACGTCGACGCCGGCGAATTTCAGCGCGCGGATGATCGCCTCGAACAGCGGCCCGCGCTGGCGCACCAGCACGAGGATGTCGCCGGCCGCGACGCCGCCTGCGATCATGGCCTTGGCGCGCCGCGCGATGCGTTGTGCGAGACGCACCTGCGGGTCGCTCACCGAAACGGAATCGAAGGGGGCGTCCCAACCTTCCGGCTCATGCGCATCATCGGGCGTTTCCAGCTCCCAGATCTCGACGCGGCCGGGTGCGGCGTCGGGGAGCGACTCGTGCCGCAGGACGCCGGCCACGTCGGAGGTGATGCTGGCATAGATGGTGCGCGCCTGAAACACATTATCGACCGCCGCCAGCACGCTTGCGCCGGAACGGAAGGAATAGTCGAACTGGACATGACGCCAGCCGAACTGCGGCCGGTCGAACACCTTCGCGAATTCCTTGCGCATGGTGTCGAATTCGTGCGGGGCGGCGCCCTGGAACGAAAAGATCGATTGCTTCTCGTCGCCGACGGCGAACACCGTACGCTTGATGCGCGCGCGCGCGCCGGCGCCGGCCGCGAATTCCGACACCAGCCGCCTGATGATCTCCCATTGGTCCGGGCTCGTGTCCTGGGCTTCGTCGATCAGCACATGATCGATGCCGTAATCGAGCTTGTAATGGACCCAGGACATCGCCTTGGGGTCGAGCAGGCCGAGTGTCTTTGCGATCAGGTCGTTATAGTCGAGAAGGCCGCGCCGGTCCTTCTCGGTGCGGTAGCGCGCGATGGCGGCATGGACGATGGTCAGCAGGGCCATGGTGCGCTCGCGTGTTGCCGCGGCGCGCCGCCGCTCGATCTGGGTGATCAGCCGCGATTGCTCGCGCGTCAGCCGGCCGGCAAGGTCGGGCTGGGTCTCCCAGAGCGTTTTGGTGAGGAGCGACGCGCGCGGTTCCCGCGCCTGGGTGAAGAAGACGTCGAGATAAAGTTCGACGCGCTGTGCCCCCGTGGCCGCCGCAGCGGCGCGCAGGCGCTCGCACTGCTCGTTGTCGCGCTTGGAGCCGCTCGCGCAGATGTCGGCCGCGCGCAGCCATTCGGCAGCGGGAAAGAGCGGACCGTCGACGATTTCGGCATCGATGCTTTCCGGCGTGTCGTCGGGATTGATCGCCAGGATGTTCGATAGCGACGCCGCCGCGCCGTCAAGCCCGCCGGTCTGTTCGATCCAGCGCATCACCGTATCGCGCTTGCGGATCGCTTCGTTGATCAGATCGCGGATCGTCGTATCCGCGGCGCCCGCGATCACGGTGCCGAGCGCGCGGCCAAGCGCGCTGTCGGGCGCCGCCGCGGCCTCGAGCAGGACCGCAAGGCTTTCGCGCTCCAGCAGTTCAAGCTCGGCGCGCTCGTCGAGCACCGCGAAGCGGGCGGCGACATTGGCCTCGAAAGGAAACTGGTGCAGGAGGCGAGTGCAGAAGGCATGGATGGTCTGCACCTTGAGCCCGCCCGGCGTCTCGATCGCCTCGGCGAACAGCCGCCGCGCCCGCGTCATGGTCGCGGGGCCGGGGTCGGCAACGCCGATGGCGCGGATCGCGTCAGCAAGCTGCCCGTCGTCGAGTGCGGTCCAGCGGCGCAGCGTATCGAAGACGCGCGTTGCCATGTTGGCGGCGGCCGCCTTGGTGAAGGTGAGGCAGAGGATTTTTGAGGGATCGGTGCCGTTCAGCAAGAGGCGGATGGCGCGCTGGGCGAGCACATGGGTCTTGCCCGAGCCGGCATTGGCCGACACGAACGCGGAGACGTCGGGGTCCGAAGCTTCCGTCTGGCGCTGCCGGATGGCGTCGGGGATCGATCGCGGCGCACTCATTCGTCGCTTCCTTCGCCGCCGGTCGCCGACCACTCCTTCACGCGCGCAAGATCGTCATAGGTGCCGTAGCGGTTCTTCCACATCGGCATGAGCAGCGAGCGATAGGGCTGGCTCGCATTGTCGAAGCGCTCGACTAGGGTCTTCAGTCGCGCCAGCGCATGGTCGGCGGCGGCGTCCGGCGGTTGCTTGAGGTCGAGCGTTTCCGCCGTCCCGCCATTGTCGCCGCCCCGGAGCTGGACATAGACAAGCTCGTCGACCGTGCAGCCGGCCGGCACTTCGGCAAAGCCGCCCTGGCGCAGCATGGCAGCTTCCAGCGTCAGTTGCGGAGCGAGACCGAGGCGCACCTGCTTGGCGCTCGGCGTAATGCCGGTCTTGAAATCGAGGATGGCGTAGCCGCCGTCCTTATGCTTCTCGATGCGGTCGATGCGGCCCGACAGCGTGAAATCGCCGGTCACCGCCAGCGCGCCGCTCAGCTCGGTGAGGATCGCATCCGCGTCCGCGCGCCGTCCGTTCTCCCAGTCGGCAAACCAGCGCGCGATGCGTTCGAAGCGCGGCCACCAGAATGCGCGCGCCTCGGGGAAATCGTCGAGCGGCGCAAAGACCTCGCGGCCGATGCGGATCAACTCGCCATGGGCATCGGCCGGCAATGTGTCGCGAAAGCATTTGCCGAAGCGGTCGATCGCCTCGTGAATAGCGGTGCCGCGCTCGGCGGGGCTCGGCTGGGCGCCGACCGGATCGAGCCGGTTCAGTTTGAGAATGTGGCGGGCATAGATGGTATAGGGGTCGCGCAGCCAATGCTCGATCTCGGTCACCGACAGGCGCTTCGGTCGCGCTTCCCGCGGTGGGCAGGGCGCGGGCGGCGGCGCGGGAGTTACGTGTTGCGGGCGGTCGAGCGCGCGCGCCCAGGCCAGATAGCGGTCGCCGCGCCTGCAGGCGGCGGCCCATTGCGTCTCTCCGCCGACGGCGGCAAGGCGCTGCAGGAAACGCGAAGCGACCGCAGGAGCGCCCGCGACCTTGGCGGACCGCGTCAACAGCACGTCGGGCGCTCCGAGCGCCTGCGCAAAGTCGTGCGCCGACAGCCCGATCCGCCGCTCCGGCAAATCGAGGCCGAGCTCGCGCCGCATCGGACGGCTGAGCCAGGGATCGCTGTTGGTGTCGGACGGCCAGGTACCTTCGTTGAGACCGGCGAGGATGACGCGATCGGCATGCTGCAGGCGCGCTTCCAGCGGCCCGTAGATGCGCACGCGCGCGCCGGGATCGCCTGCCCGCCGCACGGTGCGCGCGGCTGCGAGCGCGTGGAAAATATCGGGATAATCCGACAGCGCGATCTCGGTCGAGGCGGCGGTCGCGCTTTCTTTCAGCTCCTCGTAGAGTCGCGCGAGCGACTCACTGCCGTCGTCGTTGCCGGCCGCGGATCCCTGACGCAGGTTCTCGATGACAAGGCGGTGCTGCTCGGCGATGGCGCCGAGCGTGACGGGTTTCGTGCGGAACGTTTCGAGCGGTGCGAGCGCTGCGGCAAGGTCGTCGGCCAGAGCCGCCGCTGCGGCAAGGTCGGCCTTGCCGAGTGCAGTGCGCGGGTCGCGTGGATGAAGCATGCCGCGCGTGCGCCGCAGGGTCTCGACCGCATGCCTGAGGCCGGCGCTTCCTGTGCGCGGGCGCGGGCCGCGCAGCACCGCGCGTTCGAGCGCGCAGGTGGCGTCGGCGAGCGTTGCGGCGTTGCGGTTCAATGCGCAGAGAGGATGTTTCAGCAGGGCCAGCAGCGAGGCGGGCGCAACGCCACCGAGCGCCGTCTCCGCCACAAGGCGGGCGAAGATGCCGGCCGGCGTTTCCGTGAGCGGTCCGCCGCCGGAATCGTCCACCGGTACCCGCCAGCGGGCCAGCGCGGCCAGCACGCGCCGCGCCAGCGCGCGGTCGGGCGTGATCAATGCGGCGGTGCGCTGCCGGCTTGCCGGCGTGCCGTCGTCGACCGCCTCGCGCAACGCGACCGCAACCGCGAGCGCTTCTTCTTCCGGATGCGCGGCTTCGACGACCGCAACGGACGCGATGGCATCCGCAACATGCGCCGAGAATCCCGTCTCGCCCGTGCGCGCGAGCCATTGCTCGGTCGCGTGCGCGGGCCGCAGCGCTTCCGAAACGAAACGCTCGCGCCCGTGCGGTCGCGCAGGAGCGAGGATTTCGACCGCCGCGCGTGCCACGCCGATGCGCTTGAGCAGTCCGGCCAGAGCGAATTGTGGATGGCCCGGCGTGCCGGGTTGTTCGTCGCTGCCCGCGATCAGGTTCCAGGAGGCCTCGTCGAGATCGGTATCGAGGCCGGGCAGCACGACCGCGCCGTTCGGCAAAGCCGCGATGGTGGAAAGAAGCCGCGCGGTCGACGGCATCGAGCCGGTGGAGCCTGCGGCCACGACCGGGCCGGCGGCATGGTTGCGCAGCCGGCGGGTCTCGGCTTCGATCAGGCGGTCGCGGTGGACCGCCGCGTCGATGACGCCGAGTTCGTTCAGGCGGCCAGGCCACGCCGTGCGCGCGATTTTCAGAAATTCGAGCGTCAGGTCCCAGTAGCGGTCATGCTCCTGCGGGACGAGCGTGTCGAGGCGGCTCCAGTCGACCTGCCGCGTCGTCATGTCGTCGATCAGATGCCCGAGATCGCCCGCGAGCGATAGCGCCGCCGCCGGCGTATTGGCGACCAGCGGCGCGCCCTTTTCCGGCGCGATGAGGGTTGCCCAGCGCAGGATCAGGGCCGCGAGCAGGAGCTCGCGCTCCATGCTTTGGATGACCGGCGGCAAGGCGAGCAGTTCGTGCGCAAGGCCGGCAGACGCAAAATGCGCAAACGCGATCTCGTCCTCATCGACGTCGCCGATCGCAACGATGCGCGGCAGGATGGCCGCTTGCGTGCCAAGCACGTCCAGGAAGACGTTCTGCGCCACGCGGCCGGCGCGTCGCGTCGGCAGGTAGAGCGTGACGTCGGCGAGCGCGAGCGGATTTGCCGCTGAAAAGCCCGGCACCAGCCGTCCATCGAGCAGCGCCTCGATCAGCGCCGGCAGGAACGGGACGGACGCCGGGATGGTGAAAAGACGCGGGCTGTGGTCGGCCATCGATCGATTATAGGGTGCGATCCGTTGCATCGGGAACCGGCGTATCGGAAACCGGCGCGGGCCGTCGCAAGACCGCAGGTCCGCGCGTTCCGTCTTGCGTGACCGTGGCGTATCCGATTCGCCTGCGGCCGATCACGCTTTCAGGCGGCGCTGGCCAGGATGGCGTCTTCCGCGAGCTTGATGGCGTCCGGGGTGCCAACATGCATCCAGACACCGTCGAGGCGCAGCCCGTAGAGGCGTCCCTCATCCTCGGCGCGATTGAACAGGCGGATGAGCGAGAATGCGCCCGCGGGGGCGGCCTCGAATAGCGCCGGCGACAGGATGGCGGCGCCGGCATAGACGAAGGGAGCGACGTCGCGTTCCGCTCGGCGCGACAGGGTGCCGTCCGGCTGCATGAAATAGTCGCCGCGGCCGGCGTAACCGATGCTGCCCGTGCCCGGGGCGAGCAGCAGGAGCGCATCCATCGCGGCCGGATCGAACCTTTCGGCAAGGCGCACGAGGTTCGGGCGAACGCCGTCGATCCAGATGCTGTCGGAATTCAAATGGAAGAACGGCTTGTCTCCGAGCAGCGGCAGCGCCTTCACAACGCCTCCGCCGGTGTCGAGCAATTGCGCGCGCTCGTCGGAGAAGACAACGCGCGGCCGCTGCCGGCCGGCGAGCCTCGCCTCGATCTGGTCGGCGAGATAATGGACGTTGACGATCGCGGTCTCGACGCCCGCCTCCACGAGCCTGTCGAGCACATGCTCGATCAGCGGCTTGCCGCCGACCGCGATCAGCGGCTTCGGCGTCGTTTCGGTGAGCGGACGCATGCGCTCGCCCAGTCCGGCCGCAAGCACCATTGCCGTCGTGATGCCGCTCTTGCCGGCATCGGACGGCGGACGCGCGTTACGGTTAGTCACGGTGCGGGGTCCTTATTCGTCATGTCCGGGCCATGCCGGGACGTGCACGGCATACCAGCCGGCGAGGGGGGCGAGCGAGGGGTGTGCGAGCGAGCGTTGCAGATAGCCCCATATGCGCGGCATATGACGCAAATATTGCGGCTTGCCGTCGCGGCGTTCGAGACGGGAGAAAATACCGAGGATTTTCGAGGCGCGCTGGGCGGCGAGCGTCGCGTAATGCTGCACGAAGCGCGTAGCGTCGAAATTCGGATCACTCTGGCGCCGCGCCCGTGCATAGCGGCCGAGCAGGGCTAATTCCATCTGCTCGGGCACGTCCACCCGGGCATCCTGCAGAAGTGACGCAAGATCGTAGGCCGCGGGCCCGATGACGGCATCCTGGAAATCGAGAACGCCGATGCGGTCGGTGCCCAGCCGGTCCGGCAGCCAGAGCAGGTTGGGCGAATGAAAATCACGCAGCACCCAGACCGGATCGGAATTGATGACCGGCTTCAGTGCCTCGCGCCAGAGCGCGGCAAAGGTCGCGCGCGCGGTCTCGTCGACGCCGGCATCGAAGCGCGGCAGATACCAGTCGAGCAGCAATTCGGCCTCGATCAGGAAGGCGTCGAAGTCGTAGCGCGGCAAGGTGTAGTCGGCGGCGCCGGGCACGGGGGTCGTCTCGACGAACTCGTAGCTGTGGAAGGACAGGAGCGCATCGACGGCCGCGCTATAGCGCTCCTCGATCGGCGCCGGCGGATCGCCGGCGACAACCGGCTCGGTGCCGAGATCCTCCATGACGACGAAGCCGTGCTCGATGTCGGCGGCGAAGATTTCCGGTGCCGAAAGGCCGCGCTCGCGCAGCGCGTGGGCAAGCGCCACGAACGGCCGCACGTCTTCGGCGAGATGGGCGACGGCGCTGTAGGGCTTGCCGTTGCGCACCGGCGGTCCGTCCGTTCGCGCCGGCGAATTCATCAGAATGGCCGAGCGGCCCTCGGAGCTCAGGCGTTCGTAGAGACGCGTGGAGGCATCGCCCTGCATGCGCTCGCGGTGCGCGCTGGCATAACCGGTCAGTTCGAGAAAGCGCCGCAGCGCCGCGAAGCGCTCGGCGCGCGCGGCGAATTTTCCGTAGCCGGTGATGCGCACCTGCCGCCATTCCAGGCCGCGTTGCGGGAGCAGCGTCAGCGCGATGTCGAGCCGGTCGTGCGGCAGGAACCCCGCTGCGCGGTCGGGCCATTCGAGCAGCACGACCGCCCCTTCGGCGAGATCGTCGAGGCCGAGTTCCGCCAGCTCGCCCGGCCCGCTCAGGCGATAGAGGTCGCAATGCACGAGCGGAAAGCGCGGCAGGTCATAGGTCTGGACCAGCGTGAAAGTAGGGCTCGGAACCGCGACCGATTCGTCGTCGGCGAGATGGCGGATCAGCGCGCGCGCAAACGTCGTCTTGCCGGCGCCGAGATCGCCCGACAGCGTGACGAGGTCGCCGGGCTCGAGCGCCATGGCGATGTCGGCGGCCAGGCGTACGATCGCGGCCTCCGAATCGATCGTGATGGTGGAGCTTGATCCGCCGGGCGGGGTCGGGATCATCGGTCTACCCGCTTACGCGGCCGCGACGCGTTCGGCGCTCTGCTCGATCGGAAATGCGCAAATGACGGTCGTGCCCCGGCCCACATCGGAATCGAGCATGACCGTACCACCATGCAGTTCGACAAAGGAACGCACAATCGAGAGGCCGAGGCCGGCGCCGCGGTGGTGCGAGCCGAGCGGGTGGGTCTCGAACCAGTCGAAAATGCGATCCTTCATCTCGATGGGGATGCCCGGCCCCTGATCGGTGACCGCGAAGACGATGGATTTGTCCTGCCGGCGCGCGCTGAAATGCACGGTGCCGCCGGCCGGCGAGAAGCCGACCGCATTGGACAATAGATTGAACAGCACCTGCCGGACGCGCCGGCTGTCCGCGACGAACGCGCCGATGTCGGGGGAGATGCGGACGTCGAGCCGGATGTCGTCCTTGACCAGGCGGTCGCGGATACCTTCGGCGGCCTCGTCCATGACCCGGCGGATATCGACGGAGCCCAGATTGAGTGTCATCGCGCCGGCGTCGATGGAGGCAAGATCGAGAATGTCGTTGATGATTGCGAGCAGGGCGTTGGTCGATACCGTGATGTAGCTGAGATATTCGGCCTGCTTGGCATTCAGCGGACCGGTCGCCGGGTCGCCCAGGAAATGCGCAAAGCCGATGATGTTGGTGAGCGGCGAGCGCAGCTCGTAGGAGACATGGTGCAGGAAGTCGATCTTGATCTGGTCGGCGGCCTCCAGCGCCTCGTTGCGTTCGCGCAATGCGCGCTCGACATTGACCGTGTCGGTGAGGTCCTGGAACGTCACCAGCGTCGCGCCGTCCGGCAGCGGGATCGTGGCGCAGGTGATCACGCTGCCGTCGCGCCGCTCCAGGCGGCCGCTCATCGGCTCGCGCTGGCCGATTGCGGTGATGGCCGTGCGCAGGGCGCGCAGCGTCTCGTCCTCGGGATGCAGCGGCGCGCACCAGGCGATCACCGCCTCGATATGCGGACGCTCGGCCAGCGTCTCGGGCGCAAGCTTCCACATATGCGAGAAAGCGGGATTGTAGAGGCGCAGGCGTCCATCGCTTGCGAACACCGCGACCGCCTCGGCGAGATTGTCGAGCGTCTCGCCCTGCACGCGGATCAGCGCGTCGAAACGCCGTTCCAGATCGAGGCGTTCGGTCACGTCGTCGAACAGATAGGTGACGCCGCCTTCCGGGTTCGGCGTGGTCACCACCCGGATGGTACGGCCGTCCGGCAGGTGCCAGAGCGCCTCGCGCGCCTCGAGCGCGAGATAGGCCTCGTGGAGCTGCTTCTTCCATTGCCGGAAGTCCTGCTGCTCGGGCAGCTTGTGGGCGCTGCGCAGTCGGTCGAGCACGGCGGAGTCCGACGGGTTCTGGTCGAGGAAAGCAGACTCGAGGTCCCAGAGCGTGCGGTAGGCGCTGTTGTAGAAAGTCAGTGTCCGGTCGGCGCCGAAAATGGCCACGCCAGTGGCGAGCTGATCGAGCGTACGGCGATGGGCGTCCATCATGCGGGCAAACTCGGTGCGCATGCCTTCCGCCTCGGTCATGTCGATGCCGATGCCGGCGCTGCCGCGGCTCGTGGGCACTTCCAGCACGTCGAGGATATGGCGCGCGCCCGCCGCGATCGCCGGCATGCGGCTGCGGAAGCTGCGACCCTCCGCACGCGCCCGTGCCACCTCGCGCCGCGCCGCCTGGTCGAGCAGCTCGACGCCGCGGGCGACGACTTCGGAAGCGTCCTGCGCCTCGACCGCCTTGGTGTAGGCGCGATTGACGAATTCGAGTTTGCCGGCCGCATCGCGCGTCCAGACCGGCGAGGGCAGCGTATCCACGAGCGCGCGCAGGGCACCGGCCTCCGCGATCAGTTCGTTGTACTTGACGCGCAGCGCCGCCAGTTCCTTGGCGAGACCGCGCACGTCGCGCAGCCGCAGCACCGCGCGCCCGCCGATCACCCGTCCCTCGGCGTCGACCGGATGCCCGGCCAGCGTCGTCAGCGCCATGGCAAAACCCTCGCCGCTGGTGCGCAGCACCTCGAGCGCCTGCTCGATCGCGCTCGCCTGGTCCGGCGCGAGCCATGAGCCGAACGCGAGCACGCGATGCGGATCGCCGGCCGGTGCGACGATGGCGATGTCGCCGGTGATTTCGGGTTCGTCGGAAGCGGCGGCCCAGGCGACGATGATCTGCGGCTCGGACAGCAGCAATGCGTTGGCGCGGTCGAACTCGGCGGTGAGCGCGGCGATCTGGTCGCGCGTGCGGGCTTCGTTCTCCGCTGCGTTCCGCCGGACCCGCACCAGCAGGACCGCGGTGACGAGCGCAAACATGAGCGCGCCGAGCGTGACGCCGAGCGTAGCCATCATGTGCCGGTCGATCACCGCAAACGCGCTCATCAGAAATTCTTCGCCGGCCGCGGTTTGCGCGCCCGCATGCGTGGCGATTGTCAGAGCCGGCAACAGGACGCCCGCAGCCGCCGTGAGCCGTCCAGCCCGATGGCGCACCGTGACGCTAAGCCGGCCGCTGATTGTCCGGGTCATGCCCGCATGTCCGTTGCCCAAGGGCCGCTCGCGCCTTCCGTTGTCCGGAAAGCTGATGGAAACTAACAGTTTGACGCGAGAACAGCCGCCGCATGACGCGTGGGCGCCTGCGAATCACCCAACTTTAGCGCCCACGGCCGGCGGGCCAAGAGTCCAGACCGTGAACAGGCGATTGCGGAGCGAAGGGATCGGCTCAGCGCTTGACGGAGGCACGGATTACCAGATCCTCGACGCTGATCTCTCCGAGCGCGGCGGAGAAAACGCGTTCGGCCTGCGCGATGGCGGGGAGCACGACCTCGCCGACGAGGCCGTCGATCGGCAGCTGGTGGTCGGCGGAATCGTCGACCGTGCCGGCGGCGCGCAGGATTTCGGCTGCCGTAATCGATTGCTGCTCGCGCCCGAGCTCATAGCCGCCGCGCGGCCCGCGTACGCCGCGCAGGATGCCGTCATGCACCAGCGCCTGCAGAACGGGCTCGAGATGGCGTGGCGGAAGGCCGTGCCGGCTTGCAAGCGCCTTGGCCGAAACCGGCCGCTCTTCCGAGTTAAGCGCTACATCGATCACCGCGGCAACAGCAAGCACGCCCTTGCGGGAAAGCAACATTGAACGCCCTCGGTGATTTATGGCGCATAACGCTAATATATCACTTGCCGCGAGGTCCAGCCTTTCGCGTCTAAAATCCCCGTGTTTTCAAACCGGTGGAGCCAAAACCACTGTCTCCGCGCGTAGTTTCGTCGAGCGCATCGACGACCTCGAAATTCGCAAACACATAGGGAGCAATCACAAGCTGCGCGATCCGCATTCCGCGCGTCACGACGAACGCCGACGCGCCGTGATTGATTAGAACGACTCCGATTTCACCCCTGTAATCGGGATCGATTGTGCCAGGCGAATTGAGCACCGTGATGCCGTTGCGCGCGGCGAGCCCCGAACGCGGGCGCACCTGCGCTTCGAAACCTGCGGGCAACGCGATTGCGATGCCGGTGGGCACGGAAACGAATGCGCCGGGCGCGATCGTCAGCGGTCGCTCGGCTGGCACCGCGGCGAGCAGATCGAGTCCGGCGGCGCCGGCGCTTTGATAGGCCGGAAGCGGCAGATCGGCCGCGTGCGGCAGGCGGCGGACAGGAACCGGAACCGCCGCGCTCATGACAGCGCAGCCGCGATCTTCGCGACCAGCGCGCGCGCCACCGCGTCCTTGGATTGCTGCGGCCAGGATTCGATGCCTGCGCCGGTGACAAGATGCACGCTGTTGCGATCGCCGCCCATGACTCCGGTCTGCGGGGAGACGTCGTTGGCGACGATCCAGTCGCAACCCTTGCGCTGCAGTTTCGCCCGCGCGTGCTCGATGACGTTTTCGGTTTCGGCGGCAAAGCCGATCACAAGGCGCGGCCGCGCGCTCTTTCGGGCGGCGACAGTCGCCAGGATGTCCGGGTTTTCCGTGAGCGACAATTGCGGCGGTCCGCTGCGGCCCTTCTTCATCTTCTGTGCGCCGGGGGCGTCGATTCCCCAGTCGGCGACGGCCGCGGCAAAGATGCCGACATCGGCCGGGAGCGCCTTCTCCACCGCCTGCATCATTTCGCGCGCGGTTTCCACTTTCACGACATGCACGCCGGCCGGATCCGGCAGATGCACCGGCCCCGAAATCAGCGTGACGCGCGCGCCGGCGCGCGCGGCGGCTGAAGCGATCGCATGGCCCTGTTTGCCCGAGGAGCGGTTGGCGATGTAGCGCACCGGATCGATCGGCTCGTGGGTCGGTCCGGAGGTGATAAGCACGTGCCTGCCCGCGAGCGGTCCGGCCGCCGCAGGCGAGGCGAGCAGACCTTCGATCGCGGCGACGATTTCGAGCGGCTCCGCCATGCGGCCGATACCGGCTTCGTTGGCTTCGGCCATCTCGCCGGTATTCGGGCCAACAAAGTGCCGGCCGTCAGCCTTGAGCTGCTCGACGTTGCGCTGTGTCGCGCGGTTGTCCCACATGCGCGGATTCATGGCCGGGGCCAGCAGCACCGGCTTGTCGGTCGCGAGCAGCACCGTCGACGCGAGGTCGTCGGCATGGCCGCCTGCCATCTTTGCCACCAGATCGGCGGTTGCGGGCGCAACGACTACTATGTCAGTGTCGCGCGCGAGCCGGATATGTCCGACATCGAATTCGCTCTGGACATCGAACAGGTCGGTGAAGGCGCGTCCGCCGCACAGGGCGCCGATCGACAGCGGGGTCACGAATTCCTGTCCGGCCTTGGTCACGGCGCAGCGCACGTGCGCGCCCCGCTCGCGCAATCGGCGGATGAGATCGAGCGATTTGTAGGCTGCGATCCCGCCCCCGATCACCAGCAGAATGCGCCTGTCTTTCAGCATGACACTTGTCACCGCCCGCGTCCGCGCCAGCCTTCGGCCCGATTACCAGATTAGTCTACCCGTCTGGCCGGCTATGGTTAATGGGCTAACGGATCAGATAAGCAAGATAGGCCAGAAGCCCGGCAATCGCCCATAGCGCGCGCACCGTCCAGCGGTTGCGGTTCGCCTCGGCACGGCCGATGGCCTCGACCGTCTCCGGCGCCAGGACAAGGCCGTTGCGGGTGATGGCGTCGAGCTGCTCGACGAGCGTCGCTCCGCGCGCGAGCAGAACCGGGACGCCGGACACGAAGCGGCCGATCTCGCTGACGCCTTCGACCGCGCCCTCGATGCGGCCGGCCGGCCCGAGATGCCGCTCGATCCATTCGCGCACCACGGGCTCGGCAGTGGTCCACATGTCGAGTTTGGGATCGAGCGAGCGGGCTACGCCTTCGACCACGACCATCGTCTTTTGCAGCAGCAGCAGTTCGGTGCGCGTGCGCATGTCGAACAGGCCGGTCACCTCGAACAGCAGCATCAGCAGACGCGCCATCGAGATTTCTTCGGCCGTGCGGTTATGGATCGGCTCGCCGATCGCGCGGATGGCCTGCGCGAAACTCTCGACCGAATGGTGGGCAGGCACATAGCCGGCCTCGAAATGAATCTCCGCCGTGCGGCGATAGTTGCGCGTGATGAAGCCGTACAGGATTTCGGCGAGGAAACGCCGCTCCTTGAGGCCGAGCCGGCCCATGATGCCGAAATCCACGGCCACCAGCCGGCCGGCATCGTCGACGAACAGATTGCCCGGATGCATGTCGGCATGGAAGAAGCCGTCGCGCAGCGCGTGACGAAGAAACGTCTGGATCACGGCGCGGCCGAGCTGCGGCAGGTCGAAGCCCTTGGCGCGCAGCGTCTCGTGATCGGACAGATGCGTGCCCTCGATCCATTCCAGCGTCAGCACGTCCTTGGCGGTGCGCTCCCAGTCGATCGTCGGCACGCGGAAATCCGGATCGTCGCGCGTGTTCTCCGCCATCTCCGACAGCGCCGCCGCCTCCAGCCGCAAATCCATTTCGAGCGCCACCGACCGGCGCAGCGTTGCGGCGGTCTCGATCAGGCGCAGCCGCTGCGCCTCGGCGGAGAAGTCTTCCGCAAGCCGTGCCACGTAGAGAAAGGCGTCCTGGTCGGTCTTGAAACGCCGCTCGATCCCTGGCCGCAGCACCTTCACGGCGACCGCCTGCCGTCCCTCCGGCGTCTCGATTTCCGCGCGGTGGACCTGCGCGATGGAGGCTGCGGCTACTGCCGGGCCGAAGGTGGCGAATATCTTCCCGAGCGGTTGGCCGAAGGCTTTCTCGACCGCCTCCTGCGCCTGCGCCTGCGGGAAAGGCGGCATCTTGTCCTGCAGGGTTTCCAGATCGCGCGCGAGAGATATCCCGACAATGTCCGGCCGCGTCGCCAGGAACTGCCCAAGCTTGACATAGGTCGGGCCGAGCTGCGTGAGCGCCGCCGACAGGCGGTTCGTGATGCCGTGCGCGCCCGGCCGCTCGATGAGGTGCGCGAGATAGAGCCCGGCGCGCAACGTGGGCGGCACGGCCTGCGGATCGACCAGCGAGAACACGCCTTCGCGCGCAAACACGAAGCCGGCGCGGGCGAGGCGGAACGAATGGGTGAGGAAGGAGATCACGAGCCGATGCGGGAGTCGGGCGGTTTCAGCAACGCCACGCCGAATGCAGGGCGACGATGCCGCCGGACATCGGCGTATGACTTACGCGCGAGAATCCGGCTGCGCGGATCATGGCGGAAAATCGTTCGGGCTTGGGGAACATCTGGATCGACTCGACAAGATAGCGATAGGCCTCCGCATCGCCGGCCACGGCCTGTCCGATCGCGGGAATGGCATTGAACGAATACAGTTCATACAGGCGGTCAAGGAACGGAACGTCCACTGAGGAGAATTCGAGGCACAGGAAATGTCCGCCCGGCCGCAGCACGCGGCAGGCCTCGCGCAGCGCGGCGTCGATCCGCGGCACGTTGCGGATGCCGAATGCGATCGTGTAGGCATCGAAGGTGCGGTCCGCAAAGGGCAGCGCTTCGGCGTTGCCTTCGGTGAATTCGATCCCGGAGGCAAGCCCGCGCTGCGCCGCCCGGTCCCGCCCGACCGCGAGCATGTCGGCATTGATGTCGAGCACCGTGACCTGGGTGTTGGGCCCGCCCGCCTCCATAACCCGCATTGCGATGTCGCCGGTGCCGCCGGCCACGTCGAGCAGATGAAAGGAGCGCTCGCCGCGCGGCGGATTAAGCGCGGTGACCAGATGGTCTTTCCAGGCCCGGTGCAGGCCGCCCGACATCAGGTCGTTCATCAGGTCGTAGCGGCGGGCGACCTTGTGGAAGACGTCATCGACCAGCGTCTGCTTGTCCACGAGCGGGACCTGGCGAAAGCCGAAATCGGTCTGCTGGTCGGTGGTGGCGGTCATCGGACGATCCTGTCGGCGGGACGATAGCGCGGGGCTGCGCGCAAGGCTACAAAGGCGCCGGCGGCATTCCGCGCATCCGGGTGCCGGAAGGTAGCCCGCATGTCAATTCGGTTTACGGCTTTCGGCGACGACGCGCCGCATGCGTGGACCGCCGGCGGCCCATGAAGGGAGAGGAACGCAATCGATGCCCGAATTGCCCGAGGTGGAAACCGTCCGGCGAGGGCTCGCGCCGGTTATGGAGGGTGCCCGCTTCCGCAAGGTGGAGGTGCGGCGCCACGATTTGCGGTGGCGGCTGCCGAAGGATTTCGCCGCCCGGCTGGAAGGCAAGACCGTGACCGGGCTCGGCCGCCGGGCGAAGTATCTGCTCGCCGATCTGTCGTCCGGCGACGTGCTCATCATGCATCTGGGAATGTCGGGCTCGTTCCGCATGGCGCAGGAGGATCGCGAAACGACGCCGGGCGCCTACCATCATGAGCGCTCCAAGGCCGAAGCGCATGATCATATCGTGTTCCACATGTCCTCGGGCGCGCGCGTCACGTTCAACGATCCGCGCCGGTTCGGTTGCATGAAGATCGTGCCGCGCGCCGATCTCGACCGCGAGCCGCTGCTGCGCTCGCTCGGTCCGGAGCCGCTCGGCAATGCATTCGGCGCCGAACTGCTGGCAAAGGCCTGCCGCGGCAAGAAGACCTCGCTCAAGGCCGCGCTCGGCGACCAGCGTCTCGTGGCCGGGCTCGGCAACATCTATGTTTGCGAGGCGCTCAACCGCGCGCGGCTTTCGCCGCGCCGCCTCGCCTCCACCATCGCCGACAAGATGAGCCGGCCGAACGAGAAGGCCGAACGTCTCGCCGACGCCATCAAGGCCGTGCTGGTCGAGGCGATCAAGGCCGGCGGCTCGTCGCTGCGCGACCATCGCCGCACCGACGGAACGCTTGGTGATTTCCAGCATTCTTTCCGGGTTTACGACCGCGAGGGCGAGCCCTGTCCGACGCGCGCTTGCAAGGGCAGGGTGCGGCGGATCGTGCAGGCGGGGCGCTCGACCTTTTATTGTCCGGTTTGCCAGACCTGAACCGGTCGCGCGGCCTGCGCGCGATGCATTGCCGCGGGCGGGCGCCGCCTCATGTCTTGCGACGTTTGGACTTTGTCGAAGAGCGGTGGCGTTCAAGCGTCGCCAGCATGTGCGCGGCGCGCTTGCTGTATTCGTCATGCAGGTGTTCGAGCTCGCGGTCCGACATCAGCTCTGCAGCGGCGAGCCTGTTGGCGGTGCCGTGGTTTGCGAAGATCAGCGCGTCGAGTTTGACCTGGAGCGCGATCGTGTCGCGGTTTTGCGTATTCTGGATCAGGAAAACCATCAGGAACGTCACGATGGTCGTCGATGTGTTGATCACGAGCTGCCAAGTGTCGCTGAAGTCGAACAGCGGGCCCGTCAGCCCCCAGATTATCACCAGCGCCGCCGCCAGAAAAAAGGTCGCCGCACGTCCGGCAAAGTGGGCCGCTTTTCCCGCGAGATATGCGAACCAGCCCTGCCTCGGCTGCCGCGGTACTTTCATGGAACGGATACGACGACGCGCCATGTCAACCCCGCTTCATGTCTGAATGGCTGAGCCAGATGATCCCGGGAAGGCGTACCGCGGGCAGGATCGCGTTCGGTCGTGCTCACGCACGCGGACAGCCAAGGCGCGATGACATGCGAAACGATGTCATCCCGCTTTAGCGGTCATTGCCGGCGAGCACCGCGCGCGTTGCCGTATCGGGTCCGAACTCGTCCACATTGTCCACGGCGAGCAACCTGGCGAGCCGGTTGCGCGCCCGGTTCACGCGGCTCTTGATCGTGCCGACCGCGCAGCCGCAGATCGTGGCGGCCTCCTCGTAGGAAAATCCCGACGCGCCGACCAGAATCAGCGCCTCGCGCTGTTCGTCCGGCAGTTGCGCCAGGGCGTGGCGGAATTCCTCGAACTCGATGCGGCCAAGCTGCTCGGGGTGCGATTTCAGCTGTTCGGCATAGGTGCCGTCGGTATCTTCCACCTCGCGCTTGCGCTTGCGGTATTCGGAGCGGAACAGGTTGCGCAGGATCGTGAACAGCCAGGCGTTCATGTTGGTGCCGGGCTGGAAGGAATGGATATTGGCGAGCGCGCGCAGCATGGTTTCCTGCACGAGGTCGTCGGCACGGTCCACGTTGCCGGACAGCGAAATGGCGAACGCGCGCAGGCTCGGCACCGCGGAAAGAATCTGGTCGCGAAGGGCGGGATCCAGCTTCATTCGGCTTTTCCCTCGTCTTCGGAAGGTTTGTCGAGCTTGGACAGGAGTTCCGCGAAGCGGTCAGGGACCCCCTCCTGCACGATGCCGTCGTACATGGCGCGCAATTGCTGCCCGATCTTGACCTGAATTTCGCGATTGAGCCCGGTATGGGCTTTTTCCGCGGAGGGTGCTGTGTGCATCTGCGTTACGTGCGACTTGTCTGGTTTCTTCTCGGTCATCTCGATCCTCGCAGTCGCCCCGCCGGTCGGGGGTGGGGCGACTCCCCGTGCGTGAGCCGATAACGTAAGAGATGGAAGTCGGTTCCCGTCGTCAGGAACTTTTTTCGCGCGCCGGCGTTGAGGTCCGGATTTCAGTGAATGGGAGGGATTTTTCGTGTCCGCTTCACAGACGATCGCGCCTTATTTGCCGTTTTTGCGCCGTTATGCCCGTGCGCTCACCGGAAACCAGATATCCGGCGATGCCTATGTCGCAGCCGCGCTGGAAGCCTTGATAGAGGATCCCTCGGCCCTGTCTGCCGTCAGCCAGCCAAGGGTATCTTTATACCGCCTTTTCACGAAAATCTGGAATTCCGTCGTCATGAACGGCGTCGTCACCCCCGCCGAGAAGGGACTGCCGGCCGAACAGCGTCTCGGCAGCATTACGCCGAAGCCGCGGCAGGCTTTCCTGCTCGTCGCGCTTGAAGGCTTTTCCGAGCAGGAGGCGGCCGACATCCTCGACTGCGACGTCGCCACCTTGCGGACATTGGTCGAGGAGTCGGGCCGTGAGCTGGCCGCCGAAATCGCCACCGATGTCATGATCATCGAGGACGAGCCGTTCATCGCCATGGACCTGGAGGGCCTCGTCGAATCGCTCGGCCATCGTGTGCTCGGCGTGGCGCGCACGCACAACGAGGCGCTTGCGCTGGCCAAGACCAAACGGCCCGGCCTCATCCTCGCCGATATCCAGCTTGCCGACGGCAGTTCGGGTCTCGACGCCGTCAACGAGCTGCTGCGCGGATTTGAGGTGCCGGTGATTTTCATCACCGCCTATCCCGAACGCTTCCTGACCGGCGAACGGCCGGAACCTGCCTTCCTCATCGCCAAGCCGTTCCAGCCGGCGACGGTCTCCGCCGTGGTCAGCCAGGCGCTGTTCTTTGAGCGCAAGGCGCGCCGCACCGAACGCCGCAGCGCCTGACCGGCTTCGCGTCCGCGCCGATCCATCGGCCGCGCAAAGAAAAGCGGCGTGACCCGCCCAGGCAGCGTCACGCCGCAAATTGACCGGCCGGACACGAGGGGGAGGGGGGATACCGGCCGGTCGTATTTTCAACGCGCGGCGGCGATCCCGGTTCCGGTGTGCGAAGGTGACGAAGCGTTTGATGAGCATGACCCGGGACGAGGAATCGAGCGAGGTGGTCGGCGCCGAAGCGATGCAGTTGCTGGCGCAGGAACAGGCCGCGCATGCAAAGACCCGGCAGGAACTGATCGACATCCAGCGCCGCCTCGACGAATGCCTCGACCAGCACAAACGAGATATCGGCCTGATCGAGGCGCGCTTCCAGACCGCGCTGCACGGCGCGCGCGTCTGCGTGTTCTCGCAGGATTGCGCGCTGCACTATGACTATGTCTCCAAGCCCCTGTTCGGTTTGCCGACCGACGCCATTCTCGGAAACGTCGACGAGGATATTCTGCCAGCGCCGGCGTGCGCGCCGATCGTCGCGGCCAAGCGCGAGGTGCTTGCGACCGGCGAGCCGCGCGACCTGGAGATCAGTATCGAACGCGACGGGATCATCTGGTACGATGTTCATATTGAGGCGATGCGCGATCCTGCCGGCCGCATCGCCGGCCTGACGGGGGCAGCCATCGACATTACCGGCCGCAAGGAAAGCGAGGCGCATCTGCGCCTGTTGATGCGCGAACTGACGCATCGCTCCAAGAACCTGCTCGCAGTGATCCAGGCGATGGCGCGCCAGACCGCCAAGCATGCCGGCACGACCGAGCGTTTCCTGGCGCGCTTCGGCGCGCGGCTGCAGGCGCTTGCCCGCTCGCATGACCTGCTCGTGCAGGAAAGCTGGTACGGAGCCTCGCTCTACGATCTCGTCCGCTCGCAGCTCGGGCATTATATCGAGCGAGACAATCCGCAGGTGGCGGTGGACGGCCCGACGGTGCGGCTGAAGCCGGAAGCCGCGCAAAGCCTCGGCCTTGCTTTGCATGAGCTTGCGACCAATGCGGCAAAATACGGCGCGCTGTCGCGCGCGCGCGGCCGTGTCGCGATCGGCTGGCAGGTACAGGCGGACGGCGGCGTCGCCCTCCACTGGATCGAGAGCAAGGGGCCGAAAGTGGCGAGCCCGATGCGCCGCGGCTTCGGCAGCCTGGTGATCGAGCACAATCTTGTGCGCGCGATCGAAGCCGATGTCGAGCTTGCTTTCGAGCCGGACGGCCTGCGCTGCCGGATCACGATTCCGGCATCGCAGCTTCTGGAGGCGCGCGACGCCCTGGAACGCTGAACGCGGTCGCGCGTTGACTGCGCGTCCAAATCATCGGAACAACAAGAGGCGTTCCATGCGCGGATTTTCAACGCGGTTCGGAACCGTTTCCGGTGCGGCCGCAGCCATGCTGGGCTTGGCCGCGTTTATCGACATCGCCGGCGCCGAGCCGGATTCTTTCAGCGTGCGCTGGGCGGTTTTCGCCGTCCCGCCCAAGGGCGATCGCCTGATGATCGCAGTGCGCGACAGCGGGTCACAGGCGCAGCAGTCCGTTACGGTCGTTCACAACGATGCGTCTGCGCGCGTTACCATCGCCCGCAAGGCCGTGCACCGGCCGGCCGCGCCCGATACACACGCGCCCATGCATACGGTTCCCGGTGAATCGGGGCGCGGACATAACACCATTCTCGACGGTTGCGATCCCGCGTTCAGTCCGGTGACGACGCCGGATGGGGCGAATGTCGCAGGCCGCTGCCTTGCATCGCTGCGCCGGCTGCAACATTTGGCCGCACGACGCTGAGTGCATTGCGCGCCCCGGGAGCGGATGGAATCGAACGGCCGGATCGGACGATCCGGCCGTTTTTGTTCCGATCTCGCACAGGGACCAGACGGGTGCCTAGATCCGCCCGAGCAGCACAAGGATCAGCACCACGATCAAAATCGTGCCGAGCAGTCCGGAAGGACCGTAACCCCAGCCCGCGCTGTAAGACCAGGAGGGGATGGCGCCGATCAGGGCAAGGACGAGAATGATGAGAATAATTGTGCCAAGGCTCATGGAAAAACTCCGCTCGTGAGGCGGTGCGTGATCGCCGCATCGCTGCGCCAGCGCCGCGTGGAAAAATGACGCCGCTCGCGCCGCGTCGGCATGCCAACGCCGGCCGCACGGCCGGGTTCCACCTTCCACAATTGGAACAAATTTGAGGTCTTTGCGTTTTGTTGCTTTGCCATTGCACGCCGCATTCGCCGGCATGCGTCACTGGAATTTTCCGAACAGGAGGTTGCCCATGATCCGCATCGCGACAGTCGCTGCCGCGCTCGCCGCTCTTTCGTTTGCCATGCCGCAGCCCGTGGCCGCGCAGGCGCGCGTGAAAGTCGGCACGCTCGCCTGCAACATGTCCGGCGGCCTCGGCATGATCGTCGCTTCGCGCAAGGAGCTGCGCTGCACGTTCTCGCCGTCGGCGCGCGGCTGGCGGCGTGAAGCCTATGCCGGCGCCATCACGCGGGTGGGCATCGATCTTGGGGCCACGCGCGGCGGCCGTCTGGTCTGGGCGGTGTATGCGCCGACCAATGCCGGCCGGGCCGCGCTGGCCGGCCATTATGGCGGTGCCAGCGCGGAAGCCACCGTCGGTATCGGCGCGGGCGCCAACGCGCTCGTCGGCGGTTCGCGTCGCACCGTCATGCTGCAGCCGCTTTCGGTGCAGGGCCAGACCGGCGTGAGCCTTGCGGCGGGCGTCGCCGGCCTCTCGCTGCGTCCCGCGCGCTGAGGTCCGGGCAGAAAACCGGAGTGAACGGCCGCCGCTGGCGGCCGTTTGCATTTATTATGGCGGGTCGGACTGCGGCGGTGACGGGAGGAAATGCGCGTGCGCGTGATCACGGTTGAGCCAGGGCAAGCGCACTCCGCGCGTCTGGAAGACTGGCCGGAGCCGCCGGCGTCGGACGGCGGCCTGCTGGTGCGCGCGCTCGCGCTCGGCGTCTGCGGCACCGACCGCGACATTCTTGAAGGCCATTACGGCTCCGCACCGGCGAGTAGTCCCAGGCTCATTCTCGGCCATGAATCGCTCGGCATCGTGGAGGAAGCGCCGGCGGGCTGCGGCTTCGTTGCGGGCGACCGGGTGGTCGGGATCGTCCGCCATCCCGATCCGCTACCCTGTCCCGCTTGCGCGGCCGGTGCGTGGGACATGTGCCGCAACGGCCTTTATACCGAGCACGGGATCAAGGAGCGGCACGGCTTCGGCGCTGAGCGATATCGGCTCGCGCCCGAATTTGCGGTGAAAGTGGATCCCGCGCTCGGTCTTGCGGCGGTGCTCACCGAGCCCGCGAGCATCGTTGCCAAGGCGTGGGATCATGTCGAGCGTATCGGGCGGCGCGCGCCGGCCTTCGCGCCGCGTACGCTGCTCGTCACCGGCGCCGGCCCGATCGGGCTGCTGGCAGCGATGTTCGGCCACCAGCGCGACCTCGATATCCATGTGCTCGACCGTCACCAGGATGGTCCCAAGCCCGCGCTCGTGCGCGCGCTCGGCGGCACCTACCACACCGCGCCGGATTCGCTCGGCGGAGCGGCGTTCGACGTGGTGATGGAATGCACGGCCGCGACGCCTCTCATCGTGGAGGCCGTTACGCGCTGCGCGCCGGCCGGCATCGTCTGCCTGCTGGGCGTCTCCTCGCCCGGCGCGCGGACCGACTTCGACATCGGCGGCTTCAACCGCACGCTCGTTCTCAACAACGCGGTCGTATTCGGGACGGTGAATGCCAACAGGCGGCATTATGAGGATGCGCTCGTCGCGCTCGCCAGGGCGGAGCGCTCCTGGCGCGAGGCCCTGATCACCCGCCGCGTTCCGCTCGCGCACTGGGCGGAAGCGTTCGCTCCCCGTCCGGACGACATCAAGGTCGTTGTCGAATTCAGCCTCTGAGGTCCGTTGTCAGGTGGTCAGCCAGGCAAGGCCGAGCGCCAGGCAGACAAGCGCGGTGCTCGCGATCAGCACGATGAGGACCGGCCGATCCAGATACCCCTGGCGCGATTCCACCGGCGTGAGCACCGGCGCGCCGAAAAATCGTCTGAAGACCATGGTCTGCTCCCATTAAGACGTTGAACCTTCTCGGGGTTCAGGAACACCAACGCAGTGGCGACGCTGGCAGTTCCGGATTCGGCGCCGATGACCGCTCTTTGGTCATTTTTGGAGCTGAAAGCTGCTATGCTTTGGCGATTTTGCGGCGGTCCGAGCCCTTCGGCCGCGCCATTTCATGAGGAGCCCCTTTGCCATGTCCACGTCGACCTGGGTCGTTCTCGGCGTCATTGCCGCCGCCGCCGCCTACATCGTCGCAATCTATAACCGGCTGGTGGCGTTGCGGCAGCGGGTCAGCCAGGCATTTGCCGACATCGACGTCCAGCTTAAACAGCGCCACGATTTGATCCCGAACCTCGTCGAGACCGTGAAAGGCTATGCCTCGCACGAGCGCGAGACGCTCGACGCGGTCGTCAAGGCGCGCAATGCCGCCATCGCCGCCCACGGCCCGGCCGCCCAGGCGAGCGCCGAAAATGCGCTCAGCGGCGCGCTGCGTCAGCTCTTCGCGCTGGCCGAGGCCTATCCCGATCTCAAGGCGAACACCAATTTCCAGCAATTGCAGACCGAGCTTGCCGATATCGAGAACAAGATCGCGGCCGCCCGCCGCTTCTTCAACAATGCGGTGCAGGAATACAATACCAGCATCGAGCAATTCCCGGCGGCATTCATCGCCGGGCCGTTCGGCTTCGTGCGCCGCGAATTCTTCGATCTCGGCGAGGCGCGCGGACAGGTCGAGCAGACGCCGCAGGTCAAGTTCTGAGCGCCTGGCGGCACGTCGCCGGCGCCGGCACATGACAGGGGTCTGAGCGATGGCCGCCTATGGTCTTTATACGCACATCGCCAGCAACAAGCGGCGCTCGGTGCTGCTGCTGATCGGGCTGTTCTTTCTCGTCTATCTGATGGTATTCGCCGGCGCACTGGCGGGCGAGGGCTTCCTGCGCGACGCTCCGCTCGACGTCATCGTCGGGGCGGCGGTCAACGACCTGATCGTCGCCTTGCCGTTCGCCACGATCGGCACCGCGCTCTGGATCCTCATCGCCTGGCGGTTTCACCAGGCGATGATCGATGCGCTCACCGGCGGCCGCGAGGTCACGCGCGAGCAGGAGCCGCGCCTCTACAACCTGCTTGAGAATCTGTGCATCTCGCGCGGCATCACCATGCCCAGGCTCAAGGTGATGGAGAGCGGCGCGCTCAATGCCTTCGCGACTGGCCTCAACGAGCAGCAATATTCCATCACCGTCACGAGCGGCCTTGTCGGTGCGCTCACCGACGCCGAGCTTGAGGCCGTGTTGGCCCACGAACTGACCCATATCCGCAACGGCGACGTGCGCATGCTGGTGATCGCGGTGATCATTGCCGGGGTGGTCTCGTTCTTTGCCGAGCTGTTCTTCCGCTTCTTCTTCAACTGGCGCGGGACGTCGCGCTCAAGCGGCTCGTCGGGCGACCGCAAGGGCGGCGGGGCGGCTGCCATCTTCATCGCGATCGCGCTGGTCGCCGTCGCCTGGCTCCTGTCGGTCGTGATCCGGTTTGCGTTGTCGCGCTCGCGCGAATTCCTGGCCGATGCCGGCGCGGTCGAGCTCACCAAGAATGCGGATGCGATGATCTCGGCGCTGCGCCGGATCGAGGGCCGCGGCGAATTGCCAGGCGTGACGTCGGCGGTGATGGAAATGTGCGTCGACAATCCGCGTGAGGGTTTTGCCGACCTGTTCGCCTCCCATCCCTCAATCGAGCGGCGGGTGGCGGCGCTGGTAGAATTCGCCGGCGGCCGCGATCCCGGACCGCTGCCCTTGCCGGGCGACGAAAGCGCGACGCAGCCGGCCGCGCCCGGGCCGCAGGCCGGGCAAGAGGATGCATCGGCGGGCGGGACGTTGAACCGCGGGCCGTGGGGGCCGCCGCTTCCCGGCGTTGCCATCGATCCGGCAGGCGACCGCTGGGGCGTCCGCCGCTCGTGATCCGGACGGTTATTGAGGGCGGTAGATTCCGGTTTGCGGATCGCGTTTGAGCTTGCCGTTTGCCGGGGGGACCGCCTGCGGCGCGGGGTCGGCGCGCGCGGCGGCCAGTTCTTCGTTGATGCGCCGATGTTCTTTCGCGATCAGGCGCGCCAGCGCTACAACGCCGAGCGCGCCGAGCGCCCACAGCACGAGTGGCGGAAAAACCGGCATCGTCATTCTTCCCCGTCAGAGTCCGTAGCGCGCCCAGATTGCGCGCTCCTCGATCGCCGACACGAGTTCGTCGGCAAGCCCTGGTCGCATGAGCGGATCGATCCCGACGCCAGGGACCCGGCGTCCGAACCAGCCACGCTCGGCGATCAGCGGCGTGACGACCTTCTCGCCGAACTTCTCGCGCAGGACGCTGCGGATCTCGCCGACCCGGTCGACGAGCCCGAGCGCCCTGGCGCGGTCGCCGACCCAGTATTCGCCGGAAAACAGGGCCGAATCGGGGCCCTTCAGGCGCTTGCCGCGGCGCTCCTTCACGAGCGCAATGAACATGTCGTGGATGTCTTTCTGGATTGCCTTGAGGCGATGCACGTCCTCCGGCTTCTCCGGCAGGAAGGGGTCGAGCGTCGACTTGTATTTGCCCGCGGTATAGATGCGCCGCTCGATGCCGAGCTTTTTGAGTGCCTTCTCGAACCCGAAGGTGGCGCCGATGACGCCGATCGAGCCCACGATCGAGGACGGATCGCAGACGATCTCATCGGCCGCGCAGGCGATCATGTAGCCGCCCGAAGCTCCCACATCCTCGATGAAGACGATCACCGGCAGGCCGCGCTCGTCGGCGAGCTGGCGGATGCGGCTGTAGATCAGGTGCGACTGCACCGCCGATCCGCCCGGCGAGTTGATGACGATCGCCACCGCTTTCGCCTTGCGCGGCTTGAAGGCGGCGTCGAGGAGGCGCGCGACGCCGGCGAGCGTCAGGCCGGGCTTGAGCGGCGTGGAGAGGCCGATGACGCCGGACAGCCGCACCACCGGCACCAGCGGACCCGCGCGCAGCCGCGCGGGGATCAGGCGTTCAAGGAAACGTGAGCGAATATCAGATTTTGCCATGGGTTGGTCATAGGACGGGCGCGCGTTGCGCTCAAGTTACGCATCGTTAACCGAATTTCGGTCCTTTGCGGAAGGAACGACACGGCGCCGCACGCGTTGAAGGCGGGACGGAGGCAGCAATGAAAATCTATGCTCTGTTTATGCTGCTCGGCATTCTAACGGTTTGCGCGCATTGGCCGGCGGTCCGGGCCGGCCGCAGGTTCAGCCGCAAGTCGTCCGCGCCAGCGATGCTGCGCGGCGCATAACGGCCTCCGCCTCGGCGGTCGGTCGGCCGTGGAGGTCGTTGAGGACAAGCGGCGGCAACATTTCTGGAGCCTGCGACGGTGAGGTCCCGTTCCTGATCGCATTGGCGATGACGCGGATCGGCGGCTCGCCGGCGCGACCGTGAACGGGCCGCAGCGCAAGCTGCCGGAAATCGTCGGCAAGCGCTTTGGCAAGGTCTTCCGCGCCGTCCGCGCGCCAGATCACGGTTACCGTTCCTCCCTCGCGCAGCAGCCACGCTGCGGTCGCAAGCCAGGCCGTCAGCAGCGCCTGCGAGCCCGCATGCGCGCGCTGCCGCAGCGGATCGGGGGAAAGCTGGCCGCCGGGTGTATCGAACGGGGGGTTCATCAGCACATGGTCGGCGGCGCTGGCGGGCAGGCCAAGCGCGACGGGATTACCGGATGCGTCGGCGGTCAGCACGCGCATGCGCGCGCCGAATCCGTTACGCGTCGCATTCTCCCCGGCGAGGGCCGCCAGCATCGGCTCGATCTCGATCATCGTCAGATGCAGGTCCGCCACGCGCGCCATCAGCGCAAGCCCGGCCGCGCCGACCCCGCTGCCAAGCTCGACCGTCCGCTCGCCCGGTCGCGCCGGCACCGATGCTGCGAGCAGGATGGCGTCGTGGCCGAAGCGGTGGCCGCGGCGGGGCTGCAAGAGTTTCAGGCGGCCGCCGAGGGCTGCGTCGTCGGTCAGCCGTTCGCTGTCAGGGAGCATCGGGCCGCAGCTCATGTCCGAGGCCGGCGTCGCGCAGCAATTCGCGCGCGCGCCGCTCGTCCTCGCCGGCCACCAGCACGCGGCGGGGCAGAATGCCGAGCGAGCCTTCGATTACGCTCATGTTGCGGTCGAGCACGAGGTGGTGGATGCCGGCGCCGTTGAGCAGCGCCTCGACCGCCGAGATCAGGACGGGATCGTTGGTGCGCACGATCTCCTGCATGGGGGTCTAGCTCCGCGGCGTCTTGCGCCGCTCCTCGAGCCCGCGCTGCGCAAGATAGGCGAGAAGCTTCACCTCGCGCCGCCCGCGCGTCACCGTGTCGAGGATCAGGCCCGCCGCGAAGGCGAGGAAGGCCGCGAGCATCATGCCGGTCGCGAGCACCGCGGTCGGCAGGCGTGGCACGAGGCCGATTTCGAGATAGGTCACGATCACCGGTATGGCGAGGCCGACCGAGGCGATGGCGAGGAAAGCGGCGATGCCGGAGAAGAAATTCAGCGGACGCTCCGAGCGGTAGAGACGCATGATGGTCCACAGGATGCGGAAGCCGTCGCGCCAGGTATTGAGCTTGGACTGCGAGCCGACCGGCCGTGCATAATAGGGCGTCGCGATCTCGCCGACCCGAAGATCGAGTTCGAGCGCGTGCACCGTCAGCTCGGTCTCGATCTCGAAGCCGCCGGACAGGACCGGGAACGATTTGACGAAGCGGCGCGAGAACACGCGATAACCGGACAGGATGTCGGTGAAGCGGCTGCCGAAGACCGAGGCGACAAAGCCGGTGAGCAGGCGGTTGCCGGCGCGATGGCCGCGGCGATAGGCCGCGTCTTCCTGGCTGATGCGGGCGGCCACCACCATGTCGCGGTTATGCGCGATGAGGTCGGAGATCATTGCCGGCGCGCTCGGCGCGTCGTAGGTGGCGTCGCCGTCCACGAGCACATAAACGTCGGCCTCGACGTCGGCGAACATGCGCCGCACGACATGGCCCTTGCCCTGCTTGGCCTCGCTGCGCACGATCGCGCCGGCCGCGCGGGCGGCGACGACGGTCCCGTCGGTCGAGTTGTTGTCATAAACGTAGATCGCGGCCGCCGGCAGCGCCGCTCGAAAGCCGGCAATCACCTGGGCGACCGCCTTCTCTTCGTTGAAGCAGGGCACCAGCACGGCGATGCGGAGAGGGTCTTCCGGCTTGGTTCCCGGCCGGCCCACCTTTTTCGTCGGTCTCCGCATGGCTCCTCCCGCATCCGGCCGATTTGGCCTTGCGGCATCCGATACTCTTGCTGCATTAGCATAGCGTTTCTATGCTCGCGCGTCCTTTATCGGGAGAGAATTCTTGGCCGTCGTCATTCCCTTTGAAAGCCAGCCGCACGCCACGATCGAAAAGCTTGTGGCCCTGGTCGCCGCCGACATGAAGCGCGTGAACGCCGCCATTCTGTCGCGCACCGGCTCGCAGGTCACGATGATCCCCGAGGTCGCCAATCACCTGATTTCCTCCGGCGGCAAGCGCCTGCGCCCGATGCTGACCATCGCCATGGCCGCGCTCGCCGACTATGCCGGCGACGGGCATATCAGGCTCGCGGCGGCGGTGGAGTTCATGCATACCGCGACGCTCCTGCACGACGACGTGGTGGACGAAAGCGAAATGCGCCGCGGCAAGCTCGCCGCGCGCATGCTCTGGGGCAACGAGGCGAGCGTGCTGGTCGGCGACTTCCTGCTCGGCCAGGCTTTCCGCATGATGGTGGAAGTCGGCAATCTGCGCGCGCTGGAAATCCTCTCCAGCGCCGCTGCGGTCATTGCCGAGGGCGAGGTGATGCAGCTTGCCGCCGCCAAGAACACGGCGACCACCGAGGACGAGTATCTCGCAGTCATTCGCGGCAAGACGGCCGAATTGTTCGCGGCCGCCTGCGAGGTCGGCCCGGTGCTGGCGGGCCTCGCCAAGGCCGATCTCGCCGCCTGCCGCTCCTACGGGATGAATCTCGGCATCGCGTTCCAGCTCGTCGACGACGCGCTCGATTACGGCGGCAAGGCCGCTAAGCTCGGCAAGAATGTCGGCGACGATTTCCGCGAGGGCAAGATCACGCTGCCGGTGGTCTTGAGCTTTCGCCGCGGCTCGGCCGAGGAACGCTCGTTCTGGACGCGCGTGCTCGAGAAAGGCGAGGCCACCGACAGCGATCTCGAATATGCCATCGCGCTGATGAACCGCCATCGCGCGATCGAGGACACGGTCAAGCGCGCCCAGCATTATGGCGGGATCGCCAAGGACGCGCTGGCGCTGTTCCCGTCCTCGCCGGTCAAGAACGCGCTGGAAGAAACCGTCGATTTCTGCATCGCGCGCGCGCATTAGCCAGGCCGCACGGTTCTCACTGCGGGTCGCCGAGAACGCTTTCGCGGATCCACCAGTCGGGATGGCGGGCCTGCAGCGAGCGTGCGGCCGCCCGCGCAGGTCCGGCGTCGAACAGGCCGAAACAGGTCGCGCCCGATCCCGACATGCGGGCAAGCCGGCATCCGTCCTGCGCGCGCAGCGCCTCGAGCACGTCCGCGATTGCCGGACACAGCGAGATTGCGGGCGCTTCGAGATCGTTGCCGTACCGGTTCAGGTAGGACATCAGCGTTCGTTCGTTCGCAAGATCGATGGCGATATCGCCGGTTTCCAACGGCGCTGTCGAAGCGGCGCGGTCGAACGCGGCGAACACCGCGGCGGTCGGCGTCGCGACGCCCGGATTGACCAGCACGCAGGGCAGCGGTGGAAGCCGCAGCGGTGCCGAAAGGATGTCGCCGGTTCCGCGCATGATGCGCGCGCGCGGATCGAGGCAGACCGCGACGTCGGCGCCAGTCGTGCGCGCGGCCGCGAACACGTCGGGATTGTCCGGTGGCAGCGCGTTGAGGTCTGCGAGGAGCCGCAGCGCGGCGGCCGCGTCCGACGAGCCGCCGCCGAGGCCGGCCGCTGCCGGCAGATTCTTGGTGAGGAAGAGGTGTCCGGCGCGCAGATCGGAGCGCGCATCCAGCAGGTGCCGCGCGGCCACGAGAACGAGATTGCGCTCGGGCGCGCCGGCCGCCGCCGCGGTCGGCCCCTCGACCGTGAGCGCAAGCGGCGCGTCTGGCGCAAGCCGCACGACGTCGTGCAGGCCGGCAAAGGCCACCAGGCTGTCGATGTCGTGATAACCGTCCGCGCGGCGCAGGCCCACGCGCAAAGTCAGGTTGACCTTGGCCGGTGCGGCCCGCGTGAGAATCGTCGCCTCCGCCGCCACGAAAGGAGTCAGCCGCCGTTCCGCGGCTTCTTGCCCTGATCGGCGGTGGTCGAGGTTTCCGCCGGCAGACCGCTGCGCAGCTTCTCCTCGATCTTCTTCAGCTCTTCGGGCTCGGGTTTGAGGTCGCGGGCATGCGACCACTGGAATTCGGCCTCCAGCGTGCGGCCGATCTTCCAGTACACGTCGCCGAGATGATCGTTGATGGTCGGGTCTTCCGGCTTCAGCTCGATCGCGCGCTCAAGATACTTGACCGCCTCGTCGTAATTGCCGAGCCGGTAATACGCCCAGCCGAGCGAGTCCACGATATAGCCGTCGTCGGGCCGCTGCTCGACCGCGCGGCGGATCATCGCCATACCCGCGTCGAGATTGATGCCCTGATCGACCCAGGAATAGCCGAGATAATTGAGCACGTGCGGCTGATCGGGATAAAGCTCCAGCGCCTTCTTCATGTCGGCTTCGGCGAGGCTCCATTTCTTGGCGCGCTCGTAGCAGATGCCGCGGAAATAATAGGTGGTCCAGTTGGCGCGTGTCGGCTGCGGAACGAGCGTGATTGCCTTCGAATAGACCTCGCCGCATTCGGCGTAGCTCTTGCGCGCGCGCAGGATATTGCCGAGCGCGATGATCGCCTCGAGATCGTCCGGATGCTCGGCGATCAGCTTCTGCAGGCGCGCCTTGGCTTCCTCGGTGCGATCGACCGAATCGAGATTGATCGCCTGCTGGATATCGGCGTTGCGGTGCAGGGGAGAATGCGGCGACACCCGCTCGTAGGTGCGGATGGCGAGTTCCGGTTTCTTGATGCCTTCATAGATGTCGGCGAGCGAGAGCAGCGCCATGCCGTTTTGCGGGGCGAGATAGAGCGCAAGCTGCAGATAGACGAGACCGAGGTCCTCGCCGCCGCGCCGTCCGAGCGCGGCGCCGAGGCCATAGAGCGCTTCGGCGGCGCCCGCCTGCGCCGTTTCGACGAGAGGCGTCAGCTTTTCGCCGCGCTTGATCGCCTGCATGTCGGCGACGATCAGCGGATGGCGCGGCAAGGCCTTGTCGAAAACCTCGAAGACCGCGAGCGCCTCGTCCTTCTGCCCGAGGCGCGAGAGCACGCTGCCATAGGCCTGCACGACGCGCAGCGCGCCGTTGTCGAGCTTGTAGGCGCGCTCGAGCCGCTTGGCCGCTTCCTTGCGGTTACCGCTGGCGTCGAGGATGAGGCCGGTATGGAGATCCTTGAACAGCCCGTACCAGTCCGGGCCGGCCAATTTGTCCAGGGCATCGACCGCGCTCCTGGTGTCGCCGGCGCCGTAGAAGGCCCAGGCGCTGAGCATGGCGGCGACGAGATCGGTCACCGGGCCGCGTACCGATTGAGAGAAATTCTGCCGCGCGGGCGCATATTGCCTCTGCTTGAGTGCACGCACGCCGACGACCAGGCGCGCAACGCGATCGTTGCGGTTGGCCTGCAGCAGGCGGTCGGCGAGGCGCGCGGCCTCGTCGATATTGCCGTCGGCGAGGACCGAGACAAATGTGCGTTCGAGCAACTCGTTATTCTTGGGATCGGCGCGCAACGCGGCGCGGAAATAGGCCGCGGCCGAGGCGGCGTCGCGCTGGACGCTGGCATGGCGGGCGGCAAGATAGCTTCCCGACGCGGTTTCCGGCTCCGCGATCGAGCTCATTTGCGCTTCGTTCGAGCGCGACTGCGCCCCGGCCATGGTCGTCAAAGCGAGGCTGACAACGACCGAAGCCGCGGCGATTCCCCACCGCGGGCGGTTTGGTGAGAGAAGGCGCACGAAATTCTCCATTTTGCGGGCTGGGTCGAATCGAACCGCCTTCCCGCCGGGCCTCGGTTTCGAGAATGGCCTTTTTGGACGTGAGCCGCAAGGATGCGGCTTTCGGTACAATCCTGCGGGTGCAGTGGGGCGGGATCGTGGCCGCAACCCGCCATCGCAGACGGGGTGATTGCCTACATATTGGGATAATTCGGTCCGCCTGCACCTTCCGGGGGAACCCAGGTGATGTTGCGGTTGGGGTCCTTGATGTCGCAGGTTTTGCAGTGAACGCAGTTCTGCGCGTTGATCACGTAACGCAGGTCGGCGCCTTCGCCCACCCATTCATAAACACCGGCCGGGCAATAACGGGTCGAGGGTCCGCCGAAAACGTCGTGCTCGGACCGGCGCTGCAGGTCGGTGTCGCCGACCAGGAGATGCGCCGGCTGGTCTTCCTCGTGATTGGTGTTGGAAAGGAAGACCGAGGACAGGCGGTCGAACGAGATTTTGCCGTCCGGTTTTGGATAGACGATCGGTGTGCATTCGGCGGCCGGCTTGAGCGTGTCTGCGTCGGCCTTGCCGTGGCGTTGCGTCCTGAACAGCGAGAAGCCGAGTGTGTTGGTCCACATGTCGAGCCCGCCGAGCATCACCCCGACCACAGTGCCGAAGCGCGACAGGAAGGGCTTGACGTTGCGCACCTGCCATAGATCGCGTCCGACCGGCGAATTGCGCCAGCCGCTTTCGTAATCGGAAAGCTCGTCGTGCGCGCGGCCGGCGGCGAGCGCGGCCGCGCACGCCTCCGCCGCCAGCATGCCGGAGGTCATTGCATTGTGGCTGCCCTTGATGCGCGGCACGTTGACGAAGCCCGCCGCGCAGCCGATCAGCGCGCCGCCCGGAAAAACGAGTTTGGGAACGGACTGGTAGCCGCCCTGCGTGATGGCACGCGCGCCGTAGGCGATGCGCTTGCCGCCTTCGAATGTCGCGCGTACCGAAGAATGCGTCTTGAAGCGCTGGAATTCCTCGAACGGCGACAGATACGGATTCTGGTAATTGAGCGGGACGACGAACCCGACCGAAACGAGATTGTCGCCGTAGTGATAGATGAACGATCCGCCGCTGATCGCAGTCGGCAGCGGCCAGCCGAAGCTGTGGCGCACGAGGCCGGGACGATGCCGCGCGGGATCGACCTGCCAGATTTCTTTCAGCCCGATGCCAAATTTCGGCACGTCGCGGTCGTGCGCCAGATTGAATCGCGCTAGCAGAATCTTGGTCAGGTTTCCGCGCGCGCCTTCGGCGAACAGCGTGTAGCGGGCGCGCAGTTCCATGCCGCGCGTGAACGAATCCTTGTGCTTGCGGTCCTTGCCGATCCCCATGTCGCCGGTGGCGACGCCGGCGACGGTGCCGTTTTCCCCGTAAAGGATCTCGGCGGCCGCGAAGCCCGGATAGATTTCGACGCCGAGCGCTTCGGCCTTCGCCGCCAGGAACTGGCAGACCTGGCCGAGCGAGCCGATGAAGCAGCCGTGATTGCTCATCAGCGGCGGCGCCAGCACGAGCGGGAAGGAGATTTCGCGGCTTTCCGTCAGCCAGGCGAAGCGGTCTTCCTTCACCTCGGTGGTCAGGGGGCGGTCGGGATCGTTGCGCCAGTCGGGCAGCAGCCGATCGAGTGCGGAGGGATCAATCACGGCGCCGGAGAGGATGTGGGCGCCGACCTCCGAGCCCTTCTCCACGACCACGACGGAGACCTCGGGCGCGACCTGCTTGAGGCGGATGGCGGCGGAGAGCCCGGCCGGGCCGGCGCCGACGATCACGACGTCGAAATCCATGGATTCGCGGGGCGGAAGTTCCTGTTCACTCATGCGGGGTCAATCCTGGAGCGGAATTGTTTTTGAGCAATTCCATGAATTGCGCCGCCTGACAATGGGCTGGCATAGTCCGGGGGGCGCAAGGCTGGGGAGGCGTCGCGCAGCGGCGCTTCGCCCCGGAGCCGGGTTTCGAGGGGATCGATGACAGCGCAAAAACAGCAGGCGGCCCGCGATCTGCTCGTCTTCTACGGCGAGGCCGGCGTCGATGCCGTGCTCGGCGAGACTCCGGTCGACCGACTCGCCGCTGCCGAGCCGCGCGCGCCGCAGGCCGATGCGTTCGACCCGCCGGCCGCGCCGGCGCGCAAATCCGCGATGCACGACAGCGCACCCGCGCAGCGTGCCGCGCCCGCTGCGCCGCTGCCACCCGAGGAGGCGGTGATGGCGGCCCGCGAAGCCGCGCGAAAGGCCGAAAGTCTTGAGGAGTTGCGCGCCATTCTCGAGCGTTTCGAGGGCTGTGCGTTGCGCGCGACTGCAAAACGGCTCGTCTTTGCTGACGGAAATCCCAAGGCACGCGTGATGTTCGTGGGCGAGGCGCCGGGCCGCGAGGAGGATATTGAGGGCCGCCCCTTTGTCGGCCGGTCGGGAAAACTGCTCGATCTGATGCTGGCCGCGATCGGGCTCGACCGCAGCAAGGTCTATATCGCCAACATCGTGCCGTGGCGCCCGCCGGGCAATCGCGACCCTTCGCTGCACGAGACCGCGATCTGCCTGCCGTTCATTCAGCGGCAGATCGAGCTTGTGAATCCCGACATCCTGATTTGCCTCGGCAAGCCTTCAATGGCGACCCTGCTCGGGGTGAGTGAAGGCATCCGCAAGATGCGCGGCCGCTGGCTTGTCTATAAAGCGGGAGATCGTGAGATTCCTGCGATGCCAACTTTTCACCCCGCCTATCTCCTGCGATCGCCGCTGGAGAAACGGTTGGCGTGGCGCGACTTTCTCAGCGTGAAAAAAGTGCTGGCCCGATGATGTGCGGCAGTCTCATCTGCGCCGGCCGGGGCCGGCGCAGATGATAGCGTCCATTCAGCCGGTGACCGCGAACTTCACCGCGAAGATTACCGCCAGCACGATGATGGCCGGGGAGGCGTCGCGGATGCGACCGGTCAGCAGCTTCATGAGGACATACGTGATGAAGCCGAGCCCGATGCCGGTCGCGATCGAATAGGTGAGCGGCATCGCAAATGCCGTCACCACCGCCGGGGCGGCTTCGGTCACGTCTTCCCAATCCATCTCGGCGAGCCCGCGCGCCATCAGGCAGGCCACGAACAAAAGCGCGGCCGAGGTCGCATAGGCCGGGATCATGCCCGCCAGCGGCGAGAAGAACAGCGCCAGCAGGAACAGGATCGCCACCACCGCGGCGGTCAGGCCGGTGCGTCCGCCGGCGGAGACGCCTGCGGTGCTCTCGATATAGCTCGTCGTCGTCGAGGTGCCGATCGAGGCGCCGAACATCGCCGCGAAGCTGTCGGAAATCAGCGCCTGCTTCATCCGTGGCAGCCGGCCCTGCTTGTCGAGCAGGCCGGCGCGGTGGGCGACGCCGATCAGCGTGCCGGCATTGTCGAACACGTCGATCAGCAGGATGCTGAGCACGACGATGACGAACGTCAGCTCGAAGACGCGCGAGAAGTCGAGCTGCAGGAAGGTCGGCGCCAGCGACGGCGGCATGGAGACGACCCCGGTGAATTGCGACAGCCCGAGCGGGATGCCGATGATCGACACCACGAGGATGCCGATCAGCGTGCCGCCCAGCACGCGCAGGTAATTGAGCGCGACGATGAGCACGAATCCGAGCAGGAACAGGATGACGGTCGGATTTTTGACGTCGCCGAGCGTCACCAGCGTCACCGGATTGCCGACCACGAGCTTGGCCTGCTGGAATGCGATGATGCCGAGAAACAGCCCGACGCCGGCCGAGATCGCGAATTTCAGGTTCCGCGGGATGGCGTCGATGATGTACTCGCGGATGCGGAATACCGACAGCAGCAGGAAGATGATGCCGGACAGGAAGACTGCGGCCAGCGCCTGCTGCCAGGAATATTTGTAGCCGATCACCACCGTGAACGCGAAGAACGCGTTTAGCCCCATGCCCGGCGCCAGCGCGATCGGATAATTCGCGTACAGCGCCATCACCAGCGTGGACACCGCGGCCGCGATGCAGGTGGCGACGAAGACGGCGCCCTTGTCCATGCCGGCGGCGCCGAGGATCTGCGGATTGACGAAGATGATGTACACCATCGTCAGGAACGTCGTGACGCCGGCGATCGCTTCGGTGCGGACGCTGGTTCCGTTCTTCGTGAGCTGGAAATAATTGTCGAGCATCGCCTCGAAACCGCCGCTCGCCGGAGCGGCGGATTTCGCCGTTGCTGTCGTACGCGATTTCTTGGCCATTGATCTCCCCTCGCCCGGAATGGAGAGCGCCAAGTTACCGCCCCGACCGCGCCGTGGGGCGGACCGGGCCGGGTTGTGCACCGCTATTCTTTGCTGAGAATCGTTGACGCTGTGGACCGCTTCTGCCGTGTGCAGGCTGTGATTCGGCGCGTCGTTGTCCCGTTGCGTCGCGAAATCCCACTGCTGCGGGCAATGGCACAGACGCCGGGCGCTTTCGCTGCGAGAGGGCGGCGGCCCGCACTTGGGCCCGCACTTGGGCCCGCACGGGCGGCGGCCATGGTCTGCGGAACGGGACCGGATTCGCAATCCGAAATCATGATAGAGTAATTATTTATCGCGCGGGAACTTTATCACACGGGAACCTGGCGCGCCCATTGTGTCTTGTCGTCTGATCGTGCGCGCGGGGCGCGTTTATATGCGCCGGCTGCGGACATGGTTGCTCCTGCCGGCCTGCGGCGGAGCTCGAAGCTGATGCAAGAATCGAGGAGCTTGCCGTGGATTTCGATCCCGTTCTGCTCGCCCGCATCCAGTTCGCCTTCACGGTGACATTCCACATCATCTTCCCGAGCTTCACGATCGGCCTGTCGGCCTATATCGCAACGCTCGGCGTGCTCTGGCTGCGCACCGGCGAAGAGCGGTTTATCCGCCAGATGCGGTTCTGGACTAAGATTTTCGCGGTCTCGTTTGCGATGGGCGTCGTTTCGGGGATCGTGCTGTCCTACCAGTTCGGCACCAACTGGAGCCGTTTCTCGGTCGCGGTCGGCAACGTGATCGGCCCGCTGATCGGCTACGAGGTGCTGACCGCGTTTTTCCTCGAGGCGACCTTCCTCGGCATCCTGCTGTTCGGGTTCAACCGCGTGCCGCGCGGGCTCTATGTCCTGTCGGCGGCGGCGGTCGCTGTCGGGACGGCGATTTCGGCCTTCTGGATCCTCTCGGCCAATAGCTGGATGCAGACGCCGGCCGGACATGAGGTGCGCGGCGGCATCGCCTATCCGGTCGACTGGCTGACGATCGTCTTCAATCCAAGCTTCCCCTATCGCTTCGCGCACATGCTCAATGCCGCCTATCTGACGACGGCGTTCGTGGTGCTGGCGGTGGGCGCACGCTATCTGCTCGCCGGACATTTTCTCGAGGACGCGCGCACGATGGTGCGCATGGCGATCGGCCTGCTCGTCATCCTCGCCCCGCTCCAGCTCGTGCTCGGCGACTTGCACGGCCTGAACACGCTCAAACATCAGCCGATCAAGGTCGCCGCCATGGAAGGGCATTGGGACGGCAGCAAGCCCGGCGATTTCCATATCTTCGCCTGGCCCGACGAAAAGAACGAGACCAACCGTTTCGCGATCTCCATTCCGCGCGGCTCGTCCCTCATCCTCACGCACGATCCGAACGGACTGTTTCCCGGCCTCAAGAGCGTGCCGCCGTCGGAGCGCCCGCCGGTGCACAATGTTTTCTTTGCGTTCCGCATCATGCTCTATATCGGCTTCTTCATGATCGCGGCGGCGCTGTTCGGCGCGCTGTTGTGGTGGCGCGGACGGCTGTTCGATACCCGCTGGTATCTGCGCATCGTGGCGCATAGCTGGTGGATCGGATTTGTCGCGGTGATTGCCGGATGGGTGGTGACAGAGAGCGGCCGCCAGCCCTGGCTCGCGTATGGCATCCTGCGCACTGCGGACGGGGTGTCGCCGGTGCCAGCGGCGAGCATCCTCTCGACGCTGCTGCTGTTCGTGTTCTGCTACGGCATCGTGTTCTCGATGGGCATCTATTACATCAACCGGCTGATCGCGAAGGGGCCGCAGGGTTCCGCGATCGAGGAATCGGAAGGCCTGCCGAGCCGGCCGCTTGCCGCGGCCGGACGTGCGGCCGGCGAAGCGATGTGAGCGGAGGCGGCGATGGAATGGTATCTTCCCGTCATCTGGGCCGCCCTGATCGGGATCGCGGTCGCGATGTATGTCATTCTCGACGGCTTCGACCTCGGCGTCGGGATCCTGTTTCCGTTCTCCCGCAGCGAAGCCGAGCGCGACCAGATGATGCGCTCGATCGCTCCGTTCTGGGACGGTAACGAGACCTGGCTCGTACTCGGCGGCGGCGGATTGTGGGTGGCGTTTCCCGCCGCCTACGCGGTGATCATGCCCGCCTTCTATCTGCCGGTGATCGTGATGCTGCTCGCGCTCGTCTTTCGCGGCGTGGCGTTCGAGTTCCGTCTCGTCTCGCGCAGCAAGACCTGGTGGAATTTCGCTTTTGTCGCCGGCTCCGCGATCGCGGCGTTCGCGCAGGGCGTCATTCTCGGCGCGCTCATCCAGGGTGTGACGGTGCGCGACGGCGCCTATGCCGGCGGGGCGTTCGACTGGGCGACGCCGTTCGCGGTCATGTGTGGGGTGGCCTTGGTCGCGGGCTATGGCCTGCTCGGGGCGACCTGGCTCGTGATGAAGACCGAGGGGCCGGTCGCCGAGCGCGCGCGCGGACAGGCCGGCCTCCTGCTGCTCGCGGTCCTCATCTTCATGGCGGCGGTCAGCCTGTGGACGCCGCTTGCGATCGAGCGCGTGGCAGCGCGCTGGTTTTCGTTGCCGAATTTCTACTATCTGTGGCCAGTGCCGGTGCTCACCGCGCTTGCCGCCTGCGCGCTATGGCGCGGGCTCGTGCGCAAGTACGACGCCGTGCCGTTCCTGTCGGCGATTGCGCTCTTTCTGCTCGGCTATCTCGGTCTCGTGATTTCGAACTATCCCTATCTCGTGCCGCCGTCGCTCACGGTCTGGGATACGGCGGCTGCGCCCTCCAGCCAGATTTTCATGCTCATCGGCACGCTCGTGCTGCTGCCGATCGTGCTCGGCTATATCGTGTTTGTGTACTGGCTGTTCCGCGGCAAGGTGCGCGAGGGCGAGAGCTATCACTGAGCCGGCGCGCCCTCCGGCGCGCGCGGCCGCAGCATCGCCCAGCCGATGCGGAACGGCATCAGCCGTCCCTCGATCATGCGTTCGAACACGCGCGGCACCTCCGGCACGAGGTCGGGAAACTGCGCCTTGATGTCCGGCGGCGGCGTGCCGGCGGCGTCGGTCGCCGGCCAGACGATGACCGCGCCTTTTTCGACGATGTCGTCGCGCCGGATCGTGCGCGTGACGTTATTGTCGATGAAGATCGAGGGCCGGCTCGGCGCGAACATCGCCACGAGCGAGGCGAGCCGCGTCTGGCCGCCGACGATCGTGAGCGGGCGGCCGGTGCGACGCTCGAAGTTCTCGGCCAGATAGCGCGCCATGGCCGGCGCCGGCTGCGTGATGCGCAGTTCGATGCCGGTCCAGGGCGTGATCAGCGCGGCGAACGCGGCAAGGAGCGGCGGCAGCAGCAGGAGCAGCGCCCAGGCCGTCGCCAGCAGGCGCTGGTGATGCAGGGCGAGATTGTCGCCGGCCGCGATCACGAGCGCAAGGGCGGACAGGACGAGGGCGGGGCTGAGCACCACCGGCGAGGTCTGGCCGGAGAGCGCGGAAACCAGCGTCACCAGCAGCGGCGGCACGAGCGCAAAGAAATAGACGAACCGGCGCGCGAACGGATCGACCACCGGGCGACGGATGACGATGCTCTGCGCGCGCCGTACGCGCGTGGCGTTGGTGGCGATGACGATCAGGATCAGCAGCCCGGCATAGCTGAGCGCGAGAATGGCGGCGAGCCGCCCCCAGGCGGTGAGTGTGCCGACGAGCGCCTCGCGCGAGGCCAGCGCGGCGAAAGCGGGCACCTTCGCATTGCCGACCTGATCGACCCAGACGAGGTGCGGAAACAGGATCAGCACGGCGAGGACGCCGGCGATCAGCGGATGCATGGTGCGCACGATCGTGGCCATGCGCCCGCTGAGCAACGCGAATAGCGGCAGCAGTGCGGCCAGCATCAGGCCCTGATAGCTGATCAGGCCGAGCACGCCGATGTCGATGGCGAGCGCATACCAGGCCGCGGGCTGGCCCAGTCCGGCGGCGCGGTAGAAATGCAGCAGCGCAAGCGCCCAGACCGGCATCGAGAGGATCGCGGGCCCGAAATCCGGCGTCGGCGCGCCGAGCGCGGTGATGCCGGCCATCAAAAGGATCGCGAGCACGGCGTGATGGGCGCCGACGATCAGCGTGCCGAGCGAGAAGACCGCGCACAGCGTGACGATCAAGCACAATTGCGACAGCGCATAAACGCCGAGCAGGCCGCCGATATGGAATGCGATCTCCGCCGCCCAATAGGCGAGCGGGGGACCGAGCTCGCCACCGAACGGAAAGCCGTGGCCGATCGCGATCACGTCGGCGACATCGCCGGGCGGCGCGACATAGAACAGCCACGGCACCAGCGTCCACAGCAGCGCCTGGATCGACACCGCCAGCCAGAAAATGAATCGCGGCCGCGTGCGGATCAATTCGATGAAAAGGGAGACGGTCAGCATTGCGGCGACGGGCGGGCCTCGGGACGGCGGGCAATTACAGGCGCGCGCTCACAGAGGCAACCCGTCCTCCGCAAGGTCGGCATCATCCAGATTATCACCATAAGCGCGGGCTACGGGCGAAAAACTGCGGCGGTGGTGGATGGTCGGTCCGAGCCGCTGCAGCGCCTCGGTATGCTCGGGCACGCTGTAGCCCATGTGGCGCTCGAAGCCGTAGCCGGGATAGGCTGCACCCAGCCGCGCCATCAGCCGGTCGCGGGTTACCTTGGCGACGATGGAGGCGGCCGCAATCGAGGCCACGAGCGCGTCGCCGTGGATGACCGGACGGCATTCGCACGATACTGCGATCCGGTCGCAGCCGTCGACGAAGACGAGGCCGGGGCGGACCGGCAAGGCCTCCACCGCCCGCGCCAGCGCCCACAGCGAGGCCTGCAGGATATTGTCGCGGTCGATGCGCGTGCAGGAGCCGACCGCGACGGCGACCTCGGCGGTCGCGCAGATCGCGTCGTAGAGTTTTTCGCGCGCGGCCGGCGGCAGCTTCTTGGAATCGTCGAGACCACGCGGCACGCGCTCCGGATCGAGGATCACCGCCGCCGCAACGACCGGGCCCGCAAGCGGGCCGCGGCCGGCCTCGTCGCAGCCCGCCACCGGTAAAAGCCCGTTCTTCATGGCCGCCCGTTCCCGGCGGAAGGTCGGCCGGACGGCTTCTTCGCGGAGCGGCAGGCGAGGGGCGCGCGGAGTGGCGAGACTCATGCGCACTTTTTAGCTCTGCATGCCGGGGATTGGAATTCACGATGCCGCCGCCGGCGCAATCTGTTGATATCTAGACAGTCTTCCGCGGCCGCAGAATCAAGGGCCCTGTACAGCGAAGCCGGCCGCCTTCCATTCGGGAAATCCATCCTCCAGCCGGCGCGCCTTATAGCCGCGTTCGCGCAGCAGCCGCACCGCCTCAAAGGACAGGACGCAATACGGCCCCCGGCAATAGGCGACGACTTGGCGATTCTTCGGCAACTTGAATTTGCGGCCACGCAGGGCACTCAAAGAGACATTCACGGCGCCGGGCAGATGGCCGAGGCGGTATTCGTCCTCGGGACGTACGTCGAGCAAGGTTGCGGTGCCGTCACGAAGCCGTTGCATCAGCTCCGCGCGCGTCACCGGCTCCATGGAGTCGAGATTGTTGAAATAGCTGTGCATCACCTCGCGCGCCTCGGCGACGTTGCGCTCTGCGATGCCCCGAAGCGCGGCAAGCGCTTCGATCACCGGGCCGTCGGCAAGACGATAGACGACATTCTTGCCTTCGCGTCGTGCGGCAACGAGCCCGCCCCGTCGCAATTGCTGCAGGTGCTGGGACGCGTTCGCGACCGAAAGGCCGGTGCGCTGCGCCAGCGCCTCGACCGGGCGTTCGCCCTGAGCAAGCTGTTCCAGCAGCTCGAGTCTGTGAGCATGGCCGAGCGCGCGCGCGATGGCCGCGAAGCTTTCGTAAAGGCGTTTTTTTGGTGGGTCCTGGTTCAATGGTCGGGTTTGGTTTAGATAATTCAATTGAATGATTGAATAATAGCCGCGTCCGGTGCAAAGTCAAACTCTCCGCATTCGGAGGGCACCATGAACATTCTCATCATCCTCAACGATCCGCCCTATGGCACGGAGCGCGTCTACAACGCGCTGCGCCTGGCGCATGCGCTGCTCAAGAGAAGCAGCGGCAGCGTAGTCACCGTGTTTCTGATGGCCGATGCCGTGCTGGCGGCGCGAGCGGGGCAGCAGACGCCCGAGGGCTATTACAACGTGGAGCGCATGCTGAGGCGCATTGTCGCCGCCAAGGGACGGCTCCTCCTGTGCGGCACTTGCATGGATGCGCGCGGACTGCCGGCGGATCAGATGATGCAGGGCGCGGATCGCAGCACCATGGATGCCCTGGCCGAGGCGACGGAGGATGCCGATCGGATCCTTGTTTTCTGAATAAGGATGCAAGTGCCATGTTGCGCAAAGCGATGCACCGTCAGGTGCTCCTGCTGGCGACGGCCCAGGCGCTGTTTCAAACGGCGTCGGTCCTGGTGATGACAGTGGGAGGACTGGCCGGCGGTCAGATCGCGACCCATCCCCAATTCGCGACGGCACCGATTGCAGCCATGTTTCTCGGCACCGCGGTCACGACCATCCCGGCCTCGGTCTGGATGGTCCGTGCTGGCCGCCGCGCCGGGTTTGTTGCTGGCGCAATACTCGGCACGGTCGGCGGTCTTGTCGGCGTTTGCGGAATTGTCGTGGGATCGTTGCTGATCCTTTGCGCAGGCACCTTTCTGGTCGGCGCCTATCAGGGGTTTGCGCAATTCTACCGCTTTGCGGCCTCCGAGGTGGCCGACGACGGTTTTCGGCCGCGGGCAATTTCGCTCGTGTTGGCCGGGGGCGTTGTCGCGGCGCTTCTCGGGCCTGCGCTCGGTCGTCTAGGGGTGACGCTTATCGATCCCCATTATGCCGGCTCGTTTCTGCTGCTTGCGGTCGTCTCTCTGGCGGCTGTCGGCTTGCTGCAGGGCGTCCGGGTCCCGCAATTGCGCGTCGCCGAGGCCGAGCCGGCCGGTCGCCCATTGCATCAGATCGCTCGGCAGCCGGCCTATCTGGTCGCCCTGTTTGGCGCGGCGACCGGCTACGGGATCATGATCCTTGCGATGACCGCGACACCGCTGGCCATGATTCATCACGATCACGGACTGTCGGAAACCTCCGTGGTCATCCAGCTCCATGTGCTGGGAATGTTTCTTCCGTCCTTCTTCACTGGCTCGCTGATCGAACGATTCGGGGTGCTCCCGATCATGTTTGCCGGTGTGGCACTGTTCTTCGGCCATATTCTCATGGCCCTCAGCGGCACCGGCTTTGCGTCGTTCGCCGTGGCGCTCGTCTTGCTCGGCATCGGCTGGAATTTTCTTTATGTCGGCGGCACAACGCTGTTGACCGGGACTTATGCCGCATCCGAGCGCGGACGCGCGCAAGCCGCCAATGACATGACGATATTCGTCGTCGGTCTCGTTTCGTCGCTCGGTGCGGGTGCGTTACTGCAAGCGGTCGGCTGGCAGATGATGAACTTGCTGCTCGTACCCTGGCTGGTGATCGCGGCGCTGTCGATTCTCTGGCTTGCATGGCGGCGCAGCCGCGCGGCGCTATTATGATGCCGACGCAGCCGATGGGCGTGTGCAAATGGCAACGCCTTAGTCGGGCAGTGTCGGGCGGCCGTCGGGCGTCAGTGGAAACTGGGGATTGAACGCCACCTCCCAGACATGGCCGTCGGGGTCGGCGAAGTGGCCGTGATAGCCGCCCCAGGACGCTTTCTGCGCGGCGACGAGGATGCGGCCGCCGGCCGCTTTCGCCTGCGCCATCGCGGCGTCGACCATGGCCTCGCTCGCGCAGTTCCAGGCGAGCGTTATCCCGCCTGCGCCCGGACGCTGGTCCGCGCCCGGCAGGCCGGCATCGCGGGCAAGGTCGGACAGTCCATAAAGCGACAGCGCAATGCCGCCGGCCTCGAAAAAAGCAACGCCCTTCGCGGCGCGCATTTTGCGCTTGAAGCCTAGCCGCTCGTAGAACGTCGCTGCCCGTGCGAGATCGGCAGTGCCGAGCGTGATCAGACTGACATGGGCGTGAGCGGTGGTATTCGAGTTGGTCATAGGCGTTCCCGAATGGACGAACCCCGGGGCGCGAGAGCCTCGCGAACCTTCCCGGCCGCACAGCCGGCCGGGAAGATTCGCCGCCGGCGGGCCGCTTTATGCAGCTTCCGCGGCGGTGCCCCGGGGAAATGACAGGGCAATTGTCGAACGGTCAGAACAGGCTGAGTTGCTCCGATCCTTTTTTCGGTCGCTGGAAATGTTCGACGGTGAGCCGGGTGCGTTCGGTGTTCAGGCCAAGCTTCTCGCAATGGGCCTCGAAGCGCCGGCCGATCATCCAGGCATAGGGGCCGGTTCCGGTCATGCGCTTGCCCCAGGTCGAATCGTAGTCCTTGCCGCCGCGCATGTCGCGCACGAGCTTGAGCACGTGGCGGTAGCGGTCGGGGAAATTCGCCATCAGCCATTCCTTGAACAGGTCGCGCACCTCGAGCGGCAGCCGCAACAGGACGAAGCCCGCGCCCTTGACGCCGGCAAGTGCTGCGGCATCCAGAATGCGTTCGATATCGGCATCGTTGATGGCCGGGATCACCGGCGCGACCATGACCGAGGTCGGAATGCCGGCCTCCGAAAGCCGGCGCAGCGCTTCGAGCCGGCGGGCGGGTGTTGCCGCGCGCGGCTCCATCGTGCGCGCGGTCATGGGGTCGAGCGTCGTGACCGAAATTGCGACCTTGGCGAGATTGCGCTTTGCCATGCGCGCCAGGATGTCGATATCGCGCGTGACGAGCGCCGACTTGGTGACGATCCCGACCGGATGTCCGCTGCGCTCCAGCACTTCCAGGATGCGCCGCATGATCTCGTATTTCTTCTCGATCGGCTGATAGGGGTCGGTATTGGTGCCGATCGCGATCGTGCGCGGCGTATAGCCCGGTGCGGACAATTCCTTTTCGAGCAGGGTCGGCGCCTCCGGCTTCATGAACAGCCTGGATTCGAAATCCAGACCGGGCGAGAGGCCGAGATAGGCGTGCGTGGGCCGCGCGAAGCAATAGACACAGCCGTGTTCGCAGCCGCGATAGGGATTGATCGAGCGGTCGAAGGAGATGTCGGGCGATTCGTTGCGCGTGATTATCTTGCGGGTGGCGTCGATCTGCACGCTGGTCTTGAACGGCGGCAGGTCTTCGAGGCTTTGCCAGCCGTCGTCGAACACGATGCGCGCCAGCGGCTCGTAGCGTCCGGAGGCATTCGACAGCGTGCCGCGTCCGCGGCGGCGGTCCCGGGGCACGCCCGTGCCGAGCAGGCCGGTCGTGTCGGTCGCCGCCGGGGCAAAGTCGCCCGCCGGCGCGGAGGGCAGCGGCGCCGGCGGGCTTCTGAGGGCTGCAGAGGATCGAGCCATGAAAATAAACCTAGAGCGGTTCATAGAACAAAACAAGAACTTTAATCCTGGAACCGGATCGCTGTTGATTTCGCCAGATAGCGTGGCATTGCAGCGAAAGGACCCAAGCTCTTGGGGGCAACGGGCGAGGCCGGGGCAGGTTCCCCGTGTCGGCGCCATGCATCCGGAATGACGATGATCAGCGTGATCATACCGACCCGCGAATCGGAGCGTCTTCTGGTGCGCACGCTTGCGTGCCTCGTGCCGGGGGCGACCGCGGGCCTCATTCGCGAGGTCATCCTGGCCGATGCGGGATCCACGGACGAAACCGCGAGCGTCGGCGACGTGGCCGGCTGCCGTTTTCTGGCCCTGCCCGGTCCGGCGGGCGCACGGCTTGCGGCGACCGCGGCGCAGGCGCGTTCGGACTGGCTGATGTTCGTTGTGCCCGGCGCGCTGCTTGAGGAAAGCTGGGTCGGCGAGGCGCGGCATTTCATCGAGACGGCCGAGCTGCATCGCGTTGCGGTTTTTCGCCGGGTCGCGGCCGGCCAGTCGCAGGCGTCGGCGGCTGCCGAGCTGCTTGCGCTGCTCGCTGCCGCCCTCGGCGCGCGGCCCAAGCCCGAACAGGGCCTTTTGATCGCCAAAAGCCGCTATCGCGAGCTGGGCGGGCACCGCGCCGCCGCGGCCGATCCCGAGCGCGAATTGCTGCGCCGCCTGCCGCGGTCGGCGATCGTGCGCCTGCGCAGCGGGATCGCGCTGTCGCGCGTTTGAATCACGTGGAAACGAGGCGCGTGCGGCCAGCGATTGCGGTATCCGGCCTTCGGTCAGTTATTTGACTAAGTCAAATAATTATGGAAGCCTGTTTCCGCCGCAAGAACGCGGAGGAGACGGATGGCTGGCGCCGTCGCAAAACAGGATGTGGACGCGGTCCGCCGCTTCAACCGCTTCTACACGCGCCAGATCGGGCTGCTGCAGGACCGGCTGTTCGACAGCCCGTTCTCGCTGACCCAGGCGCGCGTGCTTTTCGAGATCAGCCAGCGCGGCGCCTGCACGGCAAGCGACATCGCGCAGGAACTCAGTCTCGATCACGGCTATCTCAGCCGGACGCTGCGGCGTTTCGCCGACGACGGGCTCATTTCAAGGACGACCGACAAGGCTGATGCGCGGCAATCGCTGCTGACGCTGACCGCGAAGGGACGCAGGGCGTTCGCCCGGCTTGATGCGCGTTCGCATGAGGAAATCGAGGCGATGCTGCGCCCGGTGCCGGCGGCACGGCGCCGGCGCGCGATCGCGGCCATGGACGACATCGGCGCGATCCTGGGCGGCAAGCCGGCGCCGGCCTGGCGGCTGCGCACGCATCGTCCGGGCGACATGGGCTTCGTGGTGGAGCGACACGGCACGCTTTATCCCGCCGAGTATGGCTGGGACAGCCGCATCGAGGCGCTGACGGCGGAGATCGTCGCGGCGTTCCTGAAAAGCTTCGATCCGGCGCGTGAGCGCTGCTGGATCGCTGAGTGCGACGGTGAGACGGTCGGCTCGGTTTTTCTGGTGCGCGAGACCGATGAGGTCGCGCGCCTGCGCCTGCTCATCGTCGATCCCAAGGCGCGCGGTCTCGGCATCGGCCGCCGTCTCGTCGAGGAATGCATCGCGTTTGCGCGCGCGGCCGGCTACCGCAAGATCACGCTGTGGACACACGCCGTGCTCGTCGCCGCGCGGGCAATCTATGCGCAGGCCGGCTTCCGGCTGGTCGAGGAATGGACGCACGACGAGTTCGGCAAGTCCGAAGCGAGCGAGACGTGGGAGCTTTCGCTTTGAGCAATTCTCCGCTCATGGCCGTACCCGGGGGTCTGGCTTTGCCGACCCGAGCACAGGCTCAGGCGGGAATCCGGCCGGGTCCCCGCGTTCGCGGGAACGGATGGGCAGGATGCCCTAACCCGTCGCGCCTTGCGCAGGAGATGCTTCAGATGCGTGTAGCGTGGCGCGCGGCGGATGCGTCCCCGCCGCGCCGGATCACTGCGATCAAAGGTTCGTGGCGGCAAACGTATTGCAGGCCGAAACCTTGCCTTCCTTGAAGCCGATCGAGAACCAGCGCTGGCGCTGGACCGAGGAGCCGTGGGTGAAGGAATCCGGCACCACGGTGCCCTGCGTCTGACGCTGCAGGCGGTCGTCGCCGATGGCGGAGGCAGTCTGCATGGCGGCCTCGATGTCGCCGGGATCGAGGAAGCTCTTGCGCCGTTCGGAGCGGCTCGCCCAGACGCCCGCGAAACAGTCGGCCTGCAATTCCACGCGCACCTGGATGCGGTTGGCTTCGGCGCGGCTGCCGACCTGCTGCTGCATCTGCTGGGCGCGCGGCAGCACCCCGAGCAGGTTCTGCACGTGATGGCCGATCTCGTGGGCGATCACGTAGCTGTAGGCGAATTCGCACGCCTTGCCCGAGCAGCCGCCGAAGCGCCGCTCGATGTCGCGGAAGAACGAGGTGTCGAGATAGACGCGCTGGTCGAGCGGGCAATAGAACGGCCCCATGGCCGAATGCGCCGCCCCGCAGGCCGAGCGCGTCGCGCCCGCGAACATGCGCAGCTTGGGTGCGCGGTAATTCTGCCCGTTCTCGCGGAAAACCTGGACCCATACGTCCTCGGTATTGCCGACCACGGCGGCCACGAACTGGCCGGTGCGGTCGCTCGGCGCGCCGGTGCGTGCAGGTGCCGGCGCCTCGCGCTGCTCCATGCCGGGAACCCCGCCGCCGGTAATGACCTCGGCCCCGCCGATCAGGATGCGCGGATCGATGCCGAGCGCCCACCCGATCAGGCCGAGAATGATGATGGTGCCGATGCCGAGGCCGCCCTGGCCCATCGGCAGGCCGAAGCCGCCGCCGCCCGGTCCGCTGTCGCGGGCATCTTCGACATTATCGCTGCGGCGAAAATCTTCCCAGCGCATCCGGTCCTCCCGTTCGCGCGCACGAGCGTCGTTTCGAGCGTTCGTTACGCGCGCGCATCAATCAAGGCCCATATTTGAAGGCCACTTGGCGTCTTTTCAATGGTTTGTTCACCACTGCGCGTGGCGGAATTTCGACGGCGGCAAAATTTGCCGGCCGCTGTTTCAAAATCGTACGCAATTGCAAAGCGTTAGACGCGACCAGTTAGGCGATTTTTTACCCAAACCGATCATGGTGCACAGCGTCGGTTGTAGGTCCCGCGTCGCCGACCGCGTCGCCTGAGTCAGAGTTCTGAGTCATGGTAGAGTCGCGTCGCGGGGCGCCCCATCGGGCGCCCCGTTTGACTCAAGAGTCCAAGGATAGCGCCCGCGTGGTTGCGGGTGACTGCGTCGCCGGCATGGCGGCGCTGCCGGCGGAATGCGTCGATCTCGTCTTCGCCGACCCGCCCTACAATCTGCAGCTCCAGAGCGACCTGAAGCGGCCCGACGATTCCAGGGTCGATGCCGTCGACGACGACTGGGACAAGTTCTCGAGCTTCGCCGCCTATGACGCGTTCACGCGCGAATGGCTCACCGCCTGCCGCCGCGTGATGAAGCCGGCCGCCACGCTGTGGGTGATCGGCTCCTATCACAACATCTTTCGGGTCGGCGCGATCCTGCAGGATCTCGGCTTCTGGATCCTCAACGACGTGGTCTGGCGCAAGACCAATCCGATGCCGAATTTCCGCGGCCGCCGCTTCACCAATGCGCACGAGACCCTGATCTGGGCCGCGCGCGAGCCGAATGCCAGGGGTTACACCTTCAATTACGAGGCGCTGAAGGCCGGCAATGACGACGTGCAGATGCGCTCCGACTGGACCATCCCGCTGTGCACCGGCGAGGAACGGCTGAAAGGCCGCGACGGCAAGAAGCTGCATCCGACCCAGAAGCCGGAAGCGCTGTTGGCGCGTGCCATCCTGTCGGCCTCGCGGCCCGACGATCTCGTCCTCGATCCTTTCTGCGGCAGCGGGACCACCGGCGCGGTGGCCAGGCGGCTCGGCCGGCGTTTCGTCGGCTTCGAGCGTGAGGAGAAATATGTCCGCGCCGCGCAGAAGCGCATTGCTTCGACCAGGCCTTTGGAGGCGCCCTCGCTCGTGCCTTTCATGACCGCGCGCGAAGCTCCGCGCGTGCCGTTTGCGGCGCTGATCGAACGCGGCCTCGTTTCGCCCGGAGCAAAGCTGGTCGATGTCCGCAAGCGTCACAAGGCGCTGGTGCGTGCCGATGGCGCGATTTCGCTCGGCGAGAAGGTCGGCTCCATCCACCGCATCGGTGCGTTCGCGCAGGGGCTCGAAGCCTGCAACGGCTGGACCTTCTGGCACCTCGAGACGCCGAAGGGGCTGACCGTCATCGACGACCTGCGCGCCAAGGTGCGCGCGGAGATGGCTCTCTAGGCCGGTCCGCGCCGCCACGCGAACAGCCGTCCGTCGATCGCGGCAAGGCCGAGCGCGATCAGCGCCATTCCGAGGAAATGGTTCGCCCCGAGCCGCTCGCCGAGGACAAGCGTGCCGAGCAGGATCGCGCTCACCGGGATGAGCAGCGTCACCAGCATGAGATTGGTCGCGCCCGCGGTCGCAAGGATCCGGAAGAACAGGATATAGGCGAGCGCGGTGGACACGATCGCAAGCCCGCCCACTGAGGCGATCACCGGCCATGACGGCATGGCGAGCGTCCATGGTTGCTCGACAGCGAGCGAAAGCGGCAGCATCAGCACGCTCGAGGCGATCAGCATTCCGGTCGCGGTCACGACCGGGGCGACGCCCATACGGTTGAAGCGGCGTCCGAACACTCCCGACAGCGCATAGCAGACGGCGGCGGCGAGCACGGCAAGCTGCGCCAGAAGATCGCCGCCGTGTCCGGCGAGCGCGGAAGGCCCGATCATCGCGGCGACGCCGCCGAATCCGATCAGCACGCCGGTGAACCGTCCGGGCGTGAGCTTTTCGTCGGCGGTGAGCCAATGCGCGATCACGACGGCGAACAGCGGCGTCGTGGCATTGAGGATGGAGGCGAGCCCGCTTGCGATCTTCGTCTGGCCCCAGACCACGAGGCAGAACGGCAGCACGTTGTTGAGCAGGCTCATGCCGAAAAACGCAAGCCACACGCCGGCACCCGACGGCAGCGCAAATCCCATGATGCGGATCGCCATGACGAGCGTCGCGGCAGCAAGCGTCACCCGGATGCAGACGATGGTCAGCGGCGGCAATTCGGCGACCGCGATGCCGATGAAGAAGAAGGAGCCGCCCCATAGCACCGACAGGGCCACCAGCAGGCCCCATTCGAAGGCGTTCATCGTACGGTTGATCGGTGCGGACATGAGGCGGAAAAGGCGGAGGGAAATCGTAAGCTATCCGAAACGGCGAAAGCAGCCACCCGCTTTCTGCGCGGGGCAGCCACCCGGAAAGCTGATAAAATAAAAACATTCGTCCCACAGGAGGCTGCCAGGAGGCTGCAATGTCCACCGAGATGACGGCCATTCAAATCCGTTTCGATGAGCAAACCCTGCGGAAATACGCGACCTGGTTCCTGGTCTATGGCGTGGTGATGGCGTTGCTTGGCGTGCTGGCGATCGTCATGCCGGGGGTCGCTTCGCTCGCCACGAGCCTGTTTGTCGGCTGGCTCATGGTCGCCGGCGGCGCGCTTGGGCTTTATGCGGTCTTTGCGGCAGGCCGTGCGGCGCCGGGCTTCGGGTGGAATCTCGTCACCGCCATTCTCTGTCTCGCGGCCGGCATTGTGATTTTATGGAATCCGGTTGCAGGCGTGCTCACGCTCACTATCGTGCTCGCCGCCTATCTGCTCGCAGGCGGCGCGGCGAAGCTCCTCCTGGCGTTTCAGCACAAGCGCGACGTTCCGCGCGCCTGGGGCTGGGTGCTGGCAAGCGGGCTGCTCGACATCGTGCTCGGGCTTCTGATCGCGCTCGCTTTGCCGGGCTCCGCGCTGTGGGCGGTCGGCCTTCTGGTCGGCATCAATCTGCTCATGACCGGCGTCGCCATCGCCGTGTCCGCGTTAAGTTGCCGGAAGATGGCGGCTAGTAGCGGCAAGACATCCTGAGCGCGGCGCCGGACCTGTCGCCGGCTATAGTTCGCAGAGCAGGCGGTAGATGCCGATCTCGGCGTCGCCGCCGAAGGCCTGCGTCATCTGTTCCGCGCACTTGCGGGCGTCGGCTTCGCGCAGTGTCTCGACCATGAGGCAATCGCTGATCCTGCGGTCGCCGCCGCGCAGCTTTTCCTCCGTCGACATCGACGGAGGCGCGTCGGCCGTGGTCCAGATTTCGCCGCAGGCGACGCCGTCTCCGGTGACGAGTTGCGCCAGCGTGTCCGACAATGCGTCCGCCTCCTGCGGACGTGCGAACCGCGCGGTAACGGCGAACGCTCCGCGCATCTCGCCGCGCCGCGCGGCGAGATGACACACCGTGCGGTTCATGTTGCGGAACACACCCGACATCATCTCGACGGTCAGCGGCGTCGGATTGTTGACGCGTTCGAGATAGGCCGGCGAAGTGAGGACGTCGGGGGAATCCGTGAGATAGAAGACGAAATATTTCGGCGCGCCGCTGACGGCTTCGTGCCGCCGGCCGCGTCGGAAGCCCGGCACGGCCAGACGTTCGGCGAGATGCTCGCTCTGGAACCAGTGTTCGAAATCGGCCTCGCGGCTCGGCGCGCAATCGTTCCAGATCGCCAGGATGCCGGGCCGGCTGTTCGTCGCGGTCATGGCCCCGCGGCCCTTACTTCGCCGCCGTCACCATGATCTCGACCTTGTAGTCGGGTGCGGCGAGCCTCGCCTCGACGGTGGCGCGCGCGGGCGCGTTGCCGGGCGATACCCAGGCGTCCCATACTCCATTCATCTCCGCAAAGGTCGCCATGTCGGTGAGCCAGATATTGGCGGACAGGAGTTTTGATTTGTCGGTGCCGGCCTTGGCGAGGAAGCCGTCGATCTGGGCGAGGATGTCCTTCGTCTGTTCGCTGACGCTCTTGCCCTTGGGATTGTCGGCGACGAGGCCGGCCAGATAGACGGTGTTGCCGTGCACCACGGCCTTGCTCATGCGCGGGCCGCTGTCGAAACGCTGGATCGTCATTGCGGGGTCTCTCCCTGATGGTCTTGCGATGATTGCGGACGGTTGAACGCGAGTGTTGTGGGCCGCGTTCGTCTCATCTTGGCGCGGGCGCGTCAATCTTGCGGATAGAAGAGCGGATTCCACTTGAACGCAGGATCGGCGATGGCGTCGAGGCGGGTCGCCGGCGGATGCGCCAGCAAGCGAAGCCCGTACGTCGCCGGTAAGTCGTGCAGGCCGGCCGACGCCTTGCTGTAATGGATCTCGTCCGGCTGCAGCATGACGTCCTCGGCCGCGTTGCCGGCGAGCAGGGAATTGCGGCCTTCGTATTTCGACAGCCAGGCTTTGACGTCGCTGCGCCGGATGGTGACCTTGCCGCTTTGGCCGGTCGCGATCGCGCACCAGTAATCGAGGTTGCCGAAACTCGTCACCACGGTCACGACGACAAATCCGCTGCCGCGCCGGAAGACTTGCGCATCGGGCATGTCCGGACCGGTTGTGTCGAGCTTGGGCGGCTCGTCGTAGGCGCCGAACACGCCGTAATTCCAGTCGCCCTGGGCGTAGCAGGCGTCGATATAATTCCGGTCTTCCATTTTGGCCGGCGGTTGCACGCCCTCCACGCCGATATTGGCGATCTTCGCCCGGAAGACGGTGTCGATCGTAAAGCGGTCGGCGGACTCAAGCGCCGCGATTTTCTTTAGTATGGCCGGGGCGATGGCGGCATGTTCGGCATAGGCGACAAGCGCGCGCAGGCGCGCGACTACGGGCGCTGCCTGCGCAGGATCGAGACCGGCAAGCGGGGATGCGAACGCCAGTACGCCGCCGGCTTCCAGCCGCCGTTCGACCGCCGGACGCGTCAGGCGTCCCCACATCGCGCGACCGCCCATGAAGGCGAGTGCGCAGGCCCCGGTGCAGCGTGCGCCCCTGACGATGCGGGTATGGATCCAGCCATCCTGCAGAAAGCGGCCGAGTGCGATGCCGGCATCGAAGTCGCCTGCCTCGCCGGACAGCATCAATGTGATGAAATTGCCTTCGCCGAGCGAGCCCCAGGAGCCGCCGGCCTCCGCGTTTGCTGCGATCGCTTTGGCCAGGCGCTCGGGATCGCCGGGAGCGATCTCGCCAGTCATGCGCAGCGCCAGACGTCCGCCACGGACCTTGCCGGACGCGATCGCGCAGTTCCGGATTTCGGACTTTCCGGTGTCCTCGCTCTGGTCCGGGCAGCTCTTGAAGGCGACCTCGAACTCCGCGGCCGCCGCCGGCATCGCGGCAATAAGGAACAAGACTGCGGCGAATGCGAACCGCTGCACTTCTTTGTGGAAAGCCCGAGCGGTCATGGCGGTTTGTTCTCCATTACCCGGCAGGATTACTCGGCGGGAACCGTCGCCGGCTCACCGCATCATAAGACGAGATCGGCGCCGCGCCAGCGGTCAGCCGGCGGGCGATCGGGCAATGTGCTGCATTGTTTTTGAACCGCGTGCATGAGAAAAGCCGGGCGTTGCGATTGGGGGGACTGCAATGACCGTGCTTGTCGCCGGCGGAGGGATCGGCGGATTGACCGTGGCGCTCAGCCTGCACCAGATCGGCGTCCCGGTGCGGGTGTTCGAAAGCGTGACCGAGATCAAGCCGATCGGCGTCGGCATCAATGTGCTTCCGCATGCCGGGCGCGAGCTGATCGAGCTTGGCCTGCTCGACCGCCTCGACGAGACCGCGATCCGCACCCGCGAGCTCGCCTATTATTCCAAGCACGGTAAGCTGATCTGGAGCGAGCCGCGCGGGCTCGAAGCCGGCTACAGGTGGCCGCAACTCTCCATCCATCGCGGCATCCTGCACCAGCTCCTCTACGATATCGCGCGCGAGCGCATCGGCGCCGACAACATCCTGACCGCCCATCATTTCGTCGGCTGGGAGGAAACCGGCAACGGCGTGCGTGCGCGCTTTGTCGGCAAGGACGGCAAGCCGGTCGGAGAATATGAGGGTTCGCTGCTGATCGGCGCCGACGGCATCCACTCGGCCATGCGCGCGCGGCTTTATCCGCGGGAGGGCGCGCCGATCTGGAACGGGCGCATCCTCTGGCGCGGGGTGACGTTCAGCGAGCCGTTCCTCACCGGCCGCACCATGATCATGGCCGGCCACGAGACGCTGAAATTCGTCTGCTACCCGATTTCGCGCGCAGATTCGGAGCGCGGTCGTCCGATGATCAACTGGATCGCCGAGCGGCATCTGCCGCCCGGCTATCAGTGGCGGCGCGAGGATTACAACCGCGTCGGCAAGCTGGAAGAGTTCCTGCCCCATTTCGAGGACTGGCATTTCAACTGGCTCGACGTGCCGGGGCTGATCCGCAATGCGGAATATTGCTACGAATATCCGCTGGTCGACCGCGATCCGCTCGAATGCTGGACGTTCGGTCGCGTCACGCTGCTCGGCGATGCCGCGCACCCGATGTACCCGATCGGCTCCAACGGTGCCTCGCAGGCGATCCTGGATGCGCGGGTGCTGGCGCGCGAAATCCTCGCCCGGGGCCCGACGCCGGAAGCGCTCGCCGCCTACGAGGCCGAGCGGCGGCCGGCCACCAGCCGCCTCGTCCTGCTCAACCGCCAGAACGGCCCCGAGCAGGTGATGCAGCTCGTCGAGGAGCGTGCGCCCAACGGCTTCAACGACATCGCCGAGGTGCTCTCGCGCGAGGAGCTCGAAAGCATCGCAGCCAATTACAAGAAGGTCGCCGGCTTCCAGGTCGACGAGCTCAATGCCCGTCCGCCGATCGTGGCGGTGCCGAAGGCCTGATCGCGGCCCACAGACAGCGCGCGCCGGGAGGGAACCGGAACTTTCCCGATGTCCGCCGCTTATTCCTTCTGACTGAAACCAGGAGGAAACGATGGGTTGGTTTAGCGCCGATATCGAGACGATGGACGACCTGTTCCTGCACACGCTGCAGGACATCTATTACGCCGAGAACAGAATCGAGAAATCGCTGCCGGACATGATCGCCAAGGCGTCCGACAGCGAGCTGAAGAAGGGCTTTCAGGCACACCTGAAGCAGACCCGCGGCCAGATCCGCCGGCTGGACCAGGTCTTCAAGAAGCTCAAGCAGGAGCCCAAGGGCACGAAATGCCCGGCCATCGACGGCATTATCGACGAGGCCAACGACATTGCCGCCGACGTCGCCGACAAGACCGTGCTCAATGCCGCATTGATCGGCGCCGCGCAGGCGGTCGAGCATTACGAGATCACGCGCTACGGCACGCTTGCGGCCTGGGCCAAGCTGCTCGGCAAGAACGATGTCGCGCGCCTGATCGCCGCCAATCTCAAGGAAGAGAAGGCGACCGACAAGAAGCTGTCCTCCATCGCCAAGCGCAAAGTCAACAAGAAGGCGCTTGCGCGCAGCACGAAGCGCAAGGCGAACGGCGCCGCCCGCGACGAGAACCGCTACATGCAGGCGATGGCCGGCGTGCCGGCCATCTGATCTCGCCTCATCGGGCGACGACGATCGGCTTGCGGGCGAGCTGCACCACCTTGCCGGCAACCGAGCCGAGCGTGATCCCGGCGGTCTGCGTCAGCCAGCGGCGCACGACGCCGGGGCGCGGATCGCCGACCACGATCAGGTCGCAGCCTTCCTCGGCCGCGCAGCGGATGATCGTCTCGACCGGCTCGCCGATCTCCACGCGCAGATCGTGCGCGATGCCGGCCCGGCCGAGCCGCCGGCCAACGCCGCGCACGATCGGTCCGCCGACGTCCCTGGTCAGGCGATCGATGATCTCGTCCTTCTTGAACGATTCGTAGCCGCGCAGCCGCCATTTCTCCGGCTCGTTCTGCACGTTGAGGACCACAACCTTGATCGACTTGTCCTTCTTGGCAAGCGACAGAAGGTAGTCGACGACGCGGTTTGTGCGCTCCGAGCCGTCAACGGCTGCCAGGATCTTGCGCGGATGTGAGGCGCTCATTGATGTCTCCGTTGGTGCTTAGCCCGGCAGGAGCAGGAAGGCTGCCGCGGCGACGAGTGTGGGGCCGGCGGCGGCCGCTGCCAGTCCGGCCGCGCTGATCGAGCCTTCCTCGAAACTGTCTTTCAGGATCGCGAAGCCGGCCGGGTTGGGCGCGTTGGCGATGACCGTCAGTCCGCCGCCGGTCACCGCGCCGGCCACCAGGGCGTACTTGAATTCCTCCGACACGCCCTCGACCAGGGAGCCGAGATAGGTGAGCGCGGCATTGTCGGTGACGGCCGTGAGCAGGGTTGCGCCCACGAACAGCGTGCCTGAACCCATGTCGGCCAGGAGCGGCTGCAGCCACCATTTCTGCTGGCCGCCTATCACGACGAGACCGGCGAGAAAGAAGCCGACCAGCAGCCCCTGCCGGAGGATCAACTGGGTTTGATGCTTCTTGTAGGCCTCGGTGAAGCCGAGGAAGAACAGGAACAGCGCCATGAACACCACGAGGTGATGATTGAAGACCACGACGCCGACGAGGAAGAGCAGATGGATGAGGATGACCGGCGCCGGCACTTCAAGCCGGGTCAGTGCGGCGGGCATGCCCGACATCCCGTTCAGGCAGGAGCGGAACAGCAGCGTCACCGCGGCCGCGTTGATGACGACGGCGACCGCGGCCTTCCAGCCGAACTTGGTGAGCATGATCGTGAGGTCGAAGCCCCAGCGCTCGGCCACCATCAGCACCGGCGGCGCCGCGTAGGGCGTCAGCGTTCCCCCGATCGAGATATTGACGAACAGCACGCCGAGCGTTGCGTACATGAACGACGCCGGCATGTTTCTGTCGAAATAGGCCTGGCGCAGTAGCATCGCCGAAAGCGTCATCGCCGCGGGCTCGGTGATGAACGACCCGAGCAGCGGCCCCACCGAGAGCAGCGTGAAATAATAGGCCATTGATCGCTCGAACGGCAGAACGCGCGCGACCGTCTGCAGGACCACCGCCGCGAAATCGATGACCGGGCGGCTCGCCGCGATCACCATGATCACGAACACGAAGGCCGGCTCGGTGAAGTTTCGGCTTTCCAGATAAGTCAGCGTGTCGGTTGTGCCGGCCTGCGTCACCATGAACACGATCAGCACCATGGCCCAGAAGCCGAACACCACCTCCACTTCGCCGAGTAGGTGCCAGAGGCCGGCATGGCGCGGATAAAGGTGGGCGAGATGCTCGAACACGCGCGTGGAGAAGGTATGCGCGACGGCCGCGGCAAAGATCGCAAACGACACGATCTCGATCGTGGACGGAGTTTCCATGGACGCCGATCCCCTCCGCAATGCGTGCGCTCAACCCAAAGCGGTTGCCGCGAGCCCCCAGGGGATGGGAAGCTGCGCGGGAAAATCGTGTGCCGGCAATTCGGTGCAGCTCCCGGCGGGGGAGTGCCGGGTGCCTGCTACCAGAGTAGAACTACCCAATCGCGACGACGGGTCGCACGGGAGTAAGAGGGCATGCAGAGACGGTCCACGCAGACGGTCGGTCCGGACATGCCGCTCGCTCGCCTCCTGTCGCGTTCGCACTTCACGGTCGCCGTGATTTATGTCGCGGGCTATGTGCTGCTGGACTGGATCAGCTTCGTTCACCCGTTCGCGTCGTTCGGCATCACGCCCTGGAATCCGCAGACCGGTTTGAGCTTTGCGCTCGTTCTGCTGTTCGGCCTCGAATTCGTGCCATGGCTTTTCGTCGCGCCGTTTCTTGCCGACCTGATCGTGCGGCAATTGCCGCTGCCGGTCGTCACGGAATTTTTCATGGTGCTGACGAGCGGCGCCGGCTACGGCAGCGCGTCGGCGCTGCTGATGTCGGCGCGCGTCGGCTTTGACGTGCGGCTGTCGACTAAGCGCTCGCTGCTTCTTTTGATGGCCTTCACGCTGGCCAGCGCGGCTTTGGTGGCGCTTGTGCACTTCCTGGTGCTGCGCACGTCCGGGATCGTCTCGGGCGCCGACTTTTTTCAGGTTGCCCTGCGCGCCTTTGTCGGCGACATGATCGGCGTCATGGTCTTCACGCCCTTTCTGCTGATCCTGATTACCCGCAGCCGCTTCCCGCGCCCTTCCTGGGAAGTCGTGCTGCTGGCGGTCCTGATCATTGCGGCGATCGCCGGCGTTTTCGCTGTTGCGGTGTCGTTCCGTCTGCAGTTCTTCTATCTGCTGTTCATTCCGATCGTGTGGACGGCCGTGCGGTTCGGGCTCGAGGGCGTATCGAGCATGCTCGTCGTGGCGCAGATCGGCCTCATCGCGGCGATCCAGATATCCGGCCAGAGCGCCATGGACGTCGTGTCGTATCAGGCGCTCATGGTCGTGCTCGCGGTGACCGGGCTTGCGATCGGGGTCCTGGTCAACGAGCAGCAGCGCACGCAGCAGCAATTGCGCCTGCAGCAGGATGCGCTCAACCGCGCCTCGCGGCTCGGCACCATGGGCGAGTTCGCCGCCGCCGTCGCCCACGAGATCAATCAGCCGCTGACCGCGATCGCCAATTTCACGCGCCTCGCCAAGAGCGCGGCGGAGGTGCAGCCGCCCAACGCCGCCGTGATCGTCGAGGCGACGTCGGGCGCCATCGAACAGGTGGATCGCGCCGCCAATGTCGTGCGCGGCTTGCGCGATTTCATCCGTCTCGGTCGCAGCCAGATCGAATCGGTGACCGTCGCGCGGCTGGCGAGCGAGACGCAATCCTTCTGCCGCGCCGAGCTTGACCGCTTCGGTATCGAGTTCGAAACCCGGCTGGAGCGCGACCTGCCGCGCGTGAAGGCCGACCCGCTGCAGATCGAGCAGGTGCTCGTCAACCTGGTCAGGAATTCCGCCGAGGCGCTGGCGCAGGCCGGCCGCCACGACGGCCATGTGCGGATCGAGGCCGCGCGCGAGACCGGCGGGCGTGTTCTCATCCGCGTCGTCGATAATGGGCCCGGGCTAGATTCGGACCTTGCTGAGGCGCCGATCGTGCCCTTCACCAGCACGAAAGGCGACGGTCTCGGTCTCGGCCTGTCGCTGTCGCGCTCGATCATTGAGGCGCATGGCGGTCGGCTGAGGATCGACAGCGGCCCGGGTGGCGTCGTGGCCTCGTTCTCGCTGCCGGCGGCCGAAGGCGCGGAGGCCGTGTCGTGACCGCCATCGCGCTGATCGAGGACGATGCCGCGATCCTGCGTTCGCTGCAGATGCTGCTCGAGAACCGCAGCATGACGGTGCGCTGCTTCCGGTCGGCGGAAAGCTTTCTCACGGAGCTGCAGCAGCAACCGCAGGATCCGCCGGCCTGCGTCGTGTCCGATATCCGCATGCCGGGCATGTCGGGCCTCGACCTGCTCAACGAGGTGCAGCGGACCGTGCCGACGCTGCCGGTCATCCTTATCACCGGCCACGGCGACATCGCGATGGCGGTGATGGCGATCAAGACCGGTGCGTTTGATTTCATTGAGAAGCCGTTCGACGACGAGCGGCTGATCGCCAGCATCGGCTCCGCTGTCGAGCGCGGCGCGCGCGAGCGTATCCGTCATAGCGAGCGCGCGGAACTGGAAGCGCGGGTCGCCGAATTGTCGCCGCGCCAGCGCGAGGTGATGCAGCTAGTGGCCGACGGCCTTTCGACCAAGGAAATCGCACTCAAGCTCGATATCAGCCCGCGCACGGTGGAGAATTATCGCGCCTGGGTGATGGAGAAGATGGGCGCGAACAATCTCGCGGCCCTCGTGCGCAAGGTAGTGCTGCTGCAGGAGCGCGAGACCTAAAGCATGATCCCGAAAAGTGCGAAGCGGTTTTCGGAAAAGATCATGCTCAAACAGAGCGCTAAAGCGGGATGACGATTCAAGGAAAACTCATCCTGCTTTAGAGCGTTTTCGGGCGGCGTGAGCGCCGGTTCGCGCGAAGAAACCGCGTCAGGACAAAAGCGAAAACCCTGCTTTGATTCCATCACAACAGGAAAGGCTCTAGCCGCCGAGCGCGTGCGCGATCGCCTTGCGCATCACGTTGGGAAAGGCTTCGCCGGCAATATCCTCGCCTGCGATCCAGCGCGCGTCTTTGGGCGGGCGTGCGCCGGCGGCCGCGCGGGCGCGATAGACCGTCAGTTCGAGCGGGAAATGCGTGAAGACATGGCGCACGACGCCCGGCACGCGTTGCCACGCCGCCTTGAAGGGGGCGTGTGCGCGTGCGTCGCGTTCGTCGAAATCATGCGTCCAGTCGGTGGTCGGCACTTCCATCATGCCGCCGAGCAGGCCGGCCGGCGGGCGCACGCGCGCAAGGATCGCGCCGTCCGCGCGCACGGCGACATAGGCCGCGCCGCGCCGCAAGGCGCCGTTTGCCTTCGGCGTCTTGCGCGGAAAGGTCTCCGCGTCGCCGCGCCGGTGTGCGGCGCAGGCATCGTTCCACGGACAGAGCGCGCAGGCCGGCCGCTTCGGCGAGCACAGGCTGGCGCCGAGGTCCATCATCGCCTGCGCGAAATCGCCGGCATGGCGGGCCGGAGTCAGCGCCTGCGCGTGCGCATGGATGAGCGGCTTGGCGGCGGGGAGCGGCGTCTCGATCGCATGCAGGCGCGCGATCACGCGCTCGATATTGCCGTCGACCGGCGTTGCCTTGCGTCCGAAGGCGATGGCGGCGATGGCGGCCGCGGTATAGGCGCCGATGCCGGGCAGGGTGCGCAGCGTGTCCTCGGTATCGGGGAACGCACCGCCGTGCCGCTCGACGATTGCGCGCGCGCAGACGTGCAGGTTGCGCGCACGCGCGTAATAGCCAAGTCCGGCCCAGAGCTTCAGCACGTCTTCGAGCGGGGCCGACGCCAGATCTTGCAGTCGCGGCCAGCGCGCCAGGAAGCGCTCGAAATAGGGGCCGACCGCCTTCACAGTGGTCTGTTGCAGCATGATCTCCGAGAGCCAGACGCGATAGGGATCGGCCGGCTCGCTTGGGCGCGCCCGCCAGGGCAGATGGCGGCGGTGGCGCGCATACCAGGCGAGGAGCGTGGCCGCCCGCGGCGCCGGCTCTCGCGGAGCGGGTGGCTTCGCCGCGGCTCTCTTCCGTACGGTTTTCTTTCGCGCGGCCGTCTTCTGCACGACCTTGGCCGGCCGAGCCTTTTTCCGGACGCGCGGGGCTGCTAGCGTCATGGCCTTGTCGATCTGGCAGAGTGGCTTCACGTGAACAAGCCCCGATCTTTTGGCCGTCCACTGGGGGATGTGGCGCAGCGGCTTCTGGCCGGCAGTTTCGCCCGTCAGGGTTTCGCGTCGGCGGAACTCGTCACCCGCTGGGCCGAGATCGTCGGTGCCGACATTGCCGCCCATGCGGAGCCGCTGAAAATCCAGTGGCCGCGCAGTCCCGAGCCGGAGGTGCGCGAGCCCGGCACCCTGGTTCTGCGCGTTCAGGGTCCCGCCGCGCTCGAAACGCAGCACATGGCCCCCGTCATTCTGGAGCGGGTGAACCGCTATTTCGGCTGGCAGGCGGTGGCGCGGATCGCGATCCGTCAGGCCCCGCTCACGCGCCGCAGCCGGCCGAGGCCGGCCGCTCCCGATCCCGCCGCCTGCGCGCGGGTGGCCGAAAGCCTGCCGCAGGTCGCCGACGAGGGCCTGAAAAGCGCGCTGGCGCGGCTCGGCGCCGCAGTCAAGCGAACGTGAGGCGCGCCGCCGCCGCCCTGAACCGGCCCGCCATTGCCACAATTGCGATTAAGAGATAGCTCCTTGGCCGGACAGGGCCATGCGGCCAATAAGTCCCCATCAGCACGGAGTTTTTCAGTGATCACCCGACGCGATTTTGTTGCCGGATCGGCGCTGGCCGCCACGGCCCTCACCAGCTTCGGTCCGGGCGTCATGGGGCTTGCCCATGCCCAGCAGGCCAGCCTTGCCGAAATCGCCAAGGCCGGTCCGCTCGGCGACGAGGTCGTCGGCAAGCAGGACGCCCCGGTCACGATCATCGAATATGCTTCGATGACCTGCGGCCATTGCGCCGCGTTCCACAACACGACCTATCCGGAACTGAAGAAGCGCTACATCGACACCGGCAAGGTCCGCTACATCTTGCGGGAGTTCCCGCTCGATCCGCTCGCCGCCGCCGGCTTCATGCTCGCGCGCTGCGCCGGCAAGGACAAATATTATCCGATGGTCGAGATCCTGTTCGAGAAGCAGAAGGAATGGGCGGTGCAGCAGCCGCTGCCGCCGCTCACCGCCATCGCCAAGCAGGCTGGCTTCACGCAGGAGCGCTTCGAGCAGTGCCTCTCGGATCAGAAAATCCTCGAAGGCATCGAGGCGACGCGCACGCACGCGGCCGAAAAGCTCGGCGTGAATTCGACGCCGACCTTTTTCGTCAACGGCAAGATCCTCCGTGGCGCGGTCACGATCGACGAACTGGCCAAGGAAATCGAGCCGCTGCTGAAAAGTTGACGGGGCGGGGCGCGGGCGCGGGTTTTCGCAATTTGCCGATTCGGGCGAGCCGGGCGTCTGGCGCGGCCTTGCCGGGGCAAGGACTTGGGTAAAACAAGGACTTGGGTAAAACATTCCGGGCAGCTTGCGGCGCTGCCCGGCGCTGGCCATTGTTAATGCGACCGCCGATTCGCCGCCGCAACCGCTTGAGTGCGCGTGCGGATTCCCAATCGCTCCGGGCCGGGGCGCAACGACCCGATCAAGGGTGGAGTGCAATACCTCGATGAAGCTTACGCGACTGCGTCTCATCGGATTCAAGTCTTTCGTCGAACCCACGGACTTCCTGATCGAACCCGGTTTGACCGGCGTCGTCGGTCCCAACGGCTGCGGCAAGTCCAATCTCGTCGAAGCGCTGCGCTGGGTGATGGGCGAGACCTCGCACAAGTCGATGCGGGCCGCCGACATGGACGCGGTGATTTTCTCCGGCTCCAATACGCGGCCGAGCCGCAACAATGCCGAAGTGTCGATGGCGATCGACAATAGCGACCGCGCGGCGCCGGCGACCTTCAACGAGCACGATTCGCTGGAAGTTTCGCGCCGGATCGAGCGCGAGCACGGTTCGACCTACCGTATCAACGGACGCGAGGTGCGCGCGCGCGACGTGCAGATCCTGTTTGCCGACGCCTCGACCGGCGCGCGCTCGCCGGCGCTCGTGCACCAGGGCCGTATCGGCGAGATTATCCAGGCGCGCCCCGACCAGCGTCGCCGCGTGCTGGAGGAGGCCGCCGGCATTTCCGGCCTGCACGCCCGTCGCCACGAAGCCGAGTTGCGTCTGCGCGCGGCTGAGCAGAATCTGCAGCGTCTGGAAGACGTCATCGGCCAGCTTGCAAGCCAGATGTCCGCGCTCAAGCGACAGGCACGCGAGGCGGTGCGCTATCGCGAGGTTTCCGCCAAGATCCGCAAGCAGGAGGCGACGCTCTATCACCTGCGCTGGGTCAGCGCGAACCAGGAGGTCGAGGAGGCCGAGCGCGCCAAGGATCTCGGCACGCGCGAGGTGGCGGCCGCCATGCTCGCCCAGTCCGAGGCCGCAAGACACAAGGAGGAGGTCGCCGCCGCCGTCCCGCCGCTGCGCGAGGAAGAGGCGCGCGCGGCCGCCGCGCTCCAGCGCCTCGTCATCGCCCGCGAGAATCTCGATCGCGAGGAGGAGCGCGCGAAAGAGCGTCTCGCCGAACTCGACCGCCGGCTGCTGCAGCTCGCCGATGACCTGGCGCGCGAGAAGCAGCTTTCGACCGACGCGGATGTGGCGATCAACCGGCTGACAGCCGAACAGGAATCCCTGACCGGCGAATTGCAGGCCGGAATTGCCCGACGGGAATCCGTCGACGGGCGAGTGACGCAGGCCGATGCGGTGCTGGCGGTTTCGGAGAAGAATTTCGCCGAACTGACCGGCGCACTCGCCGATCTCACCGCCCGCCGCAATCAGCTCGACGGCGCGGTCCGCGATCAGGACCAGCGTCTGGCCAAGGTGGAGCGCGAGATTGCCGAGGTCGAGGCCGAGCTTGCCAAGCTTGATGCCGACCGCAACGGCCGGCACGATCTGACGCAGCTTCAGGCCGCGGTCGATCAGTCGCAGCAGGCGCTCACCGACGCCGAAGCTGCCGCAGTGCGCGCGGAAGCCGCCCATTCCGCCGCGCGGCAGGCGCTCGATGTTGCCCAGCGGCCGCTGGCGGACGCCGAACGCCGTACCAACCGGCTGGAGACCGAAGCCAAGACGCTTGCAAAAGTGCTGCACGTCGACGCCGGCAAGCTGTGGCCGGCGGTGATCGACGATGTCACGGTCGAAAAAGGCTACGAGGTCGCGCTCGGCGCCGCGCTCGGCGACGATCTGGAAGCGCCGGTCGATCCGAAGTCGCCAATGCGCTGGAGCGGAGCGGCCATCGATCCGGCCGATCCGAAGCTGCCCGACGGCGTCGAGCCGCTGACGAATTATGTGCGGGCGCCCGAAGCGCTCGCGCGGCGTCTGGCGCAGATCGGCCTCGTCGATCGCGCCGCCGCGCCGAACCTGATGCCGCTGCTCAAGACCGGCCAGCGCCTCGTTTCGCGCGAAGGCGACCTGTGGCGCTGGGACGGCTTTGCCGTCGCTGCCAATGCGCCGACGGGGGCCGCCCGCCGGCTCGCCGAGCGCAACCGCCTCGCCGAGATCGAAGCCGAGCTGCAGGCCGCGCGCGTCGAAGTCGAGAGCAAGCGCAAGGTGGCGGCGCAGGCGCAGGAAGAGGTGGTGTCCGCGGCGCAGGCCGAGGCCAATGCGCGCTCGCGCTGGCGCGACCTGCAGCGCCAGTCGAGCGAAAGCCGCGAACGCCATGCCGCGGCCGAGCGTGAAATCAGCCAGCAGGCGGCGCGGTTGTCGGCCCTGACGGAGGCGAAGACGCGCCTGCATGCGACGCGCGCCGAAGCGGAAGCCGCCAAGGTCGAGACCGCGCGGCTGTTGTCGGAACTCGCTCCCGTTGCCGATCTCGAAAGCCGGCTCAATGCCGTGCGGGTGCAGATCAACACCGAGCGCGCGCAGGCGGCCGAGGTGCGTGCCGAGGCGCAGGCGCTCGCGCGCGAAGCGGAGATCGCGCGCCGCCGGCTCGACGCCATCGCCGGCGAACAGAAATCCTGGGTCGAAACCAGGGAACGCACCGCCACCCAGATCACCGCTCTGGAGGCGCGCGTCACCGAGACCCGCAACGAGCACGCCGCACTGGCCGATGCACCGAATGCATTCGCCGAGAAGCGCGTGGCGCTGATTGGCGAGGTCGAGGCGGCCGAGAAGGTGCGGCGCGATGCCGGCGACCGGCTGGCGCAGGCCGAAACTACACTGAAGGAGGCCGACGCCGCCGTTCGCGCGACGCTCGACGCCCTAAGCGCGGCGCGCGAGCACTCCGCGCGCACCGAGGAGCGCAGCGAAGCGGCCAAGCGCCGCGTCGCCGACGTCACGCACGAAATCCGCGACATGCTCGAAGTCGAGCCGCACGAGGTGGCGACGCTTGCCGAGATCGCCGAGGGCGCGGTGCTGCCGGCGCTTGCCGAGATCGAGACCGACCTCGAGAAGCTGCGCCGCGACCGCGAGCGTCTGGGAGCGGTCAATCTGCGCGCCGACGAGGAATTGCGCGAAGTCGAGACCCAGCACGGCACGCTGACCGCCGAGCGCGACGATCTCGTCGAGGCGATCAAGCGGCTGCGCCAGGGCATCCAGAACCTCAACCGCGAGGCGCGCGAGCGCCTCTTGGCGTCGTTCGAGGTGGTTAACGGTCACTTCAAGCGGCTGTTCACCGAGCTGTTCGGCGGCGGGCAGGCGGAGCTGCAACTGATCGAGAGCGACGATCCGCTCGAAGCCGGTCTCGAAATCATGGCCAAGCCGCCCGGAAAGAAGCCGCAGACCTTGTCGCTGCTCTCGGGCGGCGAGCAGGCGCTGACCGCTCTGGCGCTGATTTTCGCGGTCTTCCTCACCAATCCGGCGCCGATCTGCGTGCTGGACGAGGTGGACGCGCCGCTCGATGATCATAATGTCGAACGTTTCTGCGATCTACTCGACGAGATGTCGCGTTCGACCGAGACCCGCTTCATCATCATCACGCACAATCCGATCACGATGGCGCGCATGAACCGGCTGTTCGGCGTCACCATGGCCGAGCGCGGCGTGTCCCAGCTCGTGTCGGTCGATCTCGAAAGCGCGGTGAAGATCGTCGACCGGGCCGGCGCGGCCTGATCCGCGCTTTGAGAGGCCCAGCATGAGCGGGCGGCAGTGCTGCCCGCTTTGCCGTGCATGGCCTTTCGGCGATCGTATTCACCAAAATGCAAGCGATTAGGCGGCATAAAGCTAAAATTGAAACCATCAATCCGCCCGGTCCCGCATGCCGCGTAACCCGAAGGACAAAAGGCGCAGCCAGCGCCGGCCGCTTCGCTATCCCGCCCGCATCGTGAGCGTTGACGGCCGGGAAACCATACCGTGCGTCCTGACCGATGTGTCCCAGACCGGAGCCCGGGTCCGGATCGAGGACGACGGAACGCTGCCCGACGATTTCATCCTGCGGCTGGCCGAGGGCAACAGGCCGCGCCGGGTCTGCCGTCTGGTATGGCGGGCGAAAAGCCAGGCCGGGGTCCGTTTCGAGAAGGAAGAGGCCGAAGCCGGCTCCGGCGGCGTCCCGCCCGGCCGGATCGCCTGAGGGCATGTCAGCACATTCCAGCGTCATTCCCGCTGCCGCGGATCGCGCCCGCCGCAACGTGTGGCCGGGAGCGCATCGCCTGCCTATATGATGACGACGCAAACCGGCGCCGGTTTGCCGCCGGAGCGGCGTTTCCCTGCGATCAGGGTTGACGCCCGGCCCGCCAGACGCCATTCAGCGCAAGACCGGGTCGCCGCCCGCGGAAGTCGATCATGCCCGTCCGTCTCGATAGCCAGTCTCCGGATTTTTCCGCGCGGTTTGCCGATTTTCTGGCCACCAAACGCGAAACGGCGGCGGACGTCGAAAAGGCGGTGCGCGACATCGTCGCCGACGTGATCGGGCGCGGGGATGCCGCGCTGATCGACCTGACGGCCCGCTTCGACCGGCTCGACCTCAACCGCACGGGTCTTCGCGTTTCGGTGGCTGAGATCGACGCGGCGCAGAAAGCCTGCGCCCCTGCCGCGCTCGATGCGCTTGCGCTCGCACGCGCGCGGATCGAGGCGTTTCATCTGCGCCAGCGGCCGAAGGACGACCGCTTCACCGATGCGCTCGGCGTCGAATTGGGCAGCCGCTGGACCGCGATCGAGGCCGTCGGCCTCTACGTGCCCGGCGGCACCGCGGCCTATCCCTCGTCCGTGCTGATGAATGCGGTGCCGGCCAAGGTGGCCGGGGTGCCGCGTCTCGTCATGGTGGTGCCGGCGCCGGGCGGCGTGCTCAATCCGCTCGTGCTTGCGGCGGCGAAACTTGCCGGTGTCGACGAAATCTATCGCATCGGCGGCGCCCAGGCGGTGGCCGCGCTCGCTTACGGCACGCCGAGCATCGCCCCGGTCGCCAAGATCGTCGGTCCCGGCAATGCCTACGTCGCCGCCGCCAAGCGGCTCGTTTTCGGCAAGGTCGGCATCGACATGATCGCCGGCCCCTCCGAGGTGCTGATCCTCGCCGACCGCAGCGCCAATGCCGACTGGATCGCCGCCGACCTTCTCGCGCAGGCCGAGCACGACGAGGCCGCGCAATCGATTCTGATCACCGACGACGTCGCGCTCGCCGAGCGCGTCGAGCGGTCGGTGGAGGCGCAGCTCACCACCCTGCCGCGTGCCGCGATCGCGCGCACCTCCTGGCGCGACTTCGGCGCCACCATCATCGTGCAAAAGCTTGCCGAAGCGGTGCCGCTGGTCGATGCGCTTGCGCCGGAACATCTGGAACTGATCGCCGACGACGCCGAGGCGCTGGCCGGGAAGATCCGCAATGCCGGCGCGATCTTCATCGGCGGCTACACGCCGGAAGCGATCGGCGATTATGTCGGCGGCTCCAACCACGTGTTGCCGACCGCGCGCTCGGCGCGTTTCTCGTCGGGGCTCGGCGTGCTCGATTTCATGAAGCGCACCTCGATCCTCAAGTGCGGGCCGGAACAGCTTCACGCGCTTTCGGCTGCCGCGATCGCGCTCGGGGAGGCGGAGGGGCTTGAGGCGCACGCGCGCTCGGTCGCCATCCGGCTCAATCGGCGATGAGCGGCGACGGCAAGCGCTTCAGTCTCGTCGAGGTGCGGCTCGATGAAAACTCCATCGGCCGTTCGGGGCCCGACATCGAGCACGAACGCGCGGTCGCGATCTACGATCTGATCGAGCAGAACTCGTTCGCGCCGGTCGACCATCCGGGCGGTCCCTATGCGCTGCACCTGAGCATGGCGGAGAGCCGTCTGGTTTTCGACATCCGCACCCAGGAGGGCGCGCCGGTCGTCGCGCATTTCCTGTCGCTGACGCCGTTCCGGCGGATCGTGAAGGACTATTTCCTGATCTGCGACAGCTATTATCAGGCGATCCGCACCGCAACTCCCGACCGCATCGAGGCAATCGACATGGGGCGACGCGGCCTGCACGACGAGGGCTCGAACATCCTGATGGAACGACTGAAAGACAAGGTGACGGTGGATTTCAACACCGCGCGGCGTCTGTTCACGCTGATCTGCGTCCTGCACTGGAAGGGATGAGGCCGGGCGATGGCGGCGGGGTCGCGCATCGCAAAGCCGCAGGCCGTGTTGTTCGCCTGCGGTCTCAATTCCATTCGCTCGCCGATGGCGATGGCGATCGCGCGCTGGCTGTTCGGCAAGACGATCTATGTCGGTTCGGCCGGGGTGCGAAAGGGCGAGCTCGACCCGTTCGCGATTGCGGTGATGGAGGAGATCGGCCTCGATCTGTCCAGGCACAGGCCGCAGACCTTCGAGGAGATCGAGGAATGGGAGGGCCTCAATTTCGATCTGATCGTCACGCTGTCGCCGGAGGCCCATCACAAGGCGCTCGACCTGACGCGCACGATCGCCGCCGAGGTCGAATACTGGCCGACGCCCGACCCGAGCGGAGCGGCCGGCAACCGCGAGCAGATGCTCGATGCCTATCGGCAGGTGCGCGACCAGCTCATGAAGCGGATCAAGGAGCGGCTGGGCCGGCCGGCAGGCGGCAACGAATGAGCATTTTGGTTGAGAGTTTTGGACGATTCCGCTAGTTTCCGCGGCCATTCGAGGTCCCATCAGGCCAATGGCGTTGGCCGGTTTTTCAGCCCCGTCGGCACGAGCTGGATTTCGTATGTCGAAGGAAGAACTGCTGGAATTTCCCGGTGTCGTCACGGAACTGCTTCCGAATGCCACCTTCCGCGTCAAACTTGAGAACGACCACGAGATCATCGCCCATACCGCCGGCCGCATGCGCAAGAACCGAATCCGCGTGCTCGCGGGCGACAAGGTGCTGGTGGAAATTACGCCGTACGATCTCACCAAAGGCCGGATCACTTACCGCTTCAAATAACGTCCGCGACCGGCTTGCCGCCGGCGATTTCATCAGGGCAGATCAGCGATGCGAGACGAAGCGACCATTTGCCGGATCCGTTCCGGCGATGACGGTGCGAAATGATCGGCCGTCCCAAACTCGTGCTCGCGTCGGGTTCGCCGCGCCGGCTTGCGCTGGTCAACCAGGCCGGCCTCGAGCCGGATGCCTTGCAGCCCGCCGACATCGACGAGATGCCGCTGAAGGGCGAATTGCCGCGTGCCTGCGCCAACCGTCTGGCGCGCGCCAAGGCGGAGGCCGCGCTCGCCGCCGTGCGCATCGATGAGGAATTGCGCGGCGCCTTCATCGTGGCCGCCGATACCGTGGTTGCGGTCGGCCGGCGCATCCTGCCGAAAGCCGAAACGCTCGACGAGGCCGGGCAGTGCCTGCGCCTCCTCTCCGGCCGCAACCATCGCGTCCATACCGGCATCTGTCTGGTGACGCCGAAGGAGACGTTTCGCCAGCGGCTGGTCGAGACCCGCGTGCGCTTCAAGCGCCTGACCGAGGACGATATCGAGGCCTATCTCGCCTCCGGCGAATGGCGCGGCAAGGCGGGCGGCTATGCGGTGCAGGGTCTTGCCGGCACCTTCGTCGTTAAGCTCGTCGGCTCCTACACCAATGTCGTCGGCCTGCCGCTCTATGAGACCATCAACCTGCTGGCAGGCGAGGGCTTCCCGGCCCATTTCGGCTGGCTGAACAACTGAGAGCTTTGCTCTTGACCGGCGCTCGTTCGGGGCGCTTGAATTTTTGCCGTCAATGGATGCGCCGGGACGGACATGAACCTTGCCTACTGGCTTGAGCGGGCCGGCCGCAGTCATCCGGACTGGCCGGCGACGGCCTGCGGTGCGCGTGTCGTGCGCAGCTATGGCGCGCTCGCCGGGCGGGTGGCGCGGCTGGCCGGTGCCTTGCGCGGCACCTTCGGGCTGCAGACCGGCGACCGCGTCGCGATCGTCGCCAAGAACAGCCCCGAATATCTGGAGATGCTTTACGCGGTCTGGCATGCCGGGCTTGCCGCCGTTCCCGCCAACGCCAAGCTGCATGGCGCGGAACTCGGCTACATCCTCGAGCATTCCGACGCGCGCGTCTGTTTTGCCTCCGCGCCGCTCGACGCCAAGATCGCGCCGCATGCGCCGAAATCGCTCGAACGGCTGATCGTCGTCGGCAGCCGCGACTTCGAGACTCTGTTCGCAGCCGATCCCGTCGATGTCACCGCGCGCGGCGCGGACGATCTTGCCTGGCTGTTCTATACCTCGGGCACGACCGGGCGCCCGAAAGGCGCGATGCTGACGCATCGCAACCTGATCCAGTTGAGCCATGCCTACCTCGCGGAGGTCGATCCGACGCAGCCGGGCGATCCGATCCTGCATGCGGCGCCGATGAGCCACGGCTCGGGCCTCTACATCATGCCGCACGTCATGCGGCTCGGGGCCAACGTCATTGCGGAATCCGGCGGCTTCGAGCCGCAGGAGATTTTCGACGTCGTGCGGCACTGGCCGCGGCTGTCGATGTTCGCGGCGCCGACCATGGTGAAGCGGCTCGTCGAGTCGCCGGCGGACTGCATCGCAGAGAACTTCCGCACCATCGTCTGGGGCGGCGCACCGATGTATTTCGAGGACGCCGTGCGCGCGCTCGAGCGGTTCGGGCCGCGCCTTGTGCAGATCTACGGGCAGGGCGAAAGCCCGATGACGATCACGACGCTGTCGAGGCAGGACATTGCCGCGCGCGATCATCCGCGCTGGCGCGAGCGGCTTCTGTCGGCCGGCCGGCCCTTTGCCTGCCTCGAGGTCAAGGTCACGGATGCGCAGGGGCGGGCGCTGCCGGCGGAGGAGACGGGCGAAATCCTGTGCCGCGGCGACGTCGTGATGCCGGGCTACTGGAACAATCCGCAGGCGACTGCCGCCTCGCTCAAGGACGGCTGGCTGCATACCGGCGACATCGGTGCGTTCGACGCCGACGGCTATCTCACGCTCAAGGACCGTTCCAAGGACCTCATCATTTCCGGCGGCTCGAATATTTATCCGCGCGAAGTCGAGGAGGTGTTGCTCAGGCATCCGGCCGTGCGCGAAGTCTCGGTCATCGGCCGGCCCGACCGCGAATGGGGCGAGGTGGTCGTCGCCTATGTGGTCGGCGAGGCGGCGGCCAAGGACCTCGACGCGCTGTGCCTGTCGGCGATCGCACGCTTCAAGCGGCCGAAGGATTATGTGTTCATCGAGGCGCTACCGAAGAACAATTACGGGAAGATTCTGAAAACCGAATTGCGCGCGCTCGATGCGAAAAAAGGAGCGGGGTCATGAGTGGCCGTTTGCAGGACAAGGTTGCGCTCGTGCTCGGCGCCGGCTCGGTCGGCCCGGGCTGGGGCAACGGCAAGGCCGCGGCGGTGATGTTCGCGCGCGAGGGGGCGAGTGTCGCCTGCGTCGACATCAACAGGGCGGCGGCGGACGAGACCGCGGGCCTCATCCGTGCCGAAGGCGGCAAGGCCGTTTCGCTCGCCGCCGACGTGACGCGCTCGGCCGACATCGCCGCCGTCGTGGCCGGGACCCGCAAGGAATTCGGCCGCATCGACATTCTAGACAACAATGTCGGCATTGCCGAAGTCGGCGGCGTGGTCGAGGTGTCGGAGGAAACCTGGGACCGCGTCATGGCGGTCAATCTCAAGAGCGCATTTCTGGCAATGAAGCATGTCATCCCGCTGATGGAGGCGCAGGGCAGCGGATCGATCATCAACATTTCCTCGATCGCGGCGCTGCGCTACACCGGCGTGCCCTATGCCACCTATTATGCGAGCAAGGCCGCGCTCAGCCACCTGACGCGCACGACGGCCGTGCAATATGCGCCCAAGAAAATCCGGGTGAACGCGATCCTGCCCGGCCTGATGGAAACGCCGATGGTGGAGAAGGCGGCGGGCCTCGCGCAATCCTATGCCGGCGGTAACGTCGAGGAGATGTGGAAGGTGCGCGCGCGGCAGGTGCCGATGGGGTTCGGCGGCAATGCCTGGGACGTGGCGCATGCCGCCGTCTATCTGGCGAGCGACGAGAGCCGCTACGTCACCGGCATCGAGCTTGTGGTCGATGGCGGCATCACGCTGAAATATTCCTGAGCGCCGCGCAGCCCGTCATGGCCGCGCGGGCCTTGCCCGGGCGGCGGGCCGGTTGATGCCGGCGGCGGACGACTTATCTACATCTGCGCCACATTCGGATTTGCAGCATGACCAGTCCTTCTCTCGCGCCCGGCAAGCCCTGCCCGATCTGTGGCAAGCCCGCGCTCGAGCGCTTTCGCCCGTTCTGCAGCCGCCGGTGCGCCGACGTCGATCTCAATCGCTGGCTGTCGGGCGTCTATGCGGTTCCGGGGGTGGAGGCGGAAGACGACGAGGCCGCCGGCCCGAAGCCCGACGACGGGCAGGATTGACGCTGGCTGACGGCGGCCGGCCGGCTTCGTCCGGACGCGGCGGGCAGGCGACGCGGGAGATGGCCTTCAAGAACGAGGCTTGGCCTTAAGGGGCCTTCAAGAGGAAGCGCAGACCGAGCGGATAGCGCGCAAGATGTACCGAACCAGGGATGAGGCTAAAGCCGACGTGTTCGATTACATTGAGCGCTTCTACAATCCCAAGCGCCGACACTCGACGATCGGCTATATGAGTCCGAT
>WBZO01000558.1_pt1 | contig 74835 bp, 74 predicted proteins | sample 5204261 | NCBI WGS metagenome assembly WBZO01 (sample SAMN12412400, study PRJNA552823) | activated sludge metagenome | isolation source: activated sludge from anammox sidestream of wastewater treatment plant... | place: USA: North Carolina | collected 2017-09 | reverse complement strand
CCGATCCTGTTCATGGCGTCGAGATGGGCGGTCGCCTCCTCGTCGGACTGGCCGCCGGAGAGGAAGGCGATGCCCGGCACCGCTGCCGGCACGCAGTTCTTGAGCAGCTTGACGGTCTTCTCCGCCACTTCTTCCACGGAGGCCTTCTTGCCGCTCTTCTTGCCGGGAACGGCCATGTTCGGTTTCAGCACGATGCCTTCCAGCGCCACCTTCTGATAGTAGAGCTGCCAGAAGACCTCCTTCAGCACGAATTCGGTGACCTTGAAGCAGCGGTCGATGTCGTGGGCGCCGTCCATCAGCACCTCCGGCTCCACGATCGGCACGATCTGCGCCTCCTGGCACAGCGCCGCATAGCGCGCGAGCGCATGCGCATTGGTGTGCACGGCCGCATAGCTCGGAATGCCCTCGCCGATGTCGATCACCGCGCGCCATTTCGCGAAGCGCGCGCCTTGTGCGTAGTATTTCGGCAGCCGCTCGGCGAGCTTGTCGAGCCCGAGCGTGATGACCTCGCCCGGGCAGTGCGGCAGCGGCTTCGTCCCCTCGTCGACCTTGATGCCGGGAATGGCGCCGGTCCGGGCGATCACGTCCACGAGCGGCGTGCCGTCCTTGGCCTTCTGCCAGATGGTCTCGTCGTAGAGGATGACGCCGGAGATGTATTTCGACATGGCCTCGGTCGAGCGGAACATCAGCTCACGATAGTCGCGGCGATTGTCCTCGGTCGATTCCACGCCGATGGCGTCGAAGCGCTTCTTGATCGTGCCCGACGATTCATCGGCGGCCAGGATGCCCTTGCCGGGCATTACCATGGCTTCGGCGATCTTGTTGAGGTCTGCGAGATTCATGCCTCTCTCCCGTATGCGGCATGCCGGACTTCCCGGCCGTTTGCTGCCAAATCTATATCGCTCCGGCATGCGCCGGAATGGGGCGCCTCAGCGCGCCCGCAACACCTCAACTCCCGGCAGCGTCTTGCCTTCCAGCCATTCCAGGAAGGCGCCGCCGGCCGTGGAGACGTAAGAAAACTGTTCGGCGACCCCGGCCGCGTTGAGGGCGGCGACCGTATCGCCGCCGCCGGCGACCGACAGGAGCTTGCCGGCCTTCGTGCGCTCGGCCGCGTAGCGCGCGGCGACGACGGTGGCATGGTCGAACGGCTTGAGTTCGAAGGCGCCAAGCGGGCCGTTCCAGACCAGGGTCGCGGCGTCGTCCATGGCCGCCTTCACGCGCTCGATCGACTGCGGGCCGAGATCGAGGATCATGCCGTCGGCGGGAATGGCGTCGAGCCCGTAGGCCTGCGCGGGCGCGTTGTTTTCGAAATGATAGGCGACGACGGCATCGACCGGCAGGATGATCGCGCAGTTCTTCTGCTCGGCGCGCGCGATGATGCGGCGCGCGGTGTCGGCCATGTCCTTCTCGGCGAGCGACTTGCCGATGCCGACGCCCTGCGCATGCAGGAAGGTGTTGGCCATGCCGCCGCCGATGACGAGGGCATCGACCTTGGCGGCCAGGTTTTCGAGCAGGTCGAGCTTGGTCGACACCTTGGCGCCGCCGATCACCGCGATCACCGGTTTCTTCGGAGCCTCCAGCGCCTTCGACAGCGCCTCGATCTCCGCCTGCATGGTGCGGCCGGCAAAGGCCGGCAGCCGGTGGCCGAGACCTTCGGTCGAAGCATGCGCGCGGTGCGCGGCGGAGAAGGCGTCGTTGACATAGACGTCGCCGAGCGCGGCGAGCTTCTCGACGAAGGCCGGGTCGTTCTTCTCTTCTTCCTTGTGGAAGCGGGTGTTCTCGAGGCAGAGGATGTCGCCCGGCTTCATTGCCGCGACCGCCTGCTCGGCCGGCGCGCCGATGCAGTCGTCGGCAAAGGCGACCGGCCGCCCGACGATATGCGCCAGCGCCTGCGCCACCGGCTTCAGCGATTCCTTCGGGTCGCGGCCCTTCGGCCGTCCGAAATGCGCGAGCAGGATGACCTTGCCGCCCCTGTCGGCGATCTCGGTGATGGTGGGGACCACGCGCTCGATGCGCGTGGCGTCGGTCACCCTGCCGTTCTCCATCGGCACGTTGAGGTCGACGCGCAGCAGAACGCGCTTGTTCTTGAGGTCGGCGTTATCGAGGGTGCGGAACGAACTCATGGCGGCTTTCGCTTCGCCCTCATCCTTCGAGACGCCTCGCTGCGCTCGGCTCCTCAGGATGAGGGCCAATTCTGAAATCCTCGTCCTGAGGAGGCGGCGAAGCCGCCGTCTCGAAGGACGAGGCTCGTGATCAGATCAGCTTCCCCATCACCACCGCCGTGTCGGCCATGCGGTTGGAGAAGCCCCATTCATTGTCGTACCAGGTCATGACGCGCACCAGCGTGCCGTCCATCACCTTGGTCTGGTCCATGTGGAAGACCGAGGAACGGGCGTCGTGATTGAAATCGATCGAGACGTTCGGCGCGTTGGTGTAGCCGAGAATGCCCTTGAGCTGCTGGTCGGCGGCGCGCTGGATGGCGCCGTTGACCTCGTCCTTGGTCGTGGCCTTCTTGGCCACGAACTTGAAATCGACGACCGAGACGTTGGGCGTCGGCACGCGGATCGCGACCCCGTCGAGCTTGCCGTTCAGCTCCGGCAGCACGAGACCGACCGCCTTGGCGGCGCCGGTCGAGGTCGGGATCATGGAGAGGGCGGCCGCGCGCGCGCGATAGAGGTCCTTGTGCAGCGTGTCGAGGGTCGGCTGGTCGCCGGTATAGGCGTGGATCGTGGTCATGAAGCCCTTGTCGATGCCGATGGCGTCGTTGAGGACCTTGGCCACCGGCGCGAGGCAGTTCGTCGTGCAGGAGGCGTTGGAGACCACCTTGTGGTCCTTGGTCAGCTTGTCGTGGTTGACGCCGTAGACCACCGTGAGGTCGGCGCCGTCGGCGGGGGCGGACACCAGCACGCGCTTGGCGCCGGCGGTGAGGTGCGCGGACGCCTTGTCCTTGGCGGTGAAGATGCCGGTGCATTCGAGCGCGATGTCGACGCCGAGGTCTTTCCACGGTAGCTTGCTCGGGTCCCTCTCGGCGCTCACCTTGATGGCGCCGTTGCCGAAGCTGATCGTGTCGCCCTTGACCGTGACTTCGCCGGGGAAGCGGCCGTGCACGCTGTCAAAGCGCAGCAGATGGGCATTGGTCTCGACCGGGCCGAGATCGTTGATGCCGACCACTTCGATGTCCTTGCGGCCCGTTTCGGCGATGGCGCGCAGGACATTGCGGCCGATACGGCCAAACCCATTGATGGCGACGCGTACTGTCATGATCGGAGGCTCCGGCGGTGAGGATTGGGCGTTCTTCTACGGCTCCGTGCCGCATTTCTCAACCCGAGCCGTCAGTTCTGCGTTCGGTAATTCGCAACGTTGGAAACGGGTGCCGGGCGAGGCGATAAAAATCGCGCGTCGGCGGACCGGACGCAACCTCTGATTGCATAAGCCGCCGCCTGCCGTATTCATTCGCCGGGCCGCTTGCGCGGCGCCCGGTAGATCGCGCGGATGCAGGCATGGGTCTGCCTGATCTCGCGCTTGCCGATATTGCGGAACGGATAGAGGGCGGCGTAGGTGCCGAAAAACAGCACCGCCAGGCCGTAGAGCGCGCGGCGGACCGCGCCCGGCCCGTAGGCGCGCAGCGCAGTCTCGGCGAGCGGCACGTGCGGCTCGAAGAAGGCGGCCGAATGTCCGAGCTGCCACAGGTCCCAGAGCCTGCGCACCGGCAGCGGCAGCCAGATATCGACCCGGTTTTCGAGATCGATGAAGCCGATCCTGCCTTCCGGTGTCAGCGTCATGTTGTGGACGCGCGCAGCCCCATGCCAGCGGCCGCAATCGTGTAGCCTGCGCAGCGCCTCGCCGGCCAGGCGCACGATGCGCTCGCGCTCGGCCGCGTCGCCCCGATGCAGCGCGGTTTCGAGGCTCGGTCCGATGTCGGAGAGGATGAAATAGTGCGGGTTGCGGAACACGACCTCGGGCGTCGTGAAGCCGTAGCGCCGCAGCGCGGTCAGGCTCTTGATCTCGTGGTCGGCCTCGGCGGCTTCGTCGCGCCGGAAGGCGATGCGCACCGCGTGATAGATGAGTGCGGCGGCCGGATTGGGCAGGTTCTTGCGGATGCGCTTCACCCACAGCCGCCGGCCGCCATACTCGATCGGGAAGACGCGGTGCGGGTTTTTGCGGAAGGGGCAGGCGAGTGCTGCGATGTCGATCGTGTCGACCGGTCCGGATGATGTCGGAGCGGATGCGGTGCCGATATCGTCGTCAGTCTTTGCCAAGCTGCTTCAGGGCCAAATCCGCCACCGCCTCCGGGGTGATGCCGAAATGCCTGTATAGTTCCTTAAAAGGCGCGCTGGCGCCAAAGCTTTTCATGCCGACAAAGAGGCCGTCGGCGCCGATCAGTTCGTCCCATCCCTGCCGCACCGCGGCCTCGACGCCCACCCGCACGCGCGAGCGGCCGAGCACGCTCGTACGATAGGCCTGCGGCGCCTCGCGGAACAGCTCGAAACAGGGCACGGAGACGACGCGGGCCGACACGCCTTTTGCGGCGATCAGCTTTGCCGCATCGACGGCGAGCGGCACTTCCGAGCCGGAGGCGAAAATCGACACGTCGGCCTCGCCGTCGTCGGGGCCCGCGATCACATAGGCGCCGCGGGCGCAGACATTCTCGGTGTCGAGGCGCGTGCGCAATTGCGGCAGGTTCTGGCGGGTGAGCGCCAGCACGCTCGGGCGGTCCTTCTGGCGCAGCGCCAGCTCCCAGCATTCGAGCGTCTCGACCGCGTCGCAGGGCCGGAACACGAGCAGGTTCGGCATCGCGCGCAGCGCCGCGAGATGCTCGACCGGCTGGTGGGTCGGGCCGTCTTCGCCGAGCCCGATCGAATCGTGCGTCAGCACATGGATCACGCGCTCGCCCATCAGCGCGGCGAGGCGGATCGCCGGCCGGCAATAATCCGAGAAGACGAGGAACGTGCCGGAATAGGGGATGATGCCGCGATGCAGGGCCATGCCGTTCATGGCCGCGGCCATGCCGTGCTCGCGGATGCCGTAATGGATGAAGCGCCCGGCATAGTCCGCGGCCGACAGCGGCTTGGTCGCCTTGGTGCGCGTATTGTTGGAGCCGGTGAGGTCGGCCGAGCCGCCGATCATCTCCGGCAGCGTCTGGGTCAGCGTCTCCAGCACGAATTCCGAGGACGAGCGTGTAGCGATGTCTTTCGGCGTGGCGGCGAGCGTTTCCTTCACCGATTTGACGGCGGCCGCGAGCGCGGCTTCCGGCAACTCGCCCTTGATGCGGCGTTCGAACTCGGTCCGCGCCGCGGCCTCGAGCCCGGCGAGGCGCTTCTGCCAGGCCGCGCGATCCGCGCCGCCGCGCTGGCCGGCTTTGGTCCAGAGCGCGCGGATGTCGTCGGGAATTTCGAACGCGGCATGGGTCCAGCCGAGCTTCTGGCGCGCGCCGGCGATCTCCTCGCTGCCGAGCGGAGAGCCGTGCGACTTCTCGCTGCCGGCCTTGGTCGGCGCGCCGAAGGCGATCGTGGTCTTGCAGGCGATCAGGCTCGGCCGGTCGGAATCCTGCGCGCGCGCGAGCGCGGCGGCGATGGCGTCGGGATCGTGGCCGTCGATGCGTTCGGCACGCCAGCCGGCGGCTTCGAAGCGCTTGATCTGGTCGACCGAGTCGGAAAGCGACAGCTTGCCGTCGATGGTGATGCCGTTGTCGTCGAACAGCACGATCAGCCGGTTGAGCTTGAGGTGTCCGGCAAGCGCGATCGCTTCCTGGCTGACGCCTTCCATCAGGTCGCCGTCGGAGGCGAGCACATAGGTCCGGTGATCGACGATGTCGCCGAAGACGCCCGCGAGGTGGCGCTCGGCGAGCGCCATGCCGACCGAGGTCGCAATGCCCTGGCCGAGCGGGCCGGTGGTCATCTCGACGCCTTTGGTGACGTGGTTTTCCGGATGCCCCGGTGTGGTGGAACCGATCTGGCGGAAACGCCTGATCTGGTCGAGCGGAACCGACTTGTAGCCGGTCAGGTGCAGCAGCGCGTAGATCAGCATCGAGCCGTGGCCGGCCGAGAGCACGAAGCGGTCGCGGTCCGGCCAGTGCGGGTCGGCGGGATCGAATTTCAGGAAACGCGAGAACAGGACGGTGGCGATGTCGGCGGTGCCCATCGGCATGCCGGGATGGCCGGATTTCGCCTGTTCCACCGCATCCATGGCGAGAGCGCGAATGGCGTTGGCCATGCGGTCGTGATCGGCGCGCGAAATAGCTGTCACGGGAGGCGCTTGGAGGTTGCGCGGCGGCAGGGCGCCGCTGATGGGCGTTGGTGCGCGGACATAACATGCGGATACCGGGAGTCCAAACCGCGATCCGCCCTGTGCACAGCGCTGAACGGACGCTGCCCCGCAAGCGTTGACGCCGCTCAACGCGCCTTTTAAGCTTCCTGTCTTAAATCCTTGCGCAAGCACATATTTTTGAGGCCGGGCGAGCATCCATGTCCGACGCAACCGCAATCGAGGCGGCGACCAGGCGTCTCGCTCTGGCGATGGACGCGCTTGAAGCCGCGATCGAGCGGCGGCGGGACGCGGACCGGACCGAGGAGCGGCTTGCCGCGCAGGTGCAGGCGCTCGGCGTCGATCGCTCGCGCCTGGCCTCCGATCTCGATGCCGCCGCCGCGCATTCGCGCCGTCTCGAAAGCACCAATCGCGAAATTGCCCGCCGGCTCGACGCGGCGATCGCCACGATCCGCTCCGTCGTCGAAGCGTACGACCGCTGAGAATCCGCAGGCTGGCCCATGGCGCAAGTGACGGTGACGATCAACGGGCGGGAATACCGGATGGCCTGCGAGGACGGGCAGGAGAGCCATCTGATGAAGCTCTCCAAGATGCTCGACGACCGCATCCATCAGTTGCGCGGCTCCTTCGGCGAGATCGGCGACACCCGGCTCACCGTCATGGCCGCGCTCACCGTCGCCGACGAGCTGTCCGAGGCCGGCCGGCGCATGCGCCGCCTGGAGGAGGAGATCACCGCGCTGCAGGACGCCCGCGTCGTCGCCGCCGACCGCACGCAGGCGACGCAGGCCGCCATCGTCGCCGCCCTCAACGCCGCCGCCGAACGCATCGAGAGCCTGACCCGCAAGCTCAACCAGACCGTCGGCAATGGCGGCGTGCCGATCGGCTGACGGGTAGCGGTTTTCGTCCGCGGCCATTACATTGCCGGGCGGAGCTGCGTGGTGCGACGGCATCATACTCCCGGGGCCTTACGATCCTGAAGGGAGCTGTCCCTGACCGGGCCCGTGGGCTCGGACATATGGCGCCCACCTACTTCTGTAGGTTCCCGGGGTCGAAAACCGAAACGGCCAACGCGGCTCCGCTCGTTTCCTCATATACGCATTTACGCATTGCGTTTTTGCGCGTTGCGCGGCGTGCCGTCCGCCGTCACCCTTTACGGCCCGGCTTTCGCCCTCGCACTACAGGATGCGGATCGGTTGTGTCGCTCGACCTGATGGACAAGGATTCGCTTCGCCGCGAGGCGCTGGCGCGGCGCGACATGATCCCCGCCGCCGAGCGCGCCGCCGCCGCCGAGACGGTTGCCGCGCGGCCTTTTCCGCTGCCGGTGCGCGAGGGCGATGTCGTTTCCGGCTTCGCGCCGATGCGAAGCGAGATCAATCCCTTCCCGCTGATGCGCAGGCTCGCCGAAGCCGGCGCCCGCCTCGCCCTGCCGGTGGTGCAGAAGCGCGGCCTGCCGCTCCTCCTGCGCGCATTCTCGTTCGGCGACGAACTGGCGCGTGGCCAGTGGGGCATCCGCGAGCCGCTGCCGTCCGCGCCGGAAGTCTTTCCCGACGTCATGCTGGTGCCGCTCGCCGCCTTCGACCGCGCCGGCCACCGCATCGGCTACGGGGCGGGTTATTACGACATGACCATCGCCCGCATCCGTGCGATGAAGTCCGTCACCGCCGTAGGGATCGCCTTTTCTGCGCAGGAGATCGCGCGCGTGCCCGCCACCGAACGCGACGAACGCCTCGACCTCGTGCTAACGGAGAAAGAAGTCATCGATCTGCGGAGTCGTTAAGTGCGCATTCTCTTCATCGGCGATGTGGTCGGCCGCTCCGGGCGCACGATCGTCAGCGAGCGCCTGCCGGGCCTCGTACGCGACTGGAAGCTCGATCTCGTGCTGCTCAACGGCGAGAACGCGGCCGGCGGCTTCGGCATCACCGAGGCGATCTTCAACGAGTTCCTCGATGCCGGCGCGGACGCGGTGACGCTCGGCAACCATGCCTGGGACCAGCGCGAGGCGCTCGTCTTCATCGAACGCGCGCCGAGGCTCGTGCGGCCGATCAACTTTCCGAAAGGCGCGCCCGGGCGCGGCGCCGCCATGGTCGAGGCGCGCAACGGCGCGCAGGTGCTCGTCATCAACGCCATGGCCCGCATCTTCATGGACCCGCTCGACGATCCGTTCGCGATCATCGACCGCGAGCTGACCGCGTGCGCGCTGAAAAGCGGCGCCGACGCCATCGTCATCGACTTCCACGGCGAGGCGACGAGCGAGAAACAGGCCATGGGCCATTTCGTCGACGGCCGCGCGAGCCTCGTCGTCGGCACGCATACGCATGCGCCCACCGCCGATCACCAGATTTTGCCCGGCGGCACCGGATTCATCTCCGATCTCGGCATGACCGGCGACTATAATTCCGTCATCGGCATGGTGAAGGATGAGCCGCTGTCGCGGTTCCTGCGCAAGATCCCTTCCGAGCGCTTCGAGGCGGCGGGCGGTCCGGCCACGCTGTGCGGCGTTGCGGTGGAAACCGATGATCGGACCGGGCTCACGGTGAAGATCGCGGGCGTCCGTCTGGGCGTGCGGCTGGAGGAATCGGTGCCGAAGTTCTGGACCTGATCGCCGATCCGGCCGCTGCCGCCGGGCCGCCGCGATCCGGCCGGGCAACAAAGAGGGACGACATGAACGCAAAGTCCGTCATTTCCCGCCGCAGTCTGCTCGCCGGCACCGCCGCAGCGCTGGCGGCGAGCCCGGTCGCGTCGTCGGGCGCCTTCGCCCGCGCGCCTTTGCTCAACACCCAGGCGCCGGCCTATTACCGCTTCCGCATCGGCACGATCGAGGCGACCGCGGTGTCCGACGGCCCGCTCGATCTCGGCGCGCCGCAGCCCGACATTTTCAAGGGCGTCAGCAAGGACGATTTCAGCAAGGCGCTGGCCGACAATTTCCTGCCCACCGAAAAGGTGAAGCTCGAGCAGAACGCGCTCGTGCTCAATACCGGCGACACGCTGGTGCTGATCGATACCGGCACCGGAGCGCAGAAACTGATGGGTCCGGACACGGGCCGCCTGCTCGGCAATCTCAGGGCCGCCGGCATCGATCCGAAAGACGTCGACGCGGTCGTGCTCACCCACGCGCATCCCGACCATTGCTGGGGCCTCATCGGCACCGGCGGCCAGCAGCATTTCCCGAACGCGCAGATCTACATGTCGCAGGAGGATTTCGAGTTCTGGACCGATCCCGCCAGGGCGACGAACGACATGCTCAAGGGGTTCATCGAGAACACCCGCCGGCAATTGCTGCCGCTGCGCGAGCGCATCGTGTTCTTCAAGGACGGCCAGCAATTCCTGCCCGGCGTGCAGGCAATCGCCGCGCCCGGGCACACGGTCGGCCACACCGTGTTCATGATCTCCTCGGGCGACCGGAGCCTGTGCAATGCCGGCGACCTTGCCCATCATCACGTTATGTCGTTGCAGCGCCCGCAGGCCGAGTTCGCCTTCGACACCGACGGCGCGCAGGCCGCGCGCACGCGCCAGCGCCTGTTCGGCATGCTGGCAGCGCAGCGCATCCCGCTGCTGGCCTATCATTTCCCCTGGCCGGGCCTGGGGCATCTGGCGACGCAGGGCGGCGGCTACCGCTTCGTGCCCTCGCCGTTGCAGACCGTGCTGTGACGTCCGGCGCGCGGCGCGGGCATCACTGCCCGCCGTCGCACTTTGTGACGTCCACCTTGCAGAACTTGTCACGGCTGGGGCCGGCGGTCGCGACGCAGCGCGACAGCGCGTCCTTCTCGGCGAGGTCCTTGGTTTTCGCGATCGCCCAGCCGAAGCCCGGCGTGCCGACCTGCGGGTCCATGGCGATGCTGATGCATTGATCGCGGAACGTGGAGACGATCTTGCACAGCCTGGTCGTTGCCTTCGGCTCCATCGCGAATTCCCTGCACTCTTTCAGCGCCTGCGCCCGTGCCGCCTGGGCGTCCGGATGGTTGACCGCATAGCCGGCGGCCACGCCCTGCCGGACGATGTCCCGCGGCAGGCCGAGCGCCAGCGCCCCTTCGGCGCACGCCGGGATGGTCGGGCCGAGCGCAAGGAGGGTGAGCGCCAGGCCAGCGGTCAGCGGCTTTCGGGCGCTCGTCCGGGCATTCCGATCGGCAATCATGGCGTCTCCCGGTCTGCGAACGGGGGAAATGCTAGCCTCTGCCATGGCCGCTTGTCAGCGCCGCCGGACGCCTTCCGCCCGGTTTTTTGCCCGCCTGCGGCGTCTTCCGCAGGTCCCGCGCTTGTCAGATTCGAAGCCGCCATCTTATAAGGCTGCCACTCCAATCTTCGGCGATGAAGCGCGGCTCCCATGGCAGGCCATTCACAATTCAAGAACATCATGCACCGCAAGGGGCGCCAGGATAAGCTGCGCTCCAAGATGTTTTCCAAGCTGGCGCGCGAGATCACGGTCGCGGCCAAGCTCGGACAGCCCGACCCCGCCTTCAATCCGCGTCTGCGCGCCGCCATCATCGCCGCCCGCGCGGAGAACATGCCCAAGGACAATATCGAGCGCGCCATCAAGAAGAGCCTGGGCGGCGATTCGGAGAATTACGACGAGGTGCGCTACGAGGGCTACGGTCCCGGCGGCGTCGCCATCATCGTCGAGGCGCTGACCGACAACCGCAACCGCACCGCCGGCGAAGTGCGCGCAAGCTTCACCAAGAGTGGCGGCAACCTCGCCGAAACCGGCGCGGTGTCCTTCATGTTCGACCGCGTCGGCGTCGTCGAGTTCGAGCCCAGGGTGGCGAATGCCGACGCCATGCTCGAGGCGGCGATCGATGCCGGCGCCGACGACGTGGTGTCGGACGACGGCGGCCACGTCATCTACGCCGCGCAGGATTCGCTTGCCGAAGTGGCCAGGGCGCTGGAAGCGAAATTCGGCGAGCCGCGCAAGGCGGCGCTCACCTGGAAGCCGCAGAACACGCTGCCCGTCGACGACGAGCAGGGCGAGAAGCTTCTGCGCCTGATCGAGACGCTCGAGGAAAACGACGACGTGCAGAACGTCTATTCCAATTTCGAAGTCTCCGATGCCCTGATGACCAAGATGAGCGCATAACGGACCCGATCGCGTGGCGCTGGAAAAGCCCGTACCCCTGCCGGAGCGGCCGCTGGCCGATTTCGGAAGAGCTTATGCGGCGAGCGCCGTCGTCGGGTTTTTGTTTGCGGCGTCCGGCCCGGTGGCCATCATCCTGTCGGTCGGCTCGCGCGGCGGCCTGCCGGAATCCACCATCGCGTCGTGGATTTTCGCGGCCTTCTTCATCAACGCCTTCATCACCATCGTCTTCTCGTTCCTCTACCGGCAGCCGCTGGTGTTCTTCTGGAGCATTCCGGGCACGGTGCTGGTGGGGCCCGCGCTTTCGCATCTGAGCTTTCCCGAAGTGGTCGGCGCGTTCCTCGCCACCGGGCTGTTGATGTTCGTGCTCGGCCTTACCGGCTGGGTGCGCCGCGCCATGGAAGCCGTGCCGATGCCGATCGTCATGGCGATGGTCGCCGGCGTGTTCCTGCGCTTCGGCATCGACCTCGTGCTGGCCTTTCGCGACGGTCTGTGGATCGCGGCGCCGATGGCGGCGGCCTTCTTCCTTCTGTCGGCTGTCGCGCGCGCGGGCCGCGTGCTGCCGCCGCTGATCGGGGCGCTGATCGTCGGCGCGGTCGCCGTCTGGCTGCGCGGCGAATTCAATCCGCCGGCCGGCGTCCTGTTTGCGTTCGCCGATCCGCAATTCTTCGTGCCGCAATTCTCATGGGCGGCGATGTTCGAACTGGTGGTGCCGCTGGCGATCACCGTCCTCGTCGTCCAGAACGGACAGGGTTTCGCGGTGCTGACGGCGGGCGGCCATCGTCCGCCGATCAACGCGATCACGGTGGCCTGCGGGCTTGGTGCGATGGTGACCGGGCTGTTCGGCGCGGTGTCGACCTGCCTGACCGGGCCGGTCAATGCCATTCTCGCAAGCGCGGGCGAGCGCGACCGTCAATATACCGCGGCATTATCCGTCGCGCTGCTCGCGCTTGGCTTCGGCGCGATGGCGCCGTTCTTCACGCGCCTTCTGCTCGCCACGCCGCCGGCCTTCATCGCGACATTGGCCGGCCTTGCGATGCTGCGCGTGCTGCAGAGCGCGTTCCAGATTTCCTTCCGCGGGGCGTTTAGTTTCGGCGCGCTCGTCTGCTTCCTCGTGACGGTAGCGGACGTCCCGATCTTTCGCATCGGCGCGCCGTTCTGGGGTCTGCTGCTGGGGCTTATGGCCTCGCATCTCCTGGAGCGGGCCGACTTCAGGCGCGCCAAGGAACAGAACCCCTGACCCACCGCCCGAGCGTCACCGGATGAACCGGCCCCACAGCGGCATCGCGACGATCGCGGACGCGGCGATGATGACGAAGGCCACGCGCCGATAGGCCGCGGAGGAGGCGAGGCTGAAGGTCTTCGAACCGGCCCACATCGACAGCACATGCATCGGGCCGAGCAGCACCGACAGCGCCACGAGCTTGACCGTGATCAGCCCGTGCGCCGCATAGGTGATGACGGAGCCGGCCGAGAACAGCCCGAAATACGCGATCAGGTTGGCGCGCACGATCGCCACGTCCTGCATGCTGCCGAGCCAGTAGATGATGATCGGCGGCCCCGATATCTGCGCCGCGCCGCCGAGCACGCCCGCGAACAGGCCGACCGCCACCGTCACCGCCAGGTGCGGGCGCCCGTGATAGCGCCAGCCCGACGCCAGGATCGCGACGATCAGCCCGACGAGCGCGCTGATCGCCCAGCGCAACACGACCGGGTCGGCATATTGCAGGATCAGCGCGCCGAACTGCGCGGCGAGGATCGCGCTTGCGGCCAGCGGCAGCACTTCGCGCCAGACCGCGCGCCGCCAGATGCCGAGCATGAAGGCGATGCCGGTCGCAACATCGATCATCACGAACGTGACGGCGGCGGCGAGCGGTTCGTAGACCGCGGCCATCAGCGGGATATAGATCAGCGCCGAACCGAAGCCGGAGAAGCCGCGCACGATTCCGGAAATGACGGCGATTGCGGCCGCCGCGATGAAGCAGCGGTCGGAGACGAGTTCGATGATGGCGGACGGGAAGTCGGGATTGTCGATCACGGCGGGATACCAGACCCGAATGCTAGACCATTCCGGCGCAAAAGGCGCAGGCGGATCGCGGCGACCGTGCGGGAATTGACATGCGGAAGGGGCTTTGGCCCATTGCGGTGATGGAAATGCCCACGCCCGCCGCCCTCGCTTCCCGCCGCAATATCCTGATCGGCTCCGCCTCCGCGCTTGCCACCGTTCTCATCTGGGCCGGCTGGGTCGTGGCGACGCGGCACGCGGCGCAGCGGCTCGACGTGTCGGTGGTGGGGCTGTTGCGCTTCGGCATTCCCGCACTGCTGCTGGCGCCGGTCTGGTGGCGTACGGGGTTGTGGCCGCGCGGGATGTCGCGCCGGGTGCTGATCGCCATCGTCGCGGGCTCGGGCGTGCCTTTCTTCCTGATCGTCACGCTCGGCCTGCGGTTTGCGCCGGCGGCGGAAGTCGGTCCGCTCTTGCCCGGCACGATGCCGCTCTTTGTCGCCGTCATGGCCTATGGGCTCGATCGCGAGCGGCCGAGCCTGTTGCGCAAGGCCGGGTTCGTACTGATCGCTATCGGCATCGCGGTCATCGTCGGGCATGAGATCGCGTTAGGCGCGGGGGCCACGGGGCCCGGCCATTTGCTGGTCCTGACCGGGGCGCTGCTCTGGGCGATCTATACCATCGCCTTCCGGCGCAGCGGTCTGTCGGCCGTCGAAGGCGCTGCGGTGATTGCCGCCTGGTCGACGATCCTTGTGCTGCCGTTCGGCGTCCTGCCGCTGATCGAGGCTTTGGCGCACGGCCGCGGCGGCGAGGTGGCCGTGCAGGCTCTCGTGCAGGGCGGGCTGTCCGGCGTGGTCGCGGTCGTGCTGTTCGGGGTTGCGATCCTGCGGCTCGGGGCGTCGCGCGCGGCGGCGTTCGCCGCGCTCATCCCTGCGCTCGTGGCGATGCTGGCGATTGTGTTTCTGGGCGAGGTGCCCTCCGGCGCAGCGCTGATGGGAATCGCGGCCACCTCGGCCGGCGTCGCACTGGCGAGCGGGGCCTTCGAGCGGCGGTCGCGGGCCGCCTAGCCCTCGGCGGCGGGTGGGATTATCAAGTCCGGGTGGACAGACGCGCGATTCGCATCCTGGGCATCGATCCCGGCCTCCGCCGCACCGGCTGGGGGCTGATCGAATGCGAGGGCAACCGCCTCGTCTTCGTCGCCTGCGGCTCGGTCGAGACGAACGATCGCGACGATGTCGCCGCGCGGCTGGTCGTCATTCATGACGGGCTGTCGCGGGTGCTCACCGACCATTGCCCGGACGAGGCGGCGGTGGAGGCCACGTTCGTAAGCAAGGATGCGAGCGCCACGCTCAAGCTCGGGCAGGCGCGCGGTATCGCCATGCTGGTGCCCGCGCGGGCGGGGCTCCCCGTCGCCGAATATGCGCCGAACCTCGTGAAGAAGACGATCGTCGGCGCGGGGCACAGCGAAAAATCGCAGATCCGCATGATGATCGGCGTGCTGCTGCCCAAGGCCGATCCGCGCTCCGACGACGCGGCCGATGCGCTCGCGATCGCGGTGACCCATGCGCATCACCGGGCCAGCGCGCGGCTTGCGCGCATGCTTCTGGCCGGCGGCTGACGGCGTGCGGCCCTGCGCCGACTCGTGATAACAACGCGCCATGATCGGAAAGCTCAAGGGCATCGTCGATTCGTACGGCGAGGATTACGTGATCCTCGACGTGCAGGGCGTCGGCTATGAGGTGCATTGCTCGGCGCGCACGCTGCAGGCGCTGCCGTCGCCGGGCGAGGCGGTGACGTTGTCGATCGAAACCCATGTGCGCGAGGACCAGATCCGGCTGTTCGGCTTTCCGGGCGATGTCGAGCGGCAATGGTTCCGCCTGTTGCAGACCGTCCAGGGCGTCGGCGCCAGGGTCGCGCTGTCGGTGCTCGGCACGCTCTCGCCTGCCGATCTTGCGACCGCGATTGCCACGCGCGACCGCGCCGCGGTCTCGCGCGCGCAGGGGGTCGGCGCCAAGGTGGCCGAGCGCATCGTGACCGAGCTGAAGGACAAGGCGCCCGCGTTCACCGATGTCGATCCCGCCGTCATCCGCCTGTCGGGCGCGCTCGAAGACAACAGGGCGCCGCAGTCGGTGCGCGAGGCGGTCTCCGCCCTCGTCAATCTCGGCTATGGTCAGCCGCAGGCGGCGGCCGCGATTGCGGCGGCATCGCGCAGCGCCGGCGAGAATGCCAATACGCCGAGCCTGATCCGGCTCGGCCTCAAGGAACTGGCGAAGTAAATGACGGAACTGAGTGACGGCGATCAGGCACTCGTGCATGCGGCCACAGAGGCGATCAGGAGCCGCTATCGCAACGACTGGCAGGAGGTCGGCGCGGCCCTGCGCACGCGCGACGGGCGCGTCGTGACCGGCGTCAATATCGACGCCTATATCGGGCGCATCGCGGTATGCGCGGAGGCCGTCGCCATCGGCCGCGCGATCACGGAGACCGGCGACAAGGGCATCGAGGCCATCGTCGCGGTCCGCCATCCCAAGCCGGCGGAAAGAGACCAGACCATCCGCGTCGTCTCGCCCTGCGGCATCTGCCGCGAGCTGATTTACGACTACGACCCCAAGGCGCACGTCATCGTTCCGGGGCCGGACGGGCCGGTGGTCACCACCGTCGGAGAATTGCTGCCGAACAAGTATAATCGCGGGACCGGATGAACGGAGATTGCCGGTGAGCCCTGCGCGCACGCTCCTGTCTGCCGAACGCCGCGACGATGACGGCACCGACGCTTCGCTGCGTCCGCAGCGCCTTGCCGATTTCATCGGCCAGGAAAAGGCGCGCGCCAATCTGGAGGTCTTCATCCGCGCCGCGCGCGAACGGAAAGAGTCGCTCGATCACGTCCTGTTCGTGGGGCCGCCCGGCCTCGGCAAGACCACGCTGGCGCAGATCGTCGCGCGCGAGCTCGGCGCGAATTTCCGCGCGACGTCGGGGCCGGTGATCGCCAAGGCCGGCGACCTCGCGGCGCTGCTCACCAATCTCGAAGACCGCGACGTCCTGTTCATCGACGAGATTCACCGGCTCAATCCGGCGGTCGAGGAAATCCTCTATCCGGCGATGGAGGATTTCCAGCTCGATCTGATCATCGGCGAGGGGCCGGCGGCGCGTTCGGTCAAGATCGATCTGGCGCGCTTCACCCTGGTCGGGGCGACGACGCGCGCCGGCCTTCTGACTAATCCGCTGCGCGACCGTTTCGGCATTCCGGTGCGGCTGAATTTCTATACCGAGAGCGAGCTGGAGGAGATCGTCACCCGCGGCGCGCGCGTGCTCGGCGTCAAGATCACCAAGGACGGGGCCAACGAGATCGCCCGCCGCGCGCGCGGCACCCCGCGCATCGCCGGCCGCCTGCTGCGCCGGCTGCGTGACTTCGCGCATGTCGAAGGCAACAGACCGATCGACCGCGCGATCGCCGACAAGGCGCTCGGCGCGCTGGAGGTCGATGCCGCCGGGCTCGACGCCATGGACCGGCGCTATCTGACGACGATCGCGCTCAATTACGGCGGCGGGCCGGTCGGCGTCGAGACGATCGCGGCCGCCCTGTCGGAGCCGCGCGACGCGATCGAGGACATCATCGAGCCGTATCTGATCCAGCAAGGCTTCGTGCAGCGCACCCCGCGCGGACGCCTGCTGACGCCGCATGCGTTCCGCCATCTCGGCTTGGCCGAGCCCGCGCGCGATCCCGGGCAGTTCCAGATGTTCGATGCGCAGGAGGATGATTGATGGCCTCCGATCTGCTGGCGCGGATGCGCAACAATCCGGCCGGCGACTGGAGTATTCAGGGTGTGGAAGCAGTGTGCCGCGAATATGGTCTTCTGTTCCGCCTCGGGAGCGGCACCTCACACTGCCACGCAAAACACCCGGCGGCCCGCGAGATATCGACGATTCCGGCGCGCCGGCCGATCAAGCCGGTCTACATTCGTAAGCTCGTGCGCTATATTGAAGCTCACGGAGAAAACAATGAAACTGGAATACGCAGTCCGCATCGAGCGGCTGGCCGAGAGCGATGGCGGTGGCTATCTGGCGCTTGTTCCGGATTTGCCGGGCTGCATGTCCGACGGAGAAACTCCCGAGGAAGCGCTACGCAACGTACAGGAAGCGATCAGATCCTGGATCGAGTCCGCCAAGGAGTGGAAACAAGATATCCCGAAGCCGTCGCCGCCTATGGCGCGGGCGGGGTAAAGCGGCGGGGCGGGCTTTGCATTTCTCTCTCGACGGCGAGCTTCGCGACGGCCGCCACACCCAGGTCGTGCGCGTCTATTACGAGGACACCGATTTCACCGGCATCGTCTATCATGCCAATTACCTGCGCTACATGGAGCGCGGGCGCACCAATTATCTGCGCCTGATCGGCGCCGACCATCGCGCGCTGTTCGAGCAGACCGAAAAGGAGGCGCCGGGCTTCGCCTTCGTCGTGCGCGCGATGGGCATCGACTTCCGCAAGCCCGCGCGCATGGACGACATCCTCCACGTCGTCAGCGAACCGGTCGAGGTCAAGGGCGCCTCGGTCACGATCCGCCAGCGCGTGATGCGCGACGACGAGCTTCTGGTCGAGGCGCAGGTGCGCGTGGCGTTCGTCTCGGGCGGGCGGGCGCGGCCGATCCCCCGGCCGCTGCGCATCGCGATGAAGGCCGACCAGGACGCGGCGGGCGAAGGTTGACGCCGCGCCGGGCGGCCGCGGCCGTCATTGCCGGCGCGAGAAGAAATCGAACCCGAGGTCGATCGCGATTTTCAGTCCGATCAGGATGATCAGCGGCGCGATGGTGCCGAGCTTCTGTGCCAGCGCCGCGCCGGTCAGAATGGTCAGATGCATGGTGACGATGCGCGCATAGAAGGCGTGAATGCCGCTGTCGCGTCGCGCGGTCTCGTACGGAACGGCCTCACCGGTGAACCAGGCCTGCAGCCTGCGCATGTCGAGCAGCGTCGTGACGCCGCGGCCGATGAACATGGCGATCATCGGCAGCCACAGCCCGCTGCCGATAACGATCAGGCGCACGAAATCGTCCGGATTGTGGATGCGCTGCGGCCAGGTGCCGGAGAACAGGGTCCACAGGAACACCATGTGAACCGTCATGAACAGGCCGCCATGGGCGGTGAAAAAGAGAATGTTCGCTGCAACCGCTGCGCGCCCCTTGCCGTCGGGCGGTTCGCGCAGGGAGCGTATCGCCATCCAGAAGCCGACGATCGCGGTCTCGAACCAGTAGAGGATCAGCAGCAGGAATATGTCCCAGCTCCAGAACGCAACGCCGGCCAGCGGGATCAGGTTGGTGGCAAGGAGGATGAGGGCGGAGAGAGGCAGCAACGGCGGCTCGAATCAGCGGTGTGATCTGCCAACGACTATAGCAGCGCCGCCGGTATGGCCCGTCGGCGGAGCCGCCCGCCAACGGCGGCGTAACGTTTCCTTAACGATAATCACCGCTGGTTAGCGGCGTATCAGCCGCCAGGTGCCCTAGTTTGGACACGTTTCGGGGGATTTCGTACCTTGCCGTGGTGGGCGGTCAGAAATTCCCTTGAAAACTCCGATCCGGGCGAGGTGTGTGTGCCCGCCTTTGACCCGTTTCCGGTCCAGCGACGGCGCCCCCGTGGCCTTGCAGTCAGTGATCGGAGCCTGAAGAGGACCTGTTTATGACTCCTGCCGAACTTGTGCCGGCGGTCTCACCCGACCTGTCGATCTGGGGTCTGTTCCTGCAGGCCCACTGGGTGGTGAAGTCGGTCATGCTCGGACTGCTCGCCTGCTCGATCTGGGTCTGGGCGATCGCGATCGACAAGACCATCCTCTATGCGCGCACCAAGCGCGCCATGGATCGTTTCGAGAATTCCTTCTGGTCGGGGCAGTCGCTGGAGGAACTCTACCGTTCGCTGTCGTCGCGGCCGACCCATTCGATGGCCGCCCTGTTCGTGGCCGCCATGCGCGAATGGAAGCGCAGCTTCGAAGGTCAGGCGCGCTCCTTCGCCGGCCTGCAGATGCGCATCGAGAAGGTGATGGACGTCACCATCGCGCGCGAGATCGAGCGTCTGGAGCGGCGGCTTCTGGTGCTTGCGACCGTCGGTTCGGCCGGGCCGTTCGTCGGCCTGTTCGGCACCGTCTGGGGCATCATGAACAGCTTCCAGTCGATCGCCGCCTCCAAGAACACCTCGCTCGCGGTGGTGGCCCCCGGCATCGCCGAAGCGCTGTTTGCGACCGCAATCGGCCTCGTTGCCGCCATCCCGGCGACGATTTTCTACAATAAGTTCGTCGCCGAGGTGAACCGGCAGGCCGCGCGGCTGGAAGGGTTTGCGGACGAATTCGCAGCCATCCTGTCGCGCCAGATCGACGAGCGCGGGTAGGAGAGCCGGCATGGGCATGGCGGGCAGTGCGCAAGGCGGGGGGTCTGGCAGGCGCCGGCACGGACGCCGGCCGGTCATGGCCGAGATCAACGTCACCCCGATGGTTGACGTCATGCTGGTGCTGCTCATCATCTTCATGGTGTCGGCCCCGTTGCTCACCGTCGGCGTGCCGATCGATCTGCCGCAGACCCAGGCCAAGAGTCTCGACCAGGACAAGGAGCCGCTTGCCATTTCGGTCGACGACAAGGGCAAGGTGTTCCTGCAGAATACCGAGATCGCGCTCGACGAGCTGGTGCCAAAGCTCAAGGCCGTCACCGACGCGCGCGGCGGTTTCGATGAGCGCATCTATGTGCGCGGCGACAAGAAGGTCGATTACGGTACCGTGATGCGGGTGATGGGACGGCTTTCCGCCGCCGGCTTCAAGCGCGTGGCGCTGGTCACCGAGGTCGAGCAGGGTTCCTGAACGGAGCGATGAGGAAGGGTCTGGCCATATCGGCGGTGCTCCACGCGATCGTCCTGCTGTGGGGGATGCTGACGTTCAACGTGTCGCCGTTCGAGACGGCGACCGCGGAATCGGTGCCGGTCGATTTCATCTCGGAGCAGGACTTCTCCAAGCTCACGGCCGGCACCAGGGACGCACCCAAGCCCGAGACCCCGAAGCCGCTCGTCGAGAAGGTCGCCGAGAAGAAGCCCGCCCCCGAGCCGGCGGAGAAGATCACCGAGAAGAAGGAAATCGTCACCGCCTCGACCGCCGAGCCGCCGCCGCCCGCCGAGGACAAGAAGCCCGAGAAGGCGGACAAGAAGCCGGAGCCGAAGGTCGATCCGATCGCCGAGGCGCTGAAGAAAGAAGAGAAGAAAGAGAAGCCGGAGCCGAAGAAGGCCGAGACCACGCCGCTGCCGCCGCGCAAGCGCCCGCCGACGCCGCAGCCGAAATTCGATCCCGCCAAGGTCGCGGCCCTGCTCGACAAGCGTACCCCACAGCGCACCGCCGCCACCGGCGAGGAGATCAACCGCGCACCTTCGCTCGGCGCGCCGTCGGGGAATGCGCCGCAGCTCTCGCAGAGCGAGCTTGATGCCCTGCGCGCGCGCCTGATGCAGCTCTGGAATCCGCCGGTCGGCATCATCAATGCCGGGGAGATGATCATCCGTATCCGCGTGCTGGTCGGCCGCGACGGCCGGCTCACCGCCCCGCCGACGGTCCTCACCAGCGGCCGCGGAACGATGTTCGAATCCGCGCGCGACAGTGCCATCCGCGCCGTCTTCCGCGCCCAGCCCTTCGACATGTTGCGGCAGGAGACCTACGAGACTTGGCGCGACATGGAAATCACCTTCGATCCGCGCGATATGTTCCGCGGTTGATATTCGCCCCCCTGTTCTGAGACAATCACACCATGATCGAGCATTCGAACGGCCATTCGGCGCGCCTGACGCGGCGGCGCATCCTGACGCTGGGCGCGGGCGCCGCATTCGGCGCCGCCGCCGGTCTGCGTCCGGCCGCGGCGGTGCTGCGTATCGACGTGACCCAGGGCAATATCCAGCCGATGCCGGTCGCGCTGCCCGATTTCGCCGGCGGCGCGCAGGGCGACGTGGAGGTGGCGCGCAACGTCACCCAGATCATCACTGCTAATCTGCGCCGCTCCGGCCTGTTCGCCCCCATCGATCCGGCTGCCTATATCGAGAAAATCTCGAACCCCGACGCCGTGCCGCGTTTTCCCGACTGGCGCGCGATCAATGCGCAGGCGCTGGTCACCGGCCGCGTCACCCGTCAGCCCGACGGCCGGCTGAAGGCGGAGTTCCGGCTATGGGACGTGTTCGCCGGCCAGCAACAGGCGGGCCAGCAATATTTCACGACGCCGGACAACTGGCGACGCATCGGACACATCATCTCCGACGCGATCTATGAGCGGCTTACCGGCGAGAAGGGCTATTTCGACACGCGTATCGTGTTCGTGGACGAATCCGGCCCGCGCGAGCGGCGCGTCAAGCGCCTGACCATCATGGACCAGGACGGCGCCAACGTGCGCTACCTGACGCGCGGCGACGAGCTCGTGCTCACGCCGCGCTTCTCGCCGACGACGCAGGAAATCACCTACATGTCGTTCGGCCAGGGCGACCCGCGCGTCTATCTGCTCAATATCGAAACCGGCCAGCGCGAGATCGTCGGCAATTTCCCGGGCATGACGTTCGCGCCGCGCTTTTCGCCGGACGGCCAGCGCGTGATCATGAGCCTGCAGCAGGGTGCCGCCTCCAATCTGTTCGTGATGGACCTGCGCTCCAAGCAGACGATGCGGCTCACCCAGACGCCGGCCATCGACACCTCGCCGTCCTATTCGCCGGACGGGGCGCGCGTGTGCTTCGAATCCGATCGCGGCGGCTCGCAGCAGATCTATGTCATGAGCGCGAGCGGCGGCGCCGCCCAGCGCATCAGCTTCGGCGAGGGCTCCTATTCGACGCCGGTCTGGTCGCCGCGCGGCGACTTCATCGCGTTCACGAAGATCGGGCAGGGCCGCTTCGGCATCGGCATCATGAAGCCGGACGGCACCGGCGAGCGTCTCCTGACCGAAGGCTTCCACAACGAGGGGCCGACATTCGCCCCCAACGGACGCGTGATCATGTTCTTCCGCGATCCCGGCCAGGGTCCCGCGCTCTATACGGTGGATATCACCGGCCGCAACGAGCAGCGCGTGCCGACGCCGAGCTTCGCCTCCGATCCGGCCTGGTCGCCTTTGTTGTCGTGACCCTATTACCGCCACATCGGTGTGGCGTTTACCGTGCGTTAACCGTTACGAAAAGGTTTCCGGAAAGACCGGCCTTTTCCGCGGTCCTGCAAGGGACGATCAAGGTTGACGGAACGTTCGCTTAACGATCGGCGGTTAGACCGGAAGCATGCTCCGGTAACGACGTGAAAATGGAGGCACCGGAAAGATGCCTGTCAGTAATGTCATCCGCGCCGCCCGTTTCGCGGCTCTTCTCGTTGGCGCGCTCGCGCTGTCCGCGTGCGCGCAGAATACGGCCAACCAGACCGGTGCGGCCGGCGTTGCCGCGCCCGGCAGCCAGCAGGATTTCGTGGTCAATGTCGGCGACCGCGTGTTCTTCGAATCCGATTCCTCGACGCTGAGCCCGCAGGCGATCGCCACGCTCGACAAGCAGGCGCAGTGGCTGAACCAGTACAGCCAGTATTCCTTCACGATCGAAGGGCACGCCGACGAGCGCGGCACGCGCGAATACAATATCGGCCTCGGCAGCCGGCGCGCGCAGGCGGTGCGCGAATATATGACCTCGCGCGGGGTCAATCCGGGCCGCATGCGCACGATCTCCTACGGCAAGGAGCGCCCGGTCGCGGTCTGCAACGACATATCCTGCTGGTCGCAGAACCGCCGCGCGGTCACCGTGCTCAACGCCAGTTCGTGATGCGCGTCCGCCACGGGCTGCAGCATTTTCGTTCACCGGCGCCGTGAGGCGCCGGTCTGCGTTTGCGGCCGCCCGCGCGCGCGGGCGGCCGCCAGTCACAATTTGGACGCAGGCTCGCACGATGCTAAAATTCTGCGATCGCCCGGGCCGGAAGCGGCCCGATCCAGAGCCGCCAGATTCGCCGCCATATCCCATGTGTACAATGCGTCTTCGTTTCCCGGCCGCCCTGCTGGCCACTCTCGCAGTCTGCGCCGCCGGTTCGATGCCGGCAGCGGCCCAGATGTCGGCCTCCGACGTCGTCGTGCGCCTCGAGCAGATCGAGAACCAGATGCGCATGCTGACCGGCCAGCTCGAGCAGCTTCAGTTCCGCAATCAGCAGCTCGAGCAGCAATTGCGCCGCATGCAGGAGGACAACGAGTTCCGCTTTCAGCAACTCGGCGGCGCGTCCGCCCCGCGCGCGGGAACGCCGGCGCAGCCGGCCGCGCCTGCCCGTCCGCAGGGCCAGGCGACCATGCCGCCGGCCGCCGATCCCTCGGCAGGCCCGAGCCCGGTGCGCCCGGTCGCGCCCGGCCGCCGCGGCGACGCTTTCGATCCCGCCGCCAATCCGAATGCGCCCGGCGCGCCCCGCACGCTCGGCGCGTTGCCGCCCGGACAGCCGTCCGCACAACCCGGTCCGATCATGCAGGAAGAGGGAGCGCCGGTTGAGACGCGCGGCGCGCGCGCGCCCGGCTCGCCGCTCGATCTGTCCACGCTGGCGCAAAATCCCGCCGGCGCCCCGCCGCAGGGGAGCGCGCCCGGTCCCATGGCGTCGCTCGGTCCCGCTCCGCAAAGCCCGAGGGACGAGTTCGAGGTCGGCTACGGCTATCTGCAGCGCAAGGACTTCGCGACGGCCGAAAGCAGCTTCCGCGAATTCGTGCGCCGCTATCCGAACGACCGCCTCGCGCCTGACGCGCATTTCTTTCTCGGCGAGAGCCTGTTCCAGCGCCAGCGCTATCAGGACGCCGCCGAAGCCTTCCTGACAGTGACGACGAAATACGAAACCGTCGCCAAGGCGCCCGACGCGCTGCTTCGCCTCGGCCAGTCGCTCGCCGCGCTCGGCCAGAAGGAGATGTCCTGCGCGTCCTTCGCCGAGATCGGGCGCAAATATCCGCGCGCGAGCCTTTCGGTCAAGCAGGGCGTCGAGCGGGAAATGAAGCGTGTGCGCTGCTGAGCCGGTCCTGCCGCTTGCCCCGACCGAAGACGAACGGCTGTTTGCCGGTCTTGCCGAAGCCTCCGCGCTGATCCTTGCCGTATCCGGCGGTCCGGATTCGACCGCGCTCATGATGCTCGCCGCGCGCTGGCGAACTGCGCGCGCATCCGGGCCGAAGCTCGTCGCGGTCACCGTCGATCATGGCCTGCGCGCGCAATCGGCGGCCGAGGCGAAGGCGATCGGCGCGCTTGCGCGCAAGTTCGGCGTCACGCACCGCACCGTGCGCTGGACCGGCAAAAAGCCGCGCACCGGATTGCAGGAGGCCGCACGCCACGCCCGTTACCGTCTGCTTGCGGCGGAAGCCGCAAAAGCCGGCGCGCGTCATGTGCTCACCGCCCATACGCTCGACGACCAGGCCGAGACCGTGTTGCTGCGTCTTGCGCGCGGCAGCGGCCTGTCCGGCCTTGCCGCCATGACGCGCGAGAACGCGCTGTTCGGCATCACGGTCGTGCGTCCGCTGCTTGCGGTATCCAAGGCGCGGCTGATCGCCACGCTGCGGCGCGCGCGCATCGCCTATGCCGACGACCCCTCGAACCGCGATCCACGCTTTACGCGTGCGCGCCTGCGCACGATCCTGCCGGCGCTGGCGCGCGAAGGGCTGACGGCGGAGCGTCTTGCCGTGCTCGCGCGGCGGGTGCGGCGCGCGGAGACCGCGCTTGAACGCGCGGTGGATGCGGCATCCGCGCAGCTTGCGGTCCGGCGCGAGCCGGCGGGCGCCGGCATTGCCCTCGATGCCGCGGGATTTGCCGCCCTGCCGGAGGAGATCGGTCTGCGCCTTCTGGGGCGTGCCGTCGCCGAACTGGGCGACGAGGGTCCGGTCGAGCTTGCGAAACTCGAAAACCTGCACGCCCTTGTCCGCGAGCATGCGCGGACGGGATCGCCGGTTCGCCGCACCCTGGCCGGGGCAGCGGTTGCCTGCCGGGGAAGCCTGGTTCTGGTCGAGCGCGCGCCCCCGCGCCGGGCGGCCGGAGGGGGTCGAATTTCGGCCTTAACCAAGGGACAAACTGGTTCAAACGGCCGCACGAGGTCGGGGTAAAATGATTAAAATGGACTATTCCCTCGGGGGGACGCCGAACCTACATTCGTTAACGGGACGGGGGCGCTTGCGCCCGCCGGGTCGGGTATTTTTCGGCATTCGCCCCGCGATTGAACGGGCGCAGAGGACACCGGATGAACGCTAATCTTCGTAATTTCGCCCTGTGGGTGATCATCGTCCTGTTGCTGCTGGCGCTGTTCACGCTGTTCCAGAATCCGACCCAGCGTACCCCCACGCAGGACATCTCGTTCTCCCAGCTCCTGACCGAGGTCGATCAGGGCCGGGTGCGCGACGTCGTGATCCAGGGTCCGGAAATCCACGGCGCGTTCACCGACGGCCGGCCGTTCAATACTTACGCCCCCAACGATCCGAGCCTGATCCAGCGTCTCTACGGCAAGGGCGTCTCCATCACCGCGCGCCCGCCCGGCGACAATGTGCCGTGGTTCGTGTCGCTGCTCGTCTCGTGGCTGCCCTTCATCGCGCTCATCGGCGTGTGGATTTTCCTCAGCCGCCAGATGCAGGGCGGTGCCGGCAAGGCGATGGGCTTCGGCAAATCGCGCGCCAAGCTGCTGACCGAGGCGCACGGCCGCGTGACCTTCGAAGACGTGGCCGGCGTCGACGAGGCTAAGCTCGATCTGCAGGAGATCGTCGAGTTCCTGCGTGATCCCGGCAAGTTCCAGCGCCTGGGCGGACGCATTCCGCGCGGCGTGCTCCTGGTCGGCCCTCCCGGCACCGGCAAGACGCTGCTGGCGCGCGCGATCGCGGGCGAGGCGAACGTGCCGTTCTTCACCATTTCGGGCTCCGACTTCGTCGAGATGTTCGTCGGCGTCGGCGCGAGCCGCGTGCGCGACATGTTCGAGCAGGCCAAGAAGAACGCGCCCTGCATCATCTTCATCGACGAAATCGACGCGGTCGGCCGCCATCGCGGCGCCGGCCTCGGCGGCGGCAACGACGAGCGCGAACAGACGCTCAACCAGCTGCTCGTCGAGATGGACGGCTTCGAGGCGAACGAGGGCATCATCCTGATCGCCGCCACTAACCGTCCCGACGTGCTCGATCCGGCGCTGCTGCGTCCGGGCCGCTTCGACCGTCAGGTCATCGTGCCCAATCCGGACGTGGTCGGCCGCGAGCAGATCCTGAAAGTGCACGTGCGCAAGGTGCCGCTGGCGCCGGACGTGAATCTCAAGACCATCGCGCGCGGTACGCCCGGCTTCTCGGGCGCCGACCTGATGAACCTCGTCAACGAGGCGGCGCTGATGGCGGCGCGGCGCAACAAGCGCATGGTGACGCAGATCGAGTTCGAGGACGCCAAAGACAAGGTGATGATGGGCGCCGAGCGCAAGTCGCTCGTCATGACCGAGGAAGAGAAGATGCTGACCGCCTATCACGAGGGCGGCCATGCCATCGTCGCCCTCAACGTCAAGGCGACCGATCCGGTGCATAAGGCGACCATCATTCCGCGCGGCCGCGCGCTCGGTATGGTCATGCAACTGCCCGAGCGCGACAAGCTGTCGATGAGCTTCGAGCAGATGACCTCGCGGCTTGCGATCATGATGGGCGGCCGCGTCGCCGAAGAGATGATCTTCGGCCAGGACAAGGTGACGTCGGGCGCACAGAGCGACATCGAGCAGGCCACGCGCCTGGCCCGCATGATGGTCACGCGCTGGGGCTTCTCGCCGGAACTCGGCGCGGTGGCCTATGGCGAGAACCAGGACGAGGTGTTTTTGGGCATGTCTGTTGCGCGTCAACAGAATATCTCGGAGGCGACCGCCCAGAAGATCGACGCCGAGGTTCGCCGGCTGGTTGAGGCCGGGCATTCGGAAGCGCGCCAGATTCTCGACGAGAAGCGCGAGGACCTTGAAACGCTCGCCAAGGGCCTGCTTGAGTTCGAAACGCTCTCCGGCGACGAGATCAAGGACCTGCTCGACGGTAAGAAGCCGAACCGTGAATCGGTGATCGAGCCGCAGGCGCCGCGTTCTTCGGCGGTGCCGACCACCGGCCGCGGCCGTCCGCGTCCGGAACCGGGCGGGCTGGAACCGCAGCCGTCTTGAACGAAGGTTGAACGACCGGAAACGCCCGCCACATGGCGGGCGTTTTTGTTTGTGCTGATACGCATGACTTAGGTCAAAGCGTTCGCGTCCGCCAATGGGCAGCGTGCAATGACTTCTGACGTCTCTTGCGGCGAAAGGGAGTGATGATGTCCATACCTGCGGCGCTTGCGCGCCGCCGCGAATATTGCGGTCCGGCGCTGTTCTCTTACGGATTCCGTCCGTTCTTTCTCGGAGGCGCCGCATGGGCGGCGCTGTCGATCCTTCTGTGGATTCCACAATATGTCGGCGCATTGACCGTGCCGACGGCGCTGGCCGCGACCGACTGGCACGGCCACGAAATGATCTATGGCTATGGCAGCGCGGTGATCGCGGGCTTCCTGCTGACCGCGATTCCGAACTGGACCGGCCGTCTGCCCGTATGCGGCCTGCCGCTCGCGGGGCTCGCGGCGCTCTGGCTTGCCGGACGGATCGCGATCTTCTGCTCGACCCGGGTCGGGCTCGGCGTTGCCGCCACGATCGACACCGCTTTTCTGGTTCTGCTGGCGCTCGTCGCGATGCGCGAGATCGTGGCCGGCCGCAACTGGCGCAATCTGCGCGTGCTCGGCGTGCTCGGCGTGCTGATCGCTGGCAACATCGTCTTCCACGTGGAGGTGATCCGCACCGGCGCGTCGACCTATGGGCTGCATCTCGGCATTGCCGCGATCGTCCTTTTGATCACGCTGATCGGCGGGCGCATCATACCGAGCTTCACGCGCAACTGGCTGGTGCGGCAAAATCCCGGACGCCTGCCGCAGCCGTTCAGCCGCTACGACGGGCTCTGCGTCGTCGCCTCTGCGCTCGCGCTTGCGTTGTGGGTCTTCGCGCCCGCTTTCGCCGCAACGCCGTTTGTCCTCCTCGCCACCGGTCTGCTGCAGGCTTACCGGCTTGTGCGCTGGGCGGGCGACCGCACTTTCGCCGACCGGCTCGTGCTCGTCCTGCATGTCGGCTATGCGTTCGTGCCTCTCGGTTTCCTGCTGACGGCCCTGTCGGGCCTGTGGCCCGATCATGTTCCGCCGAACGCGGGCCTGCATGCCTGGAGCGCGGGCGCCATCGGGATGATGACGCTTGCGGTCATGACGCGCGCCAGTCTCGGCCATACCGGCCGCGCGCTTGCCGCGACGCCGGCGACGCAGGCGATCTATGCGTTCGCCTTCGCCGCGGCCGTGCTGCGGATCGTGTCGGCCTGCACCGGCGACATGACATCTCTCTATCTCGCCGCCACGCTGTGGGTGGCGGCCTTCGGCGGCTTTGCCGCCGTTTACGGACCGTGGCTCGTGCGGCGTCCGCCGGCCTGGTCGGCGGCCCACTGAAGTTATCGGCGGGGCAAATCCTTTGCCCCGCGCATTCGCTTAAAGCGTTTTCGAGCGAAGTGGGTACCGGTTCGCGCGAAGAAAACGCGTCAAAACAAAAAGCTGGAGCCCCTGCTTTGATTCCATCACAGCAGGAAAGGCTCTAGAAATTGCAGGCGCCGTCGGACGTCTGCTCGAGCCTGAACAGGCGGTCGTCGCTGCCGAGCGTCGTGTCGAACATCGTCTGCATGACGCCGCGCCGGTCGCGCAGCATAACGTGGCCGTCGCCCGCGCGCGAGAGAAAGAATTCGCGCGGGCCGTCGGTCGCCGTGTCGTTCGTGCATAGGAAGGCGTATTGTTCGGCGTGACAGGCGATCTTCCGTTCGAAGTGGCCGCCGCTCTTCAGTTCGATCCGGAATGTCAGTTCGTAGGAGGGGAATTCGCCGGGATCGAGCCGCTTGCCGGCGGCCTTGCGGACCGCGATGCGGCGGACCGTCTGCCGGGGATGCTTCGCCAGATGCGCGTCGTCGTAATGGCGCGCGAAGCAGACCGGATCGCTGGTGTCGAGGCGCACGCGCAGCGGCGCGCCGAGCTTCGCCCAGGCCGGCCGGCGCGCGTCTTCGAGCGCGCGGCATTCGGCAACCGGCTTCGGATCGAGCCGGAACACCTTGTCGTCGGCGCCGGGGGCGACGAAATCGGCCTGCGCGGAATCCTCCTCGCTCGCGCCGCAGCCGCCGACCACCACGAAGCCCTCGTTCTCCACCAGCAGCGTCTCGCCGCGGCCCCTGAGCGCAAAGCCGCCGCCGTCGCAATCGATGCCGCAGCGGACCGTGCCGGATTCGGTGCGCGTGCAGTTCAGGCCGTTCCAGAATATCCCCGGCCGGTTGCGGAAGCGCACATAGGCGGACACGATGATGCCGCCGTCGCCGTCGGCCTCGCGCAGGTTACCGGCCGAGTAGGAGGGCGATTCCGCGCTCTCGTCGGGCGTGAAGTCGCGGAACAGGTGGAAGCTCGTCACGCGCTGTCTGGGATGGCTCGCGAGATGGTTCCTGTCGTAGGTGCGGCCGTAGCAGACTTCCTTGCCGAGCGGCATGTACGAAGGCAGCGGCGAACTCTTCTCCTGCGCCGGCGTGGACGCGGCGCTCAGCGCCAGAATGACGAGACCCAGCATGGTCAGCGATGCCGGCCGCATCCGCGCCTCCCTTTCGGGCGCCGATATTATCGGCGTTCCTGCGGCCATGCCAGCCACACGGTCAGGGCCATCGCGGCCTGCATCACAAGCACGAAAGCGGCCGTCGCCGCCCAGCCGCCCGATTGCCAGCCGAAGCCGGGCACGATCGCGCCCGCGCTGCCGCCGATATAGAAAGCCGTGACATAGAGCCCGATGGCCGAGGAAATTCCGGTCTGCGCGCGCGTGGCGACATAGCTTTGCGAGCAGGCCTGCACGAAGAAGCCGCTCGCCGCCGCCAGCGCAAGCCCCGCGATGATCGCCGGCAGGGACGGCACGAGCGTCAGCAGCACGCCGCCCGCCCACACCGCCAGCGCGCCGACCACGACCTGGCGGCGTCCGAAACGCGCCACCGCCCGCCCGACAAGCGGCGTCGTGAAGGTGCCGAGCAGATAGACCGTGAAGATCAGCCCGAGCGCGGCCGCCGACAGATTGTAGGGCGGGGCGGCGAGATGGAAGCTGACAAACGTGAAGATGGCGATGAAATTGAACAGCACGCCGAAGCCGACCGCAAAGGTCGCGAGCAGGCGCGGGTTGCGCAGGTGCGCGAGCATCTGCCGCAGCGAGGCCAGCAGGTTGGTCGCGCGCACGAAATGCTTTTCGCGCGGCAGCAGCGTCACGACGCCGATCGCGCACAGCGCGGTCAGCCCGGCATCGACCAGGAACGCATTGCGCCAGCCGATCGGCTCCGCCAAGAGGCCGGTGAGCAGCCGCCCGAGAAAGCCGCCGAGGCCGGCCGCTGCGGTATAGAGCCCGGTCACGCCGGTCGCCTCGTCCGCCGGCCATTCGCCGCCGATATAGGCGACCGTGACGGCGAAGATCGGCGGCAGCGCGAGGCCCTGCATGAAGCGCCAGAACACGAGCGCATCGAGGCTCGAGACGAACGCGATCATCACCGTCGGGATGACGAGGGCGGCGAGCGCGGCCGCGATCACGCGCTTGCGCCCGACCACGTCGGCGATCACGCCGGTAAACGGCGCAGTGAAGGCGACCGCGAACGTCGATGCCGACATGATCATCGCGATCTCGGCCGCGCTGGCGCCGAATTCGTCGGCGAGCAGCGGCAGCACGGCCTGCGGCGCATAGAGATTGAGGAAGGCGCCGGCGGCGGCGAACGACACCGCGATATGCCGGCGGTCGGAGAACATCGGTGGGATCCGGGGGAACGAGGGGCGGAACGTGCGTCCAACATTGCCCAGCTTGCGCTGCTTTGCTAGTGCTCCCGGCCCGTTGGATGCCATGAATTCCATGCATAGCGAAACCGCCAGAGGCGCTGGCGCGCCCTATTGGAGCATTGCCGGCCTGTGGCTCGGCATGCGCTATGCGTTGCCGCTGCTGCCCGGCTCGGCCGTTTTCGGAGCCGCGTTCGGAACGGTGGCCGCACAGAAGGGACTGTCGCTGACTGACGCCGCGCTGATGAGCGCCTTCGTGTTTGCCGGTGCCTCGCAGCTCGTGGCGATGGAAATCTGGAAGGACCCGCTGACCTTCGGCACGATCGCCACGCTCGCGCTCGTCACCGGCGTCGTCAACATGCGCATGCTGCTGATGGGTGCTTCGCTGCGGCCGTGGCTCGGACCCCTGCCGGCGGCGCAGGTCTATCCCGTGCTGCTGATGAATACCGACGCAAGCTGGCTGATCTCGATCCGCCACCGCGCCGAAGGCGGCAGTGACGCCTCCGTGCTGCTCGGTTCCTCGATCGCGCTCTGGATCATTTGGGTGCCGGTCACCATGCTCGGTTATGTCGCGGGCGCGCTGATCGCCGATCCGCGCCGCTTCGGCGTCGACCTGATCCTGCCGATGTTCTTCGTCGCCATGCTGGTGCCGCTATGGCGCGGACCGCGCCATGCGGTGCCGTGGGCGGTGGCTGGCTTCGTCGCGCTCCTCGTGCAGGCGCTCGTGCCCGGTTACTGGTTCATGATCGCCGGTTCCCTGTCGGGAGCCATTGCCGGAGGCTTCATCGATGACCGCCGGTGAGACGTTTCCGCATGCTCCGCTGCTCGCCATCGCTGGCATGGCGCTGATGACCTATGGCATGCGGGTCGGCGGCTTCTGGCTCATGGGCCGCGTGACTCTGACCGGCCGCGCGCGCCGCATGCTCGAAGCGCTGCCGGGATCGGTGGTCGCGGCCATCGTGCTGCCGGTGATGGCGTCGAGCGGGCCGGCAGCGTTTCTGGCAGTCGGCGCGGTGGTGCTGTCGATGTTCGTGCGGCGCAACGAATTCATCGCGCTCGGCCTTGGCCTTGCGGTCGCGATTGCGGTGCGCGCGGCGGGTCTCTAGTCCGGTTTCAGGCCGAGCGCCGTGCGCGCTTTGGCTAATGTCTCCTCCGGCGTGCCGGATGCGTCGACTTCGGTCCAGCCGATCGTGCCGAGCCTGTAGCTTTCCTGACGATGCGCGACCGCGGCATCGGCATCCGACGCATCGGCCGTGCGCGCGCCGACGCGCGCGATGCGCGTCTTCAGGTCGGCGGTCAGGAACAGCCCGTGGAAGGCCGCGCCTGCGTTGTGCGCGACGCTCTCGATCGCATGGCGTTCGGCTTCGGTGGCGTAAACCGCATCGGCGATGGTGGAATGGCCGGCGGCGAGAATGCGCGTCGCGCGTTCGATCAGCGTCGCGTAGACGGCGCGCGTCGCCTCCGGCCGGTATGCCTCCCCGGGCAGGCGTTCGGTCTCCTGCCGCCCGTGCAGCGTCTTGCGCACGACGTCCGAGCGCAGCAACACCGCGCCGGGCGCGGGCGCAACGAATGGAGCGAGCGCCCGCGCGAGCACGGATTTCCCGGTGCCGGACAGGCCGCCGACCGCGATCAGGGTCGGCGTGCAGGGTGCAAGAAAACGCACCGCCCAGTCGAAATAGGTGCGCGCCGAGCGGGCGATCGCCTGCGCCTGTGTGCTGCCGGCGGCTGCGGGTTTCGCCGCCGTCACCTTGGCGCGGATCGCCGCGCGCAGCGACAGGAAGAGCGGCAAGGCCGCGAGCGCATCATAATCCTCGGGCCGGCCGGTCTCGGCGAGATAGCGGTTGAACGCGATGCTGGCGGCCGCCGGCAGGGCGCGCTCGACCAGGTCCATCAGCAGGAAGGCGAGGTCGTAGAGCACGTCGCCGGACGCCACGAGCGCGTTGAATTCGAGCGCGTCGAACAGCACCGGCCGGCCGTCGATCAATACTATGTTGCCGAGATGCATGTCACCGTGCCCGCGGCGGATCAGGCCGCGCGCTCCGCGCGCGTGCAGCAGCGCGGTGACGTCGGTGAGCTTTCGGCGCGCGCGCGCGGTGAGGTCGTCGATCGGGCCGGGCGGAAAAATGTCGGGCCGCTCGCGGAAGGCGCGCTCGTTCTGCGCGATATAGTCGCCGAGGGCGGCGATCCAGGGCGCGGCCTCCACCGCCGGCGCTGCGGCATGGGCAGCCGCGACCGCGCGCCCGAGCGCGTCGGCGAGCCCGGCATCGATCTCCTTGCGGTCCGCCAGACGGTCGAGCGTCGCATTCTCGTCGAAGCGGCGCATCTCCACCGCCCATTCCACCGGCTCGCCCGCGCCGCCGAGCGAGAGCCGGCCGCTGTCATCCTTCGTGATGGCGACCACGCCGCGATAGAGGGCGGGGGCGAAGCGGCGGTTGATTTCGATCTCCGCCTCGCAGGCCGCCTTGCGTTTCCCCAATGTCGAGAAATCTAGAAACGGAAATTTTACCGCCCGCTTGATCTTGATCGCGCGCTCGCCAGCCAGAAACACGGCGGCGGCATGTGTGTCGATACGCTCGACCGCCGGTACGCCAAATGTGTCGGGCCGGCCCAGAAAGGCGAAGACGGCCGCCTGGTCGTCGGTCGGATCGCGGGTCATGGGGTCGTTTGCCCGGCCCGGGCGTCGGCGGCTTTGCGCAAGGTCAAAGGCGGATTGCTATCGGCACTGCAAATATGTGAAACCATACCGGAATCGTCGCACCACGGAGTTTTGCTCATGACGAGTTTGCCGCACCAGTTCAAGCGCATCCGCCTCAACCTGGCGCGTTCGAAACAGTTCCCCAACGGGTCGGCCCAGCACGGCTATGAGTTCGTCGCCCCGCTCGACGATACGGACCATATCGACGTCGAGCTCTGGCGCAAGCACCGGGCCAATTGCGGCGTGCGGCGCTTCTGGAGCGGGGAGGCCGACGAGATCGGCAAGCTTGTGCACAAGGCCGGCGGCGCCGAGCATGCGCGCTGGATTTTCGATTACGACGACACCGCCGAGGAAGACGACGAGGCCGGCTACCGTTTCGGCAGCCACCCGTTCCGGGTCGGCGAGTATGTCTCGATTCGCGACGAAGACGGCGAGATGCACACCTTCGTGGTGGCCTCGGTCCAGACCGCGACCTGACGGCGGCGGGGCCGTTGCGGCCCTGCGATCCCGCGCGGACATCGACGCTCCGGCGGCGGGGCTATTGACGGCGCGTGCGCCTGCGGAAACAGTGCGCCGCCGGCCGCCATCGCGCCGTACGGGAGTCCGCGCCGCACAGGAGATTGACGTGCTCATCGATCATCGCACCTACCGCACCAAACCCGGCAAGCTGCAGGCCCATCTCGACCTCTACGAGCAGCACGGCTATGCCGCGCAGGTGCGTCATCTCGGCAAGCCGTTCGCCTACATGGTCGCCGAGAGCGGCGAGCTGAACACCATCGTGCATATCTGGGTCTACGAGGACGCCGCCGACCGCGCCCGCCGGCGCGCCGCCATGCAGGCCGATCCCGAGTGGCAGGCCTATCTCAAGATGAGCGCGGATGCCGGCTATCTCGACAGCCAGACGACCAAGCTGATGCTGCCGACGAAGTTCGCGCCGATCGGCAAGCCCTGAAGAGCGTGCCACCACACGGAGCCGCACATGCGCGCCAATGACGGATCGAGGACGGGCGGGGAAATCCTCGTCGATCAGTTGGTCGCGCATGGCGTGCAGCATGTCTTCTGCGTGCCGGGCGAAAGCTATCTTGCCGCGCTCGACGCTTTCCACGACCGCAGCGTTTCGATCACGGTCTGCCGGCAGGAGGGCGGGGCGGCGATGATGGCGGAGGCGGTGGGCAAGCGCACCGGCCAGCCCGGCATCTGTTTCGTCACGCGCGGCCCGGGCGCGACCAATGCCTCGCCCGGCATCCATATCGCGAGCCAGGATTCCACGCCGATGATCATGTTCATCGGCCAGGTCGCGCGCGAGATGCGCGGGCGCGAGGCGTTCCAGGAGCTCGATTACCGCGCCGTGTTCGGCTCGGTCGCCAAATGGACGACCGAGATCGACGATCCCGCGCGCATTCCCGAGCTTGTCTCGCGCGCCTTCCACACCGCAACCTCGGGACGGCCGGGACCGGTAGTCATCGCACTGCCCGAGGACATGCTGATCGAGCGCGCGATCGTGCCGGACGCGTTGCCGTTCGCGCCGGTCGAGACCTGGCCCGGCCTCACCGACATGTCGCGGCTGCAGAAGCTGCTCTGGGCGGCGCAGAAGCCGGTCGTGCTGGTCGGCGGCAGCCGCTGGTCGGAGAAGGCCTGCGCCGCCTTGCAGCGCTTTGCCGAACGCTTCGACCTGCCGGTGATCAATACCTTCCGGCGCGGGCATCTGTTCGACCAGACGCATCCGAACTATGCCGGCGATCTCGGCGTCGGTCCCAATCCGAAGGTCGTCGCGCGCATCAAGGCCGCCAACCTGCTGCTGCTGATCGGCGGGCGGCTCGGGGAGATGCCGAGCCAGGGCTATTCGCTGATCGATATCCCGACCCCGAAGCAGACCTTCGTGCATGTGCATCCCGGCGCCGAGGAGCTTGGCCGCGTCTATCGTCCGCATCTGGCGATCAATGCTTCGCCGACCGCGTTTGCAGCGGCCCTCGAAGGCCTGCAGGCGCCGCCGGCAATGCCATGGTCGGCGGAGACGAGAACGGCGCATGCCGACTATCTCGCCTTCAGCGAGAAGGCGACCGAGGTGCCCGGGGCGGTGAATGTCGGCGAGATCATGGTATGGCTGCGCGGCCAGCTCGCGCCCGACGACATCATCTGCAACGGGGCGGGAAATTTCTCCGCCTGGATCCACCGCTTCTATCGCTTCCGCAGGTTCGGCACGCTGCTCGCCCCGACGTCGGGCTCGATGGGTTACGGCGTGCCGGCCGCAGTCGCGATGAAGAAGCTTCATCCCGAGCGCACCGTGTTCTGCCTTGCGGGCGACGGCGACTTCCTGATGAACGGGCAGGAATTTGCGACCGCCGTGCAATACGAGTTGCCGGTCATCGTCGCGATCGCCGACAACGGCATGTACGGCACCATCCGCATGCATCAGGAGCGCGAATATCCTGAGCGCGTCGTGGCGACAGCCCTGAAGAATCCCGACTTCGCCGCTTACGCGCATGCCTTCGGCGGCTTCGGCGCGACGGTGGAGAAGACCGCCGATTTCGCCCGGGCCTTTGCCGACGCCAAAGCCTCCGGCAAACCGTCGATCATCCACCTCAAGCTCGATCCGGAGGCGATCACGCCGGCCACCACGCTGACGGCGATCCGCAGCAGGTCGCTCGCCGGCCGCGGGTAAGCGCGGCCGCATGCAAAAGTTCGTCGCGGGCTATTGGCGGCAGGAATGAATGATGGTTCATTCTTTGAATGCCTTACCGGCGCACCGATAACGTCATCCGCAAGCAGGCCGCCCGGCATCGGGCGATCGTCGCCGCCGCGCGCGAGATCGCGGGCGAGGGTGGCATGGCCGCGGTGCAGATCGCGGCCGTCGCCGGGCGAGCGGGCATTGCGGCCGGCACGGTCTATCGTTACTTCCCGTCCAAGACCGAGCTGGTCGGCGCACTGGTGACGGCGGTGTCGGAGGCGCACATCGGCGCGGTGCGGCGCGCCGCCGAGACCGCGCCCGGTCCGATGTCGGGGCTTGCCGCCTCGATCACGACCTTTGCCGCGGGCGCGCTGCGCAACCGGCGCCTCGCCTGGGCGGTGCTCGCCGAGCCGGTCGAGCCGGACGTGGAAGCGCTGCGCGTCGCCTTCCGCCGGACCCTGGCGGCGGAGTTCCGCAAGCGCATCGCCGCCGCCATGGCGCTGACCCATCTGCCGCAACAGGATGCCGACCTCACCGCCGCCGCGCTTGTCGGCGCGCTGATCGAGGCGCTGCTCGGCCCGCTCGCGCCGGCGCCGGCGGACGATCCCGCGCAACTGCGCAACGCCGTGCAGACGCTGACTTTGTTCTCGCTGCGCGGGCTCGGCGTCGTCGACGCGCGCGCGCGCGGGCTTGTGGTGCAAACCGTAATGCCGGTGCCCGACGAGGGATAAGCGGACATCAGCGCAATGTCTGCTCGGTCACCCAGGCGATGACCGCGCGCAGCGCCGTCTCCGGATCGTCGGCCAGCTCATCGTAGATTGCGAGCTGGTTGTCGGCCGAGGTGCCGCGCTCGATGATGCGCAGGCAATGCTCCACTTCCGCCGCGCAGCCGAGCGCCTGCGCGTCGCCGGCAATCTCGTTGACCACCTGTTCGGTGAATTCGCGCACGCTGATCGCGCCGTCGCCTTCGATGCGCACGAAGCTGCCGTTGATGCCGTAGCGCTGCGCCCGCCACTTGTTTTCGACGATGATCGCGCGCGAGACGCTCGATATGTCCCAGTGCAGCCAGGGATTGCGCGTCAGCCGGCGCGCCAGCGCGCGGTAGAGCGAAGCGATGGCGAGCGTGTCGTCGAGCCAGGTGCAGCAATCGGGTGCGCGCAGTTCGAGCGTCGGATGATTGTGCGAGGGCCTGATCGCCCACCAGATATAGCTCGCGTTCGGCATCACCCCGGCGCGCACGAGCGCATCGATATAGGCCTCGTAATCGGCTTTGGTGCGCAGCAATTCCGGCACGCCGGTGCGCGGCAGCTCGTCATAGGCGGCGAGCCGGTAGCCCTTCAGCCCGCTCTGCCGCGAGCGCCAGAACGGCGATGACGTCGACAGCGCGATGAACAGCGGCAGGAACGGCAGCATGCGGATCATCATGTCGACGCGCTGGTCGGGGTCCGGCAGGGCCACATGCACATGCAGGCCGCAGAGCATGTTGCGCTGGCCGATCATCTGCAGGTCGTCCATCACCGTGTCGTAGCGCTTGCCTTCGGACTGGCGCGAGCGCTCCCAGTTCGCGGTCGGGTGCGTGCCGGCGGCGAAGATCGCAAGCCCGTGCGCGGCTGCGATCGTTGCGAGCGCGCGCCGCAGGCGGCTCAACTCGGTGCGCGCCGCCGCCATGTCGGTGAACGGCTGCGTGACGATCTCGATCTGCGACTGCAGGAATTCGCCGGTGACGCAGGGGCCGAGCTCGCGCTTGGCGGCGTCCAAGAAATCCTGCGGCATGCTGCGCGCCACCAACCCGGTGCGCGCATCGACCAGGAAATATTCTTCTTCAATCCCGAAGCTGAAATCACCGGGCATGGACCAGTCAAGACCTCGATCTGGAAAAAAGGGCCAGGGGATGAAATGGGCTGGCGCGATAAAACGCGCATGCCCCGTGCGGGTTCCCTGCCGGCGGGCGAATTATGCGACGCGCAGGGGCGCCGTAAGCGACAGGGTCACGACCTTGAGGCCATGCTCTTCAGGGTCGTCGGCGATGTGAAATCCGAGCTCGGCGCACATCGATAGCATGGTCGCATTCTCGGGCAGGACTTGTCCATGGATTGTTTCGAGGCCGAGGCTGCGCGCATAATTGATCATTTGCTGCATCAGCAGCCAGCCGAGTCCGTGGCCTTTCAGCGCCGAACGCAGCAGCACGGCATACTCGCCGCCTTTGCCGTCGGGATCGCGATGCAGTCGCACGACGCCGAGCGGTTCGTCGGTGTCCTCGTCGAAGGCCACGAACACCATGACGTTACGGTAATCGACCGCCGCGAGCTTGCGGACGAATTCGTCGGAGAAGCGGCGGATCGGTGCAAAGAAGCGCAGCCGCAGATCCTCGTCCGTCACGCCGCGGAGGAATTGCGGATAAAGCGCGACATCCTCGGGCCGGAACGGGCGGATGAAGACGCGCCGCCCGTCCCGCAGCCGTTCATGCCGCTCCCATTCCGCCGGATAGGCTGGCGCTGGCGCATCCATGGCGCGCTCCATGGTTTGCGAAACCACGCCATGGTGCCGCCCCGGCGCGTCCGGATCAATGCGACATCAGGACCGGAATCGTCATCGTGCGGATGATGTCGCGCGTCGTCCCGCCGAGGATGAATTCGCGCAGCCGCGAATGGCCGTAGCCGCCCATCACGATCAGGTCGGCCTCGAAATCTGCGGCATAGGACAGGATCACGTCGGCGACCTCGATGTTGGACGAGGAGAGCTGCTTGACGGTCACGTTCAGCCCGTGCCGCGCCAGGTGATGGCCCATGTCGGCGCCGGCCACGTCGTCGGGGGCGATCTTGCTGGTCGCCACCACGATCAGGTCGATCGACTTCGCCTTCTTCAGGAGCGGTACGGCGTCGCCGATGGCGCGCGCAGCGGTCGCGCTGCCGTCCCAGCAGCAGATCGCGCGGTTGAGCTTGAGCCCGCCCCTCTGGATATAGGGCACGGTGAGCATCGGACGCCCGCTCTGGAACAAAGCGGCCTCCAGGATAAGGTCGGGCCCGACTTTCTCGTCGGGCTCGGGCTGGCCGAGGATGGTCAGGTCCGCGCGCCGGGCGGCGAAGGCGAAATCGCGCATCGCCTCGGAGGGCGTCGCCTGGCAGATGCGGGTGTCGAACGAACGGCCGGCAAGCTTGGCGGCATTCTCGAACTTCGCGATCGCGTTCTGCGCGGCTTTCATGCAGGCGGCGCGGTCGGCGGCGATCACGTCGGTCGCGATCGTGCCGATGACCGGCCCGGGAATGATCTGCTCGTAGGCATAGGCCACCGCCGAGACGTGGGCCTCGAACGCATCGGCGACCGACAGCGCATAGTCCGCGGCGGGGTCCTTGTCGGAATCGACTGATAGGTTGAGGAGGATATCCTTGTACACGGGGCGCTCCACGATTATCCGGTTGGCGACGGGGCTGGCTGAAAGGGCAACGACGGTAACCTAGTCGCGAAGGCTGCGCCTTCGTTGACGCAGATCAACCGATCGCGCATTCCAGGGTGGCCCGGCCGGGACTGTCAATCCGAACTGCCATTTTGTCGCCGTCGGACCTATAATAATTCTACCCCGTTCGGAGCGCAGCCGCCATGTCCCTGACCATGCCCCCGCTCGACCAGGCGATCCTGTCGCGCCGCGCCGACATCGTGCGCGCCCTGCGCGCGATCGTGCCGGGCGAAGGCGTGATCGATTCCGAGAGCGAGATGCGCCCTTACGAGTCGGATGGCCTCACCGCTTACCGGCAGCTTCCGCTCGTGGTCGTCCTGCCCTCGACCACCGAGCAGGTCAGCCGGGTGCTGCGCTATTGCCATGAGAACGGCGTCAAGGTGGTGCCGCGCGGCGCCGGCACCTCGCTGTCGGGCGGCGCGCTGCCGCTCGGCGACGGCGTCCTGCTCGGCATGGCCAAGTTCAACCGCATCCGCGAGATCGATTACGACAACCGCGTCGCCGTGGTCGAGCCGGGCGTCACCAATCTCGGCGTCACCAGGGCGGTCGAGGCGCAGGGCTTCTATTACGCGCCCGACCCCTCCTCGCAGATCGCCTGCACCATCGGCGGCAACATCGCGGAGAATTCCGGCGGCGTGCATTGCCTCAAATACGGCATGACCACCAACAACGTGCTCGGCCTCGAGATGGTGCTGATCACCGGCGAGGTCATCCGCGTCGGCGGCAAGCATCTGGATTCGGAGGGCTACGACATTCTCGGCGTCATGACCGGTTCGGAAGGCTTGCTCGGGGTGGTGATCGAGGTCACGGTGCGCATCCTCAGGAAGCCGGAGACCGCGCGCGCGGTGCTGATCGGCTTTTCCAGCTCCGAGGACGCCGGCATGTGCGTGAGCCGGGTGATCGCCGCCGGCATCATCCCGGGCGGCATGGAGATGATGGACCGGCCGGCCATCCACGCGGTCGAGGAATATGTCCATGCCGATTATCCGCTCGACGTGGAGGCGCTGCTGATCGTCGAGCTCGACGGCGGGCAGGCCGAGGTCGATCACCTGATCGCCCGTGTGGAGGCGATCGCGAAGGAATGCCGCGCCACGACGCTGCGCGCCTCGACGTCGGAGGACGAGCGGCTTCTGTTCTGGGCCGGGCGCAAGGCGGCGTTTCCGGCGGTCGGCCGCATCTCGCCGGATTATCTCTGCATGGACGGCACCATTCCGCGTGCCAGGCTGCCGTTCGTGCTCGCGCGCATGCGCGAGCTGAGCGAGACTTATGGTCTTCGCGTCGCCAATGTTTTCCATGCCGGCGACGGCAACCTGCATCCACTCATCCTGTACGACGCGAACGAGGACGGCGAGCTTGCGCGCGCGGAAGCCTTCGGCGCCGACATTCTCAAGTTGTGCGTGGAGGTCGGTGGCGTCTTGACCGGCGAGCACGGCGTCGGAATCGAGAAGCGCGATCTGATGCCGGTGATGTTTTCGGACATCGATCTCGCCCAGCAGCAGCGTCTCAAGTGTGCGTTCGATCCCGACAGCCTGCTCAATCCCGGCAAGGTGTTTCCGCAACTGCACCGCTGCGCGGAGCTTGGCCGCCTGCATGTACGTGCCGGCAAGGTGCCGTTTCCGGATATTCCAAGATTCTAGCGTGCAATCCCGAAAGCGGTCTGCGGTTTCGGGATACGGCCGCGCATAAAATTAAAATACAGCGCCGGCGCGGATTACCGGCGGCGAAAAAATCGTCGTGCTTCTCCTGAATACTTGATCCATCGCAAGGTCGCGGGCGCATCGGTTTGCGACATGCGCGGCGGCGGTTGCGGGGCGCGCGCATGTCGAAATCTATCGTCGTGATCGACGGTCATCCCGATCCGGACCCGGCCCGGTTCTGTCATGCGCTGGCGGCCGCCTATTGCGAGGGCGCGCAGGCGGCCGGCCACCGCGTCGCGCTCCTGACGCTGGCGCGGATCGCCATCGATCCGGTGCGCACGCGCGCGGACTGGGAGGACGGCGTGCCCGGGCCCGCGGTGCGCGATTGTCAGCACGCCGTCGGCGCGGCCGATCATCTCGTCATCATCTATCCGCTCTGGCTCGGCTCGATGCCGGCTTTGCTGAAAGCGTTCTTCGAGCAGGTATTCCGCCCCGGCTTTGCGATCAAGCACGACCGCATGCAAAGACGACCGGGGCTGCTGCAGGGCAAGTCGGCGCGCATCGTGGTGACCATGGGCATGCCGGGCTTCGTCTATCGTTGGTTCTTCCGCGCGCACAGCCTGAAGAACCTCAAGCGCAACATCCTCGCCTTCAGCGGGATCGGCCCGATCCGCACGACGCTTGTCGGCAATATCGAAGGCCGCTCTGCGACAAATCGCGCGCACCTGATCGAGACCATGCATGCGCTCGGACGTGTCGCGAAATAAGGTACGCGCGCATCCGCTAATGCAGTACGTTTAAATCGAGGCGCGGCCGCGAGTACGGCCGCTGCGTATGCATCGCACGCGCCTGTGCGTGTCGTGCGTGCGCGAGTGTGCTTTTTTCTGCACAGGACGGCGCCATTTTCCTTCGCGCGCCCAAAATGGGTACGCGACCTCATATTGGATACGGGCCGCCTGGCTCACTGCGTCTGCGATCAGACTGTGATTCTGACATCGACACGCGGGGGCCGGAATGTCGCAACAACGTTTTTTGCGCTCGACGAGCATGTTCTACGGCCTCGTCGGGTCGTTATTTTTTTCGACGCAGGCGGCATACGCGGCCGATGCAGGATACAAGCCGGGTGAGGTCCGCTCGACGGCCGCGGTCGATGGCGTCAATGCCAAGATCGACGGGCTTGGCGGCACGTTCGCGAACAAGGACATCTATGGCGGTCGCGGCGTGCTGACGCTGCCGCTCGGCCACCAGTACGGCCTGCAGCTCGACGGCGCGGCGGGCAATTTCGACAGCCGCTTCTTCGGCAGCACGGCCGCGCACCTGTTCTGGCGCGATCCGTCGCGCGCCCTGTTCGGCATCTATGCCGGTCACACCTACTGGAACAGCCGCGTCGGCGGCATCCATGTGAACCAGGTTGCCGCCGAAATGGAAGTCTATTACGGCCAGTGGACGCTGCAGGGCATCCTCGGCGTCGAGTTCGGCAATTCGCGCACCGCCACCGTCGGCGACATGGTGCAGACCTACAATATCGAGACGCGCTTCACCGACCAGGTGAACCTGAACTATTACCTCAACGACAACTGGAAGATGTTCGTCGGCCACCGCTATCTCGGCGGGCAGCATGCACTGGCGCTCGGCACCGAGTTGGGCTTTGCGCTCGGCAACGGACAGATGGGCGCGCTGTTCGTCGAAGGACGCGTCGGCGAAGGCGACTTCCACGGCATCTGGGGCGGCCTGAAGCTCTATCTCGGCCAGAAGGACAAGACGCTGATCCGTCGCCACCGCGAGGACGACCCGATCGACTGGGCGCCGGCGACGCTGTTCTCGCTCACCAATTCGGGCAGCTCCACGCCTGTCGGCCCCTCCGCTACCGAATGTCTGCCTGACGGTCCCTGCGGCGATGGCGATGGCGATGGCGACGGAGATGGTGATGGCGACGGTGATGGTGACGGTCCGGAATAATCACGGTCCTGACCGCCCCGTGCTCAGGCACGGGGCGGCGTGACCAGGGAGATGAAGTGCTCGAATTTCCCACCGGGCCCCTTCTCGACCTCCGGCACCGCAATGATCCTCGTCGTGACGGACGCATGCAGATGTGTCGCAATGAAATTCCGCAGCCCCGCGAAATCCGCGGGGCTTTCTTTTTCGTCGGGCACGTAACGGAACTCGACCGTCTCGAAATCCGTCTGCACAAGCTGGAATTCGCGAAACGGGACGAACGCGCGCATCTTCCTGGCGTGCCAGAAGCGCGGCCAGACGCGGGTGCCGTCGCGGAACAGGAATCCGCTACGCGTGCGCCCGTGCACTTCGGCGAGCACCGGCAGCGCGCGTCCGCAGGGACAGGGTTCGTCGGAGCGGACCGCGACGTCGCCGATCGCATAGCGGATGAACGGCGTCGCGTAATTGTAGAGAATCGTCAGCACGACCTGCCCCAGTTCGCCGGGCGGCGTCGGCCTGCTTGCGTCGTCGAGGATTTCCACCAGCATGTTCTCGGCAAAGACGTGGTAATGCCCGTGCTGCGGGCATTCATGCGCGATATGCCCGACCTCCTGGCACGAATAGATGCCGGCGATGCGCGCGCCCATGCGCTGCGCGACGATCTCCCGGGCATGCGCAGTGATCGTCTCGGCGATCCCGAACACAAGTTTGATGTTCAGCGCCCGGGCCTGCGCGGGCGACATGATGTGCGCGATCCCCGCGAGGTTCGAGGCGCTCGACATGAGGTAGGGTGCGCGCCGGCGCATGAGCCATTCGAGCTGCCGGTCGGTCGGCGTCAGAAGATCGAGGTCGTAGACCTCCGCTTCCGGGCTCGCGCGCGACCAGCCCTTCGACGTCGCGCCTTCCGGATACCGGATCTCCTCGGCATCGCGATAGACGCGGATGCGGGCGAGCGGCTTGCTCGTGTCGGCGCCGAACCAGGCGGCGAGTCGCGTCAGGCCCGCATTGGAGGTCGTCAGCACCATGCCGTTGGCGCTGAAATCGAGCGGCACGCCGCTCGAGCCCGTCGTCGCGTAATCTACGATCGGGCCGTAATAGTCCGGCAGTTGCGTCACCCGCATCCGCGCGCTGTCGGCTGCGGCCTCCTTGCGCCGCAGGACCGGCACCTCGTCCCAGCGCGCAAGATCGACCGCGCCGTCGGCGCCGATCAGGCAGGCGAGCCGTTCGCGGTAGAACGGCACGTTGTCGTAGGCATGCCGCACGACGCGCGCGACGAGGCTGCGCTGATACTGCTCGAGCTTCTGCTTCGGTAACCACTCAGTCTGTCCGAGGGCCGCCATGTATCCGGCAAACAATCCGTCCACCCTTCGCTCCGATATCGCCGACGCCGGCGCCGCGCCGTCAGGCCGCAACCATCTCACGCGCTATTTCGAGGTCTGGAAGCATCTTCCGCCTCCGTTGCGTCCGGCGCGGACGGTGGTGGAGCTGGTCGAGCGCCATATCGAGGATCGCGACGCGCCCGCCTTTCTGATGGGCGTGACGCCGGAGCTCTCCGCCGTCACCACCGACCTGACCGCGATGGACTACACGCCGCAGATGATCCGCCACATCTGGCCGGGCGACACGGCGCATCGCCGCGCGCTGCTCGGCAACTGGCTGGATACGAAGCTTCCCAACGCTTCGTTCCGCTATGGCGTGGGCGACGGCTCCTTCAACATGCTCGACTATCCGGGCGATTTCGACGCGCTGTGGTGTGAGCTGACGCGCATCCTGCGGCGGCGCGGGCGCATCCTGTGCCGCGTCTACCTGACGCCCGATCGGCCCGGGACGATGGCGCAGTTGCGTAAGGCCGTCATGAAAGGGGAGATCGCGGGTTTCCCCGCCTTCAAGTGGCGGCTCGAAATGATCATGGCGCGCGAGAGCGGCAATCCCAACGTGGTGAAGGACGATCTTTACCGCATGTTCATCGCGCAGTTTCCCGACCGCGACGAACTGGTGCGGCGCACCGGCTGGCGGCGCGAAGAGATCGACACTGTCGATTATTACAAGGGTTCGGCCAAGGCAGCGAATTTCCCGACGCGGGCGCAATTGCAGGCAACGATGCCGCGGAGTTTCGCCGCCGTGCGTTTCGTCCCGACCACGGGCTACGAATTGTGCGAGCGTTGTCCGATGCTCGTGATCGACATGTGAGGCGTCCTTCACGCGGCGATCTCCGAGACCACCGGCTCGTGCTTGCCGCCGCTCGATCGCGCGAGGGCCTCGACCGGCGACGGCGTCACCCGGATCGGGCTGCGCAGCAGGCGCGCGAAATACGCCTCGATCGCGATGCGGTCCGGTGCATAGCCGGCGGCCTCCGGTCCCCAGGTGAGTTCGATCTGCGCCGGCGCGGTCTGGCGGATCTGGAAGCGGCCGCGCGGCATCAGCGCACTCAGTTCCGGCGACAGCACGGTGCTCGGCCAGACCGGGCGGCCGCGCGAATCCGTGAGCGCATTGCGTCGGCGCCCCTCGATCCGCTTGAGGGCGGCATGCGGTAGGTGCGGATGGGAGGTCTCGCTGCGGGTGGCGTAATCGCCGATTTCGTAGCGGATGAACGGCGTGGCATAATTGTAGAAGCTCGAGAGCACGACGCGGCCGGTCTCTCCGGGGCCGACTGCGTTGCCGTCCTCGTCGAGGATTTCGACGAAGACCGATTCCTCGCAGACGAGGCTGTCCGCGCTGTTCGGCCATTGCAGCGCGATGCAGCCCATTTCGGCGCAGGCATAGATTTGCGCGATCTCGCAACCGAAGGCCTCGCGCACGCGCTGCCGCGCCTTCGCGGTGACGATCTCGCTGATGGCGATCACCGCCTGCGGCGACGCTTGGGCGCGGATTTCGTCGGCGTGATGCAGGGCGAGTTCCTCGGCGAGCGAGGGGAAGGTGAGCAGGTAGCCCGGCTTGCGGCGGCAAAGCCATTCGGCAAGCTGGGCGAGCGGATGGCGGATGTCGATCATGTGATGCTCGGCCGGCGGCCCTGGAAACGACCATTGGCGCATGGTCTCGCCCTCGGGATAGGTGCGCCGGCCGGAGCTGTAATAGCGGATGCTGGCGAGCGGGGCGGACAGGTCGAGGCCGTGCCAGCGATACATCCGGTGCATCATGCAGGAGGCGGCGATGCGCGCGAGCGCGCAGGTGCGCATGGCAAGACGCGACCCCGACGTGCCGGACGTGCGGATGATCGTCGGTGCGCCGAGGTGCGCGGGCACATGCTCCGGATTGATGCGGTCGATGTGCGCGGCAAGATCGGCACGCCGCAACAGCGGGATCTCGCTCCAGGCCGACAGGTCGGGCGCGTCGCTCTTGCGGAACAACGGTTTGAGGCGCTCGCGGTAGAACGGCGAATGGGCGTAGGCGAAGGCCGCAAGATCGCGCCGCAGGCTGTCGCAATGGCGTGTCAGCACCGCGCGCGGCAGCCGCTCGCACCCCGCCAGTGCCGCCGCATAATCCTGATAGATCCGATCGGAGGAGGTGTTGCCTGGCGGCGGCATGGACGCGTTATTCATGATTACCGAAACGGACAGTCTGTCCTGCCGTCCTGCACAGGATGCGCACGGTTCCCCAAAATGGGCAGGCCATGCCGCATCCGCCGGTGCGGTCGCGAAATCGAGCGAAAGCAAAGACTTGAGGGAAAATTGGCGCACGGCCGTGCAGCGTCCTTTCAGGTTGCCCGCACCATGCCCTTGCCATCGCCACTTTAGCCTGAGACGATTGGATCACCGGCGTCACAAATGGCCGGACGAAGACCGGCCGTACGACGCCGAGGGAGGCGTCGATGGCGGTCGCGAACGGCAATGGCAATACGTCCAAGGGCAATCGATCCAGGGGGTCGCGGTGCATCGCGCTGGTCGGCCCCTTCCAGAGCGGGAAGACCACCCTTCTTGAAGCGATACTGGCGCGCACCGGCGCGATCCAGCGTCAGGGCTCGGTGGATGCCGGCAACACGGTCGGCGACGGCTCGCGGGAAGCCCGCGATCACCGCATGAGCGTCGAACTGTCGGTCGCCACCACGACCTTCATGGACGAAAGCTATACCTTCATCGATTGCCCGGGTTCGGTCGAGTTCATCCATGACATGCGCGCGGCGCTGCCGGCGGTCGATGCCGCCGTCGTCGTCTGCGAGGCGGACGAGAAGAAAATCCCGCAATTGCAGCTCATCCTGCGCGACCTCGAAGAGCAGAAAATCCCGCGCTTCCTTTTCCTCAACAAGATCGACAAGAGCGACAAGCGCCTGCGCGATACGCTGAAGCTCCTGCAGCCGGCCTCGCGCGTGCCGTTGCTGCTGCGCCAGATCCCGATCTGGAAGAACGACATCGTCACCGGTTTCGTCGATCTCGCGCTCGAGCGCGCGCATGTCTACAAGGAGCACACCGCTTCCGAAGTGATCGAATTGTCCGGCGAGGACCTCGAGCGCGAGAGGGCCGCGCGCTTCACCATGCTGGAGACGCTCGCCGACCACGACGACGAATTGATGGAGCAGTTGCTGGAGGACATCCCGCCGCCGCGCGACCGCGTGTTCGACGATCTCGCGCGCGAATTGCGCGACGGTCTCGTCTGTCCGGTCCTGATCGGGGTCGCCGCCCGCACCAATGGCGTGCTGCGCCTGATGAAGGCGCTGCGTCACGAGGCGCCCGATATCGAGGCGACCGCGGCGCGGCTCGGCATCGAGGCCAAAGGCGAGTCCGTCGCCTATGTGCTGAAAACCATCAACACCGCGCACGGCGGCAAGATTTCGGTCGCGCGCGTGCTCGCCGGCCAGATCGGCGACGGCATGACGCTCAACTCCGAGGAAGCGGAAGCCGGCCGCGTGTCGGGGGTGTTCAAGCTGATGGGACAGGCGACCGAGAAGCGCGGCGCGGCCGGTGTCGGCGAGGCCATCGGTCTCGGCAAGCTCGATCATGCCAGGACCGGCGACACGCTCTCGTCCGGCAAGACGCCGCACCGCCGCATCGCCGACGTCAGGCCCTATCCGCCGGTGCTGGCGGTGGCCATCGCCGCCAGGGAGCGCAAGGACGACGTCAAGCTCGGCCAGGCCCTCGCCAAGATGGTCGAGGAGGATCCCTCGATCACCGTCGTTCACAATGCCGACGCGCACGAGGTGATTTTGTGGGGGCAGGGCGAGATGCACCTGCGCGTGGCGGTCGAGCGGCTGACCGAGCGCTTCGGCGTCGCGATCGAGAAGCGCAAGCCCTCGGTCGGCTATCGCGAGACCATCCGCAAGCCGGTCACCCAGCGCGGCCGCCACAAGAAGCAGTCGGGCGGCCACGGCCAGTTCGGCGACGTCGTCGTCGAGATCAGGCCGCAGCCGCGCGGCACGGGCTTCGTGTTCGCCGAGACCATCACCGGCGGCGTGGTGCCGCGCAATTACATCCCCTCGGTCGAGGAAGGCGTGACCGACGGGCTCAGGCAGGGTCCGCTCGGTTTTCCGGTGGTCGATGTCGCGGTCACACTGACCGACGGCTCCTACCACACCGTCGATTCCTCGGATCAGGCGTTCCGCACCGCCGGACGCATCGCCATGACCGAGGGACTGCCGCAATGCCAGCCGGTTCTGCTCGAACCGATCCACGAGGTGGAGATCGTCTGTCCGAGCGAGGCGACCGCGCGGATCAACGCGATCCTGTCCGGCCGACGCGGCCAGATTCTCGGCTTCGACACCCGCGAAGGCTGGCCGGGCTGGGACACGGTGCGCGCGCAGATGGCGGAAGCCGAGATCGGCGACCTGATCATCGAGGTGCGTTCGGCGACGGCCGGCGTCGGCACCTTCACCTTCAAGTTCGACCACATGGCCGAGCTGACGGGCCGCACCGCCGACCAGATCGTCGCCGCGCGGCGGGCGGCGGAATAGTCATCGCCGGACCGCTGCCGGCGGGTCCGCGCGAAGCGCGGGCCGGCCGCACGTCATCCCGGCTCTCGCTTCGCTCGGCCGGGACGATGGCCAGCGCTGCGTCCGGGATGACGGACTATGTTTGCTTCGCTCCTCATGGTGAGGAGCGGGCCTCGCCTGAAAGGCGAGGTCCGCGTCTCGAACCATGAGGGTTTATGCGGCAATTGCCGTCAGGCGAGCGCCGGATAGTCGGTGTAGCCCTTGTCCTCGCCGGCATAGAAAGTCGCGCTGTCGGCCGCATTGAGCGGCGCGCCGGTGCGGTAGCGGGCCGGCAGGTCGGGATTGGCGAGGAACGGCACGCCGAAGGCGACGAGGTCGGCTTCGCCCGCGGCGATCGCCGCGTTCGCGCTGGCCGCGTCATAGCCGCCATTGACGATCAGCGGCCCCTTGAAGGTCTTGCGCAGCGTCGGCGCGAGACGGTTCTCCGCGTTCACCGGATCGGTGACGTGCAGGTAGCCGATGCCGAGCCTGTCGAGCTCTGCGGTGAAATGGGAAAATGTCGCGCGCGGATCGGAATCCGACATCGAATTGAACGCTCCGGTCGGCGAGATGCGATAGCCGACGCGCTCCTTGCCCCACACCCCGATCACCGCCTCGGCGACCTCAAGCGGGAAGCGGGCGCGGTTCTGCACGCTGCCGCCATAGGCGTCGGTGCGGCGGTTGCTGCCGTCGCGCAGGAACTGGTCGAGCAGATAGCCGTTGGCGCCGTGCAGCTCGACGCCGTGGAAGCCGGCGGCCTTGGCATTCTCCGCCGCCTTGCGGAACTGCGCGACGATGCCGGGAATTTCCGAAAGTTCGAGCGCGCGCGGGGCCACCATGGCCTTCGGACCCTGTTCCGTGAACACCGTGCCTTCGGCCGCGATCGCCGATGGCGCGACCGGCAGCGCCCCACCGTGGAAATCGGGATGCGAGATGCGGCCGACATGCCAGAGTTGCAGATAGATCTTGCCGCCGGCGCGATGCACGGCATTGGTGACCTTCTTCCAGGCCGCGACTTGTTCGGGCGAATGGATGCCGGGTGTGCGGATATAGCCGACGCCCTGCGGGCTCACCTGCGTCGCCTCGGTGACGATCAGTCCGGCACCGGCGCGCTGCACGTAATAGATTTCCGCGAGTGGGTTCGGCACATTGCCCGCGAGCGCGCGGCTGCGCGTCATCGGGGCCATGACCATGCGGTTGGCGAGATGCAGGCCGTGCAGGTCATAGGGTGAGAACAGGGCGGAATAATCGGAGGCGATTCTGGTAGAGGCGGCGGAAACATGGGCGGTCATGGTGGGTTTCCTTTCGGATCGTTCCGGGAAAAAGGCCGCGCCGGGTCTGCTCTCTGCGTTGGAGGGGGCCTGCGGAGCCGGGCCCGGCGCGGGCGACGCGGTGTGGAAGTCTCCGCGTCGATCTGAAGGGGTCAGCACAGCGCCGCGCAGCGGCTCTGCGTGGGGAAAGGCGGGCGGGTCCGCGCCAGCGTCGCGGCCATGCCGGCGAGGCAGCGTTCGAGTTCCGCCGGATCGACGCCGTCCGCGCGCATCACGGTGCGTACCAGCGGATCGGAAAGGATTTCGGGAAACGAGAGTCGGCGGCCCTGCTGCGGGCTACCGTGCGGGGCCGACTTGCCGTAGAGGGTGTCCTGCATGAAAAGATCCTTCCCGGTAAACTGACAAAGCGATTCCGACCGGGGCATGAGCATTTGGGCATTGCGGTACCGACCGGTAACATTTATCTAGTTACTGACCGGTAACACCCCTGTCAAGAGCTGAACCTGTGACCGAGACCAAAGGACTGGCCAGGAACGAGAGTCCGGATCGCATCCCGCCGCGGGACCGCATCGTCGCGGCGGCGCGCGAGCTGTTCTACCGCCAGGGCATCCGGGCGGTCGGCGTGGACGCCATTGCCGAGGCCGCCGGCACCAACAAGATGACACTGTACCGCCACTTCGCCTCCAAGGACGAGCTGGTGGCCGAATGCCTGCGCCGGCTGTCCGTGGAGAAGAATGAGGTCTGGGCGCGGCTCGAAGCCGAGCATCCGGGCGACCCGCGCGCTCAACTTCAGGCCTGGCTGCGCGAGGCCGCCGGCAATGTCAGCGACCCGCGCTCGCGCGGCTGTGCGCTTGCCAACGCGGCGGTGGAACTGCCCGAGAAGGACCATCCGGCGCGCCAGGTGATCGAGCAATGCAAGCAGACCACGCGCGAGAATCTCGTGGCTTTGTGCCGTCGCGCCGGTGTCGCCAGGCCGGAACTTCTGGCCGACCAGCTTTTCATGCTGCTGGAAGGTGCGCTCGTGTGCACCCAGAGCACCGGCCATGCGGGCCCGGCCTGCCAGTTCGTGACTGCGGGCCAGGCGATCATCGACGCGCATTTGCGCTGACGCGCACGCCGTCCGTCTTTCGAGATTTCGTCACCCGCAGGTTGCGCATCCGCGGCGCCACCCGCATCGCAGCATGCTGTTTCGCAATTTGAAAACCATGTTCGCGGCCGCGCCCGCATGCTGACGTGCTTGTTAACTGTGGCGCGCTACCTCTTTGCGACGATAGGGGACGATAAGGGCCAGACAAACCGGCCCGCGGGTGGCGCAATGCTGGGTGCAATCCGGAATCTTTTTGCGTCGGGCGAAGAGGACAGGCAGCCGGAACCGGTGTGCTTCCTCGCGGGCGCGGCCGCGCGCGTTGCGCCGGTCCGCGATGCGCTCGCGATCTACAAGGTCAACGGCGAGCCTTTCGCCGCGATCCCGCCGATGCTCGAGGCCACCGCCGCGCGCAATCCCGATCTCGTCTTTCTCGACCTGACGCTGTCGGTCGCCGCCTGCCATGAGGCGCTCGCCGCGCTTGCCGCGTTGCCGCGCCGTCCGGCGGTGCAGCTTCTCAGCCCGGCCGAGACCCACACCTACGAGCAGGTCTGCGCGATCGGCCAGTTGCGTCTGGCCGGCGAGCAGAAAGGATTGAAGATGATGGCGGCGCTGCAGCCGCCTTATCCGGCCGATGCCGTCTGCAGGACCGTGCAGGAGCTCGGCCTGCGCCGCGACGAAGCCGGGCGTCCGAAAGTGACGCTGTCGCAGGCGCTCAAGCACGACTGGCTGCAGCTCTGGTACCAGCCGAAGATCGATCTGGCGAGCAAGCGCCTGTCCGGCGCCGAAGGCCTGATCCGCGTGCACCATCCCAAGCACGGCATCATTTTCCCGGACAAGTTCCTGCCCGGCGCCGCCGAGGAGGACATGCTCGCGCTCACCGAGCGCGTCATCCTGAGCGCGCTGCGCGATTTCGACGCGCTTGCCGGCAACGGCGTGCCGCTCAAGCTTGCCGTCAATACGCCGGTGTCCGCGCTCGTCAAGCTGCCGATCGCCCAGATGCTGCGCGAGCAGCGTCCGCAGTCGCCGGCCTGGCCGGGCCTGATCCTGGAAGTCACCGAGGACGAGATCGTCAAGGACCTGGACGTCGCCAACGACGTCGCCAACGAATTGCGCGCGCACAATTGCAACCTGGCGATCGACGATTTCGGCGCCGGCTATTCGTCGCTGGCGCGGCTGCGCCAGTTGCCGTTCAGCGAGCTCAAGATCGACCGCTCCTATGTCACCGCCTGCGACAGCGACCGCACCAATGCCGGCGTCGTCGAGGTGATCGTGGAACTCGCACACCGCTTCGGGCTGAAGACCGTCGCCGAAGGCATCGAGACCACGCACGAGAGCCACAAGCTGCAGGGCATCGGCTGCCATGTCGGGCAGGGCTATCTGTTCGCCAAGCCGATGGAGAAGGAGAAGTTCGTGCAGCTCCTGCGCCGACGCACGGTGGTCGATCCGGTCGATCAGGCCCGCGAATCGCTCGGCCGGCCGCTGCCGGCTTTGCGCTTCAACGCGCGTCCCTAGAGAGATTCAGATTTACTCGGGATCGTCATGCGCGGGCTTGACCCGCGCATCCATCGAAAAGATGGGTTGCTTCAGGAAGATGGATCGCCGGGTCAAGTTTACGACCGGGCCGACCGGAGGTCGGGCCCGGTTGCCCGGCAATGACGGGGCTCGTTTCTATCAAAGACAAAATGAATCTAGAGCATGCTTTAAGGCGTATTGCGGTGCGCCGCGCCGTTCCCCGATCCGTGATTTGCCCGTGATGGCGTCCCGGCGCTAGTGGTCGGGTGATCGCTTTCGTCGCCGCCGCAGGAGCATCCGATGCACGTCATTCATCGTCGCGATTGGGAACTGCCCGAAAGGCTCGCCACCCCCGAGCGCTGCTTCCTCAACCGGCGCGCATTCCTCGGCGGCGCCGCCGCCCTCGTCGCGAGCCCCACGCCGAGCGCGGCCCAGCGCGTCGCCGATCTGCCCGACCCGACGGCCGATCTCTATCCCGCGCGGCGCAACGAGAAATACGTGCTCGACCGTCCGGTGACCGACGAGATGATCAACGGCCACTACAACAATTTCTACGAGTTCGGCACCTCGAAGAATATCGCCGCGCAGGCCAAGGCGCTCAAGCTTCGACCCTGGACCCTGACCATCGACGGCCTCGTCGAGAAGCGGATCGTCATTGATTTCGACGAACTGATCCGCAAGATGCCGGTCGAGGAGCGACTCTATCGCATGCGCTGCGTGGAGGCCTGGTCGATGGCGATCCCGTGGTCGGGCTTTCCGTTCGCGAAACTGGTCGAATTCGCAAAGCCGCTCGGCGACGCCAAATACGTGCGCATGGAGACCTTCATGGATCCGGCGATGGCGCCGGGCCAGCGCGCCGGCTGGTATCCGTGGCCCTATGTCGAGGGCCTCACCATCGCGGAGGCGACCAACGAATTGTGCTTCCTTGCCACCGGCGCCTACGGCAAGCCGATCGCCAAGCAGCACGGCGCGCCGATCCGTCTCGCGGTACCGTGGAAATACGGGTTCAAATCGATCAAGTCGATCGTGCGCTTCAGCTTCACCGCCGAGCGTCCGAAGAGCATGTGGGAGCAGTTGCAGGCGTCCGAATACGGCTTCTGGGCCAACGTCAATCCGCAGGTCGCCCATCCGCGCTGGAGCCAGGCGAACGAGGAACTGATCGGCGTCGGCGAGCGGCGGCCGACGCTGTTGTTCAACGGCTACGGCGAGTTCGTCGCCGATCTCTACAAGGGACTCGAAGGCGAGCGGCTCTGGGCGTGACGCCGCGGTTTGCGCGAACGCGCAAACCCTCGTGCGTTTATGCGGTTATGCATGCTGCGACATCATGCGCTGCGGCTTCGCACCCTGAAACGAAAAACGCGTCGAAACGAAAAAGCCGGGCCCGAAGGCCCGGCTGAAGTTTCGTGCCGGCGCGGGATGGCCGGCACCTTCCTTCCAGAGGGGAACAACTGCCAACGTGCGCCGCGATCTGGGAGGACATCGACGTTCGCTGACAGCGAGGATTTCAATATGCTGATCGGAGCGCGCGCGCGCAACGAGAAGTGCAGTATGTCAGCCATGCGGCACCCGCAAACCTGCGGCGATACAAAATGCCGCACGCAACGCGCCGCTTGCCTTTGGTCAATAATTCCAGCGCTGCGCTTTTGATACAAGAAAATCGCGGAAGACTTGTACGCGCGCGACCGATTTGAGTTCTTCCGGATAGACGAAATAGGCGTCCAGCGTGACGCCTTCGGATTCCGTGAAGAGCTGCACCAGTCCCGGATTCTCCTCGACGAGATAATCCGGCAGCATCGCTATACCCAAACCCTGCTGACAGGCGCGCAGTACTGCCAGAATGTTATTGATGGTCAGGAACGCCGTGCGCGGGCCTTTGCCGTCGCGTCCGACTTCGGCGAGCCATTTCGCCGGCTGCAGGTAGGGCGGCACCGTGCCGCCGAGCACCACGATGCGGTGGTGGTCGAGATCGTCGATCGTGCGCGGCGTGCCGTGACGCTTAAGATAATCCGGCGTCGCGCAGGCGTGGTAATGCACCGAGAACAGCTTGCGCTGGATCAGGTCGGGCTGCGTCGGCAGGCGCAGCCGGATCGCGACGTCGGCCTCGCGCATGGCGAGGTCGAGTTCCTCGTCGGTCGTGATCAGCGTGATGCGGATATCGGGATAGAGGTCGACGAACTCGCCGAGCTTGGGCGTCAGCCAGTGCGTGCCGAGTCCGACGGTGGTGGTCACGCGCAGGTCGCCGTTCGGGCGTTCGCGGCTGTCGGTCAGCTTGGCGCGCGCCGATTCCAGCTTCATGAACACTTCGTGCGCGGTGCGATAGAGCAGTTCGCCCTGCTCGGTCAGGATCAACCCGCGCGCATGGCGGTGGAACAGCGAGACATTGAGCGCCTGTTCGAGCGCGGACACCTGGCGCGACACCGCCGATTGCGACAGGCCGAGCTGGTCGCCGGCATGGGTGAAGCTGCCCGCCTCGGCGGCGGCGTGGAACACCTTGAGCTTGTCCCAGTCCATGCTGGACTGGTTATTGAGGCGCGAGGAGATGGGCATGATCCCTCATTCGGCCGCGAGCCGCGGTTCGGCATGGGCTGCGAGGAAACGCTCGGCCTCGAGCGCGGCCATGCAGCCGAGCCCGGCGGCAGTGACGGCCTGACGGTAGACGTCGTCGGTGACGTCGCCGGCCGCGAACAGGCCGGGCACCGAAGTGGCGGTGGAGAACGGCGCGGTTTTCACGTAGCCGGATGGCTTCATCTCCACCTTGCCGGCCACGAGCTCGGTCGCCGGCGCGTGTCCGATGGCGATGAACACCCCGTCGGTCGGCAATTCGGTTGCCGCGCCGGTCTTGACGTTCTTGAGCGCGACGTGGGTCACCTTGGGCGGGGTGCCGCCGCCGCGCACCTCGTCGAGCACCGTGTCCCAGATCACCGTGATCTTGGGATGCTTGAACAGCCGGTCCTGCAGGATCCGCTCGGCGCGGAAGCCGTCGCGGCGATGGACGACCGTGACCTTGGAGGCGAAATTGGTCAGGAACAGCGCTTCCTCGACCGCGGTATTGCCGCCGCCGATCACCACGACCTCCTTGCCGCGATAGAAAAAGCCGTCGCAGGTGGCGCAGGCGGAGACGCCGAAGCCCTTGAATTTCTCTTCTGACGGCAGTCCGAGCCAGCGCGCCTGCGCTCCGGTCGCCAGGATCACGGTGTCGGCAACATAGACGTCGCCGGAATCGCAGGTCAGCCGGAACGGGCGCTGCGTGGTGTCAAGGTCGCTGACATAGTCGGTCACGATCCGCGTGCCGACATGCTCGGCCTGCTTGCGCATCTGCTCCATGAGCCAGGGGCCTTGGATGACGTCGGCGAAGCCGGGATAATTCTCCACGTCGGTGGTGACGGTGAGCTGGCCGCCGGGCTGGTAGCCCTGGATCAGGATCGGTTCGAGCATCGCCCGGGAGGCGTAGATGGCGGCCGTATAGCCGGCCGGTCCCGAGCCGATAATGACAACCTTGGCGTGCGTGGTTTTGCTCATGGCTCTCTCGTGGCTCCGGGCCCGAAGGCCGCACGGCCGGATATCGCCCGCGGTGTTCCGCCGATTTAGCCGCGAATATGTAGACATTCGGCCGAGCTATGCAAGTAACGCAACCCGCAAGGCCACAGGCGCTTCGTCACGGACGGCCCGCCCGATGGTGGGGGATTGCGCGCAATTTTCTTTCGTGGGTCCCGGTTCAAGGCTATATGAGAGCCGTCCGGTGCCTGGAGACCTGGATGCTCGCGCGTCTTGATTCGATCGACCTGAAAATCCTGTCCGAACTGCAGAACGACGGCCGCATCACCAATGTGGAACTGGCGCGGCGGGTCGGGATTTCGGCCCCGCCCTGCCTGCGACGCGTGCGCGCCCTGGAGGAGGCCGGTTTCATCCGCGGTTATCGCGGCCTGCTCGACGAGAAGCGGCTCGGCTACGAGGTCGTCGCCTTCGCCATGGTGCATCTATCGAGCCAGGCGGAAGCCGACCTCAATGCCTTCGAAGCCTATGTCCGCAAGCAGCCGCTGGTGCGCGAGTGCTGGATGCTGTCGGGCGAGATCGATTTCATCCTCAAGTGCGTGGCCCCCGACTTGAAAACCTTTCAGGCCTTCGTCGGCGAGCTCACCGGCGCGCCGCATGTGCGCAACGTCAAGACCTCGCTCACGCTGCGCAGTTCCAAGGACGAGGCGCTGGTGCCGCTGGACGTGCGCCTGCCGGCCGGCAAATGAGAAAGGCCCGCCATGGGCGGGCCTTCCACAGTACGGCGATGCGCCGAGCGCTCAGCTCTTTTTGCGCAGCAGCGCGTCGAGGCTCCAGGAGCCGCCGCCGGCGAAGATCAGATAGAGGAACACGAAGCAGAAGAGCGCCGCGAGCTCGCCGCCATTGAGGATCGGATAGAAGTTGCGCGGCGCGTGCGCCATGAAATAGGCGACCGCCATCGTTCCCGAACCGACGAACGCGGCCGGCCGCGTGAACAGGCCGAGCACCAGAAGCGCGCCGGCCACAAGCTCGATGACGCCGGCGATGCCGGACGGCGACATCATCTGCAGGTTGGCAAAATTCGGCATCACCGGCACGGACAGGTACTTGGCCGTCCCGTGTTGCAGGAGCAGAAGCCCCGCCATGATGCGCAGAATGCTCAGAATGCGCGGCGACCAGGCAGATAGAACCTCACTCGACAGCATCGAATTGACCTCCGGAATTTGCAGAGGCAAAGCTGATTTCACAGCGTGCCGCCCTTGTCCATGACGCCGGTCATGTGCGCGCGGTCACAAAAATATTTGTGACAGGACGGTGCGACGCGTGCGCGCAGATTAGGCCCGCGGACGGAATGCATGCAGGCGCCTGCAGGCGCGTCGTCTCGTCGCGGGACGGTATTTGCCGCCCGGTAATTTTCCTGATCGGTTTGGGAAAACGTCGCTCCGGCCAGCGATCGCCGGCCGGCCGCCTCAGGTCCACTCGACCTTCTTGATCTCGTAGGCTTTTGCCCCGCCCGGCGTGACCACCTCGACGGTCGCGCCCTTGCTCTTGCCGATGAGCGCGCGCGCGAGCGGGGAGGTGATCGAGATGCGGCCGGACTTGGCGTCCGCTTCCGGCTCACCGACGATCTGCCACACCTTCTTCTCGTCGGTGTCCTCGTCGATCAGCGTCACCGTCGCGCCGAACTTGATCGTGTCGCCCGACAGTTTCGAGACGTCGATGATTTCCGCGCGCGCGAGCTTGTCCTCAAGCTCGGCGATGCGCCCCTCGTTGTGCGACTGCGCTTCCTTGGCAGCGTGATACTCGGCGTTCTCCGAGAGGTCGCCATGGCTGCGCGCGTCCGCGATCTGCTGAATGATGCGCGGCCGTTCGACCTGCTGACAGTGCTTGAGCTCGGATTCGAGCACGGCATAGCCCGCCGCGGTCATCGGAATCTTTTCCATCGTCCATCCGTCCTTTACCCTGCCGGCTCGAAGCCCTGCAGGGCGAAAGAGACAAAAATTCGGATCGCACGCCGACGGGATTTGACGGCACGCGACCAAACTCTTGTCCAAAATTCGCCGCCGTCGCCGGTGGCCGGCCTTCAGACTAAGCCTGGCCGCCGAAATAGCTTTGCAGCGCGCGCACCTCGAGATCTCCCGCGAGATAGGCTTTAATTCCTTGCGCCGCCGCGACGGCTCCGGAAAGAGTGGTGTAGTAGGGGACTTTATGCAAGAGGGCGGCTGCGCGCAGGGAGCGGCTGTCGGCGAGCGCGGTCGCCCCCTCGGTGGTATTGAAAACGAGCTGGACGCCGCCGTTCTTGATCGCGTCCACGATGTGCGGGCGGCCCTCCAGCACCTTGTTGATCTTGTCGGCGGGGATGCCCTGCTCGTTGAGGTAGCGCTGGGTGCCCGAGGTGGCAATCACCTTGAAGCCGGCATCGACCAGAAGCCGCAGGGCCTCCACGATGCGCGGCTTGTCGTCGTCGCGCAGCGACACAAACACCGTCCCGCTCTTGGGCAGGCGCGAGCCGCCGCCGATCTGGCTCTTGGCGAAGGCGATGGCGAAGTTGCGGTCGATGCCCATGACCTCGCCGGTCGACTTCATCTCCGGCCCGAGCACGGTATCGACGCCCGGGAAGCGGGCGAAGGGGAATACCGCTTCCTTGACCCCGATATGGCTGATGCGGGCGGGCTTGAGGTTGAAGCTGGCCAGCGTCTCTCCGGCCATGACGCGGGCGGCGATCTTGGCGACCGGCAGGCCGATCACCTTGGCGACGAAAGGCACCGTGCGCGAGGCGCGCGGATTGACCTCCAGCACATAGATGTCCTTGCCCTTGATCGCATATTGCACGTTCATCAGGCCGCCGACCTTGAGCGCGAGCGCGAGCGACCGCGTCTGGCGCTCCAGCTCCGCGATCGTGCCGGCGTCGAGCGAATGCGGCGGGATCGAGCAGGCGGAGTCGCCGGAATGGATGCCGGCCTCCTCGATATGCTCCATGATGCCGGCGATGAACACGTCCTTGCCGTCGGCGAGGCAATCGACGTCCACCTCGGTCGCGTCCGACAGATAGCGGTCGAACAGCAGCGGGTTCTTGCCGAGCACGGTGTTGATCTGCCCGGTCTTGTCGTTCGGGTAGCGCGTCTTCACGTCCGGCGGCACGAGGCCGGGCAGGGTTTCGAGCAGATAGTCGCCGAGCTGGCCCTCGTCGCGGATGATCTGCATCGCGCGTCCGCCCAGCACGTAGGAGGGGCGCACCACCAGCGGGAAGCCGAGCTGGCCGGCGACGATGCGCGCCTGCTCGACCGAATAGGCGATGCCGTTCTCGGGCTGGGTGAGCTTGACCTGGTTGAGCAGCCGCTTGAAGCGGTCGCGGTCCTCGGCAAGGTCGATGGCGTCTGGCGAGGTACCGAGGATCGGCACGTTCGCCTGCTCCAGCGGATGGGCGAGCTTGAGCGGCGTCTGGCCGCCGAATTGCACCACGACGCCGTGCAGCGTGCCGTTCGAGCGCTCGACGTCGATGATTTCAAACACGTCCTCGCCGGTCAGCGGCTCGAAATAGAGCCGGTCGGAGGTGTCGTAGTCGGTCGACACGGTCTCCGGGTTGCAGTTGACCATGATGGTCTCGTAACCGGCGTCCTTGAGCGCAAAGCAGGCATGGCAGCAGCAATAGTCGAACTCGATGCCCTGCCCGATGCGGTTCGGCCCGCCGCCCAGGATCACGACCTTCTTCTTGTCCGAGGGTCGTGCCTCGTTGGCGGCCGCGCCCGCGAAAGGCTGCGCATAGGTCGAGTACATATAGGCGGTAGGCGAGGCGAACTCGGCCGCGCAGGTGTCGATGCGCTTGAACACCGGCCGCACATCGAGCGCGTGGCGCTGTTGACGCACCTCGTTCTCGCTGCGCCCGGTCAGGGTCGCAAGCCGCGCGTCGGAAAAGCCCATCGCCTTGAGGCGGCGCAGCGCACTCGCGGTCGAGGGAAGGCCGCGGCGGCGGATCGTCTCCTCCATCTCCACGATCTCGCGGATCTGGGCGAGGAACCACGGGTCGATCTTGCAGGAGGCGTAGATCTGGTCGTCGCCGATGCCGAGCCGAATCGCCTGTGCGACGTTCAGGAGACGGTCGGGCGTGGGCGTGCCGAGGGCGGCGCGGATCGCGTTCTTGTCGTCGCCCTGGCCGAGGCCCTCGATGGCGATCTCGTCGAGACCGGTCAGTCCGGTCTCCAGCGAGCGCAGCGCCTTCTGCAGGCTTTCCTGGAAGGTACGGCCGATCGCCATCGCCTCGCCGACCGATTTCATCGAGGTGGTCAGGAGCGGGGCTGCGCCGGGGAATTTCTCGAACGCGAAGCGCGGGATCTTGGTGACGACGTAATCGATCGTCGGCTCGAACGAGGCCGGCGTCGCGCCGCCGGTGATGTCGTTGGCGATCTCGTCCAGCGTGTAGCCGACCGCGAGCTTGGCGGCGACCTTGGCGATGGGAAAGCCGGTCGCCTTGGAGGCGAGCGCGGAGGAGCGCGACACGCGCGGGTTCATTTCAATGACCACAAGCCGCCCGTCGACCGGATTGACCGCGAACTGCACGTTCGAGCCGCCGGTCTCCACCCCGATCTCGCGCAGCACCGCGATCGAGGCGTCGCGCATGATCTGGTATTCCTTGTCGGTCAGCGTCAGTGCCGGCGCGATGGTGATCGAATCGCCGGTATGCACGCCCATCGGATCGACGTTTTCGATCGAGCAGACGATGATGCAATTGTCGGCCTTGTCGCGCACCACCTCCATCTCGAATTCCTTCCAGCCGAGCACCGATTCCTCGATCAGCACTTCGGTGGTGGGAGAGGCGTCGAGCCCGCGCTCGATGATTTCGAGAAACTCCTCGCGCGTATAGGCGATGCCGCCGCCGGTGCCGGCCAATGTGAAGGAGGGGCGGATGATGGCCGGCAGGCCGATCTCGCCGAGCGCCTCCAGCGCTTCGATCAGGCCGCGCGCGATGTAGCGCTTCTTGCGCTCGGCTTCGCCGCCCGCCCAGGCCGCTTCGAAGGCCGCGCCCGCACGCGCTTCCTCCGCCGCCGGCAGCTTGCGCGCCTTGATGGCAGCAATCTCGGCCGAATACTTGTCGCGGTCGGCCTGCTTGAGGCCGGAGGCGTTGGCGAGCGCGGATTTCGGTGTCTCAAGCCCGATCTTCGTCATCGCCTCGCGGAACAGTTCGCGGTCCTCGGCCTTGTCGATGGCTTCCGCGGTGGCTCCGATCATCTGCACGTTGAAGCGGTCGAGCACGCCCATCTTTTTGAGCGAGAGCGCGCAATTGAGCGCGGTCTGTCCGCCCATGGTCGGCAGGAGCGCGTCGGGACGCTCCTTCTCGATGATCTTGGCGACGATTTCGGGGGTGATCGGCTCGATATAGGTGGCGTCGGCGAGGTCGGGATCGGTCATGATCGTCGCCGGGTTCGAATTGACCAGCACGATCCGGTAGCCTTCCTCCCGCAGCGCCTTGCACGCCTGGGTGCCGGAATAGTCGAACTCGCAGGCCTGGCCGATGACGATGGGGCCCGCGCCGATGATCAAGATCGATTTGATGTCGGTTCGTTTTGGCATTCGGCTCGCAGGTTGTGCCGCGGCGGCAGGATGCCGGGCATAAAAAAAGGGCGCGCCGGTGCGCGTCCTTGGGGCCGCGCCGACCGAAGGGTCTCTCGCGCGCGCCGGCTCTTTAGACCAGAATCGGGGCAGAGGGAAGGGTGTGCTTGACGATCAGGGGAATCCGCTGCCGACCCGCTTGATTTCGCATAGAACGCGGACCAGTTCGACCTGCGAGCGGACCTGCAACTTGTCGAATACGCTGCGCAGATGTGCGCGGGCAGTATTGTGGGAAATGCCGATGCTGCGTGCGCTCTCCACGAGCGGGCGGCCCGCCGCCAGGCCTTTTGCCAGCCTTGCCTCCGAACCGGTCAGTCCGAGTGAACGCAGGAGTTCGAGGCCGGGTGCGGCGCGTCGGTCGGGGTCTCCCAGCAGCACGAGTGCGGCTGGCAGGCGCGTAGTTGCGGCCCGTTGCACGCCAAGGCAGGGGATGACCCGCAGCACATAGGGTGTCCGCCCGCTTGCCCGCGCGAGCGTGATCAGATGCCCGGCCGGCGGCAGCCCGCCCGCTCCGGGCGTTTTGCACCGTTATTTGTATTCCCCGGGCCGGCTGGCCCAGCGGAGAACGGCAAAATTCTGCCGCAAAACCGTTTTGCCCCGGTGCCCGGAATGCATCCGGGCACATCATCCAGTTGGACTAGGCGTGCGCGTTGTCTTTGACGCGTGCCTTTCCGTTAATGGGGACACGCTGCCAGCAATGCGGTCTTCCGCGATCGATCGCGGACGGGCGTGTCCGCAGGACAATGTGCGCAGACATCCGTTCGCACTGTTTGCATTCATCCTGTCGCTCGTCGTTATCGCCGGTTTGGCCATGGGCGCGCAGGGCGTGCGCGCTCAAGCCGCCACCCGCGGCGAATTCAACGTCGACCGCCTGGGCGGAGATTATGCCGCGCTTTGCGTGCGCAATCATGAGGAATGCGCCTGGCAATGCAGCCGCGATGGACGCTGCCGTGCCTGGACGGCGTTGAAATACAGCGTCCCGCGCGGGCAACACGGTCAGCAATGCGACCGTGCGATGACCTGCTACCTCAAAAGTACGGTGCCGTCGGCGCGCGCCGATAGTTGCTGCATCTCCGGCGTCGCGCGTCCGGAATTCGTGAACACGCAATGCCGTGTCGGAAGCTCCATTACGCGTCCCGGTCAGCGGGCCTGCTTCTGCTGGTTCGGACCGCGACCCGGCGGCCACGAGCGCGAAGTCGCCGCGGACTATTGCCGCGGTACGCAGCAATGGCGCTGATCCGAAACCTCGTCAGTATCGACCGGAAGGAGACCGAAACATCATTGCCATATGCGATCGCACCATTCGTCATCTCGCAGCGGCTGCATTCCTTGTCCTGGCCGTCCTTCTCGGACTTGCGCTGGCCCGGGCCGCCATAAATCCATCCGCCATCCAGTGGACGGCGTCCGATCCGCACGTCTTCATCACTTCACTCTACCATGGTGTGCTGGGGCGTGCACCCGAGAGCCCGATGTTGGTTGCGCAATGGGCCAGGCAGATCAGCGCCGATCCGAACAGCCGTATGCGCGTTTTCAATCAGTTTGTCGGCTCCCCCGAGTTTCGATCGAAGAATCCCAGCGGCGTCACCGGCCCGTACCATTTGTGGGCAAACGAATGCCTGAAATCGCTGAACGATCGTTTCCGTATTTCGACACAGATCCCGCACCCGGGTCCGTGGAGTGCGCGTCACAATAACGTGGCGATGAATTACGGTCTGGCTCTGATGGCCTTCTATATGGCCTTTGCCCGCTACCATTATTGCTGAGGCGAGGACACGGGCGCCGCCTCGAAGGTCATGCGTGCCTGGTTATGGCCGATATTATGCGCCGCGCGCCGCGCCGAGAAGCCTGCGGCTTTGAGCGTGCGCAGCATGTCGGCTTCGCTGTAGCGGGTGAGCCCCATGCGCTGGCGCAGCTTGCGATAGCCGGACAGGGCGGTGCGCATCAGGCCGAAGAGCGCGGCGATAAAAAAGCCATTGGCGGCGGCGAGTGCAAGGAGCGCGCGTGCGTCGGTCACGATGCCGACGTCCGGGCGCACGACGTCGCCGACGATGAGGCGACCGTCGGCGCGCAGCAGGCGTCGGAACAACGCGAGCAGGGCGGTGAAGTCTCCGGCCGTGAGATATTGCGCGACCGAATGCATGACGATGACGTCGAAGCTTCGATCGGGCAGCGCGGCGACCGCCTCGGGTGCGACCACGGCGATGTGCGCGTCGCCCGCAAAGCGCGCCTGCAGCCGCTCGCGCAGGTGCGGGGCGGCCTCGCACAGGATCAGCCGTCCGGTGCGCGCCGCCAGCCGCTCGGCATAGAGCGCCTCTCCGCAGCCGTAATCGAGCACGGTCAGGTCGGGTCGCGCCAGATAACGCTCGATCCCCGCCGCCACGAGCCCGGCATGCACCTTGCTGTGACGCGCGTTGACGTAGATCGGATGGTTGGAATCGAAGAACGAAATCCAGTCGGCCAAGTTGTTTCTCGTCATTCCCGTGGCGTGACGCGCCTGCCGCGCGCGCCCGCCCATAGACGCCGGCATTTGAGTCAAATTAGAGGGCTGCCGCCGGGTTTGGGCAATGCGGGAAAAGCATTATTCCGCAGATTGCTGCTTCGCCCACAGTTTCAGCAGCGGTCCGTCCTTGCCATAGACCGGATCGCTGTCGGGGAGAGGCACCTGCGGGATCGCGGCAAGCGCTTTTTCGCGCTCGGCCTTGCTGCCGCGGCACAGGTCGAAGCGTCCGGTCTTCGGATAGGCGCCGATGACGACGAGATCGGGCGAGGCCCACAGGCATTGATGCCCGGTGCCGGCCGGCAGGATCGCGACGTCGCCCGGACCGATGTCGAGCTCCTCGCCGTTCGCGCCGCCGAAGCGCACCCTGGCGCGTCCGCGCGCGATGCCGAGCGCCTCATGGATCATCGAATGATAATGCACGTACTCGTAGATGCCGTTGCGCCAGAGACCGCCCCAACCGTTGCCGGCGATGGTGTTCTCGAGCAGCGATTCGGGATCGGGCGTGCCGGCGAGATTGATGGCGTCGCGATAGACGACGAACGGCAGCGCCGGATTGTTGGGGATCGCGCCGTCGTCGGAAAACAGGAACGTGACCGGCTGCGGTTTTCGCATCGCCATTCCGGAAAGCCTCTTGCTGTCGAAAGCCCCTAGCAAAGGGGCTTTAACATCGCCTTTACGACGGGCGGAATGCGCCGGCTGCCGGCTTGCCGTTCTTGCGCGCGCGCATCATGTCGGTGAAGCGCTGGAAGAGATAATGTGAATCGCGCGGGCCGGGCGACGCTTCGGGGTGGTATTGTACCGAGAAGACCGGCTTGTCGCTGAGCGCAAGTCCGGCGTTCGAGCCGTCGAACAGCGAGACGTGCGTCTGCACGACGTTCTTCGGCAGCGAATCCTTGTCGACCGCGAAGCCGTGATTCATCGAGGTGATCTCGACCTTGCCGGTGGTCATGTCCTTCACCGGATGGTTGGCGCCGTGATGGCCCTGATGCATCTTCTCGGTCTTGCCGCCGAGCGCGATGCCGAGCATCTGGTGGCCGAGGCAGATGCCGAAGGTCGGGATGTCCTTGTCGATCACCGTGCGGATTACCGGCACGGCATATTCGCCGGTCGCGGCCGGGTCGCCCGGACCGTTGGAGAGGAAGACGCCGTCCGGCCTGAGCGCCAGGATGTCCTCGGCCGAGGTCTGTGCCGGCACCACCGTCACCTTGCAGCCGGAGGCCGCGAGCAGGCGCAGGATGTTGCGCTTGATGCCGTAGTCGATGGCGACGACATGGAATTCCGGCTTGTCCTGCCGGCCGTAGCCCTCGTTCCAGACCCATTCGGTCTCGTCCCAGGTGAAGCGCTGCGCGCTCGTCACCATTGGTACGAGGTCCATGCCAATGAGGCCCGGCCATTCGCGCGCTTGCTTCTTCAGCGCTTCGAGATCGAACTGGCCGGACGGCTCGTGCGCGATCACGGCATTGGGCATGCCCTTCTCGCGGATCAGGGTGGTGAGCGCGCGCGTGTCGATGCCCGACAGGCCGATGACGCCGCGGCTCTTGAGCCACTGGTCGAGATGGCGGGTGGCGCGATAGTTCGAGGGCGCGGTGATGCCGGTATGCAGGATCGCCCCGCGCGCGCCGGGCGTCGCGGCCATGTTCACCGTCTCGATGTCGTCCTCGTTGGTGCCGACATTGCCGATGTGCGGGAAGGTGAAGGTGATGATCTGGCCGGCATAGGAGGGATCGGTGAGGATTTCCTCGTAGCCGGTCATCGCGGTATTGAAGCACACCTCGCCGGCTGCGGAGCCGGTGGCGCCGAGGCCCGCGCCTTCCAGCACCGTGCCGTCGGCGAGGACAAGAAGGGCGGTGGCCGCAGGCTCGGTCCAGCCGGAATCGTCTGGTTTGTCGCTCATGATCGCTCTACATAATTCGGGCCCGACCGAAAGCCAACCATGACCTCGATTGCCGTCTATATTGCGGCGGCCCTTGCGGAAATCGCGGGCTGCTTCGCGTTCTGGGCCTGGTGGCGGCTTGACAGGCCGGCTCTGTGGCTGGTTCCCGGCGTCGTGAGCCTCGTGGCCTTCGCCTGGTTTCTGACGCTGGTCGATTCGGCTTATGCCGGGCGCGCCTATGCCGCCTATGGCGGCGTCTATATTGTCGCCTCGCTCACCTGGTTGTGGGCGATGGAGGGTGCACGTCCCGACCGCTGGGACGCGTTCGGCGCTGCGCTCTGCCTGGCCGGGGCGGCGGTCATCCTGTTCGGGCCGCGTTACGATACGTTCTGATCAAAACGGAGACATCACCGTGCTGCGCGACGACATCAACAATGCCCTGAAAGACGCCATGAAGGCCAAGGACGAGCGCAAGGTCTCGACGCTGCGCCTGATGAATTCCACCATCAAGAATGCCGACATCGAGGCGCGCGGCGCCGGCAAGGGGCCGCTGGCGGACGCCGACCTGCTCGGCGTGTTCCAGAAGATGATCAAGCAGCGCCAGGAATCGAAGGAATTGTACGAGAAGGGCGGCCGTCCCGAGCTTGCGCAGCAGGAGGCCGAGGAGATCGCGATCATCCAGGGCTATCTGCCCAAGCAGATGTCGGATGCCGAGATCGGCGCCGCCATCGACGCCGCGATCAAGGAGACCGGCGCCGCCGGCGTCAAGGACATGGGCAAGGTGATCGGCGTGCTGAAGGGCAAATATGCCGGGCAGATGGATTTCGGCAAGGCGAGCGGCCTCGTGAAGGGCAGGCTTGCGGGCTGAAGACGTCCCCGCGCGCCTTGCGATTGCTCAGGATCAAAGCCGCGCCGGCCCCGGCCTGCCAAAGGACGTGATCCGGCGAACCCCGCAGGGATGGAGACTGGTTTTGCGCCTCAGGACGATCGTCATCGCGACTGCGCTCGTGGCCGCCGCGGCGGGCTTCTTCTGGTGGCAGTTCGGGCGCGGCACCGCGGTCAGCGTGGTCTCGCCGACGCGCGGCACGGCGGTCGAAATCGTCTATGCCACCGGCGCCGTCGAGCCCGTGCAATGGGCCAAGGTGACGAGCCTCGTTCGTCAGCGCATCGTCTTCATGTGCGATTGCGAGGGCAAGCCGGTGAAGGCCGGCGAGGTGCTCGCGCGCCTCGACGACAAGGAAATCCGCGCCCAGCTCCATGAATTGCAGGCGCGCGAGGATTTCGCCCGGCAGGAAGTCTCGCGCACGACCGAGCTCGTGAGCCGCGGCGCTACCACCATGCAGGCGCACGAGCGCGCGCTCACCGAGCTGCGCCAGGTGCAGGGCCTGCTCTCGGTGCTGAAGGAACGCGTCGATCAATACACGGTCGCCGCCCCGATCGACGGCATCGTGCTGCGCAAGGACGGCGAGGTCGGCGAGATCGCCGAAGCCGGCGCGATCCTGTTCCGCGTCGGCGTGCCGCGTCCGCTGCGGGTGGAAGCGGAGGTCAACGAGGAGGACATCCCGCGTGTCGCGATCGGCCAGCTCGTATTGTTCCGTACCGACGCCTTTCCGCAACGGCGCATCGAGGGCACGGTGCGCGAACTGACGCCGATGGGCGATCCGGTCACCAAGACCTACCGCATCCGCGTCGCGCTGCCCGACGACACGCCGCTGCGCATCGGCATGAGCGTGGAGGCCAATATCGTCACCCGCGAGAAGGCGGACGCGCTGCTCGTTCCCGCCGACGCGGTGCAGGGCACGGTCGTCTACGTCGCCGACGGCGCGCGCGCCCGCCGCCGCACGGTCACGGTCGGCATCCGCGGCACGCGCGCGATCGAGATCCTCGACGGCCTTTCGGCGCAGGACCGCGTGATCTCTCCGTTCGCCACCGGTCTTGCCGACGGGGCGCGCATCCATGTCGTGCGGACGGCGGCGCCGTGAACCTGATCGTCGATATCGCGCTCACCCACGTGCGCTCGCGCGCGCGCCAGACCTTGGTCGCCGTGGCCGGTGTCGCCACCGGCGTCGGCTTCTCGATCATGATGGCCGCGCTCATGGTCGGCTCGCAGGAGGACTTCATGCGGCAGCTCATCGATGCGCTGCCGCACATCGCGATCTCCGACGAACGGCGCGATCCGCCGCGCCAGCCGGCCGAGGTCGCCTACGACGCGGTGCGCATCTACGGTCTCACGCCCGAGACGCGCCGCAAGGGCATCAAGAATCCGCTCGCCACCATGGCCGCGCTCGAAGGCTGGGTGCCGGGCGCGGTCGCCCCTTCCACCAAGACCCAGGCGATCCTGCGCTATGCCAGCCGCGACGTCGCCGTCAGCATCACCGGCATCGATCCGCACCGCGAGCCGCGCGTCTCCGCGCTGCCCAGGCATATGCGCGACACCACCATCGCCGCGCTCTATCGCGCGACCAACGCCATCATCCTGGGCGACCGGCTGGCCGAGAAGCTCGGCGCGCGGGTGGGGGCCAACCTCACCGTGCAGACGAGCGAGGGCGTCAGCCTCAGCGCGCAGGTGGTCGGCCTGTTTCATTCCGGCGTGCGCTCGGTCGACGAAAGCTCGGCCTATGTGCTGCTCAAGACCGCGCAGATCCTGGCCAAGCAGACCGCGCTGATCAACGAATTGCGCGTGCGGGTGAACGAGCCGATGAACGCCGACGCGATCGCCCAGCGCATCGAGCGCCAGACCGGCTACAAATCGGTGTCCTGGCAGGAGGCGCACGAGGACCTCTTGTCCTCGTTCGTGATCCGCAACGTGATCATGTACACGGTGGTCGGCGCCATCCTCCTGGTCGCGAGCTTCGGTACCTACAACATCATCTCCACCATCACGCACGAGAAGGCGCGCGACATCGCGATCATGAAGTCGCTCGGTCTGAGCGAGGGCACGGTACGCGCGATTTTCGTGCTGGAGGCGCTGATCATCGGGCTGGCCGGCGCGCTGCTCGGTTTCGTCTTCGGCTATCTGCTGTGTCTTGCGCTCGGCTCGATCGAGATCAAGAGCCCGTTCATGGACACCAACCGCCTGCCGCTGGTCTATGCGCCCCTGCATTACCTGATCGCGGGCGGCGTGGCGCTTCTCTCCTCGTTCGTGGCCGGCTATTCGCCGGCGCGCAAGGCGGCGCGCGTGCATCCGGTCGAGATCATCCGGGGGGCGACATGAGCGCGCCCGCGCGCGACATCCTGATCGAGGCGCGCGGCGTCACCCGCATCCTGCCCGGCATCGTGCCGGTGACGCTCGTGCACGACATCGATCTCGCCGTCCGCGAGAACGAGTTCGTCGCCATCACCGGGCCGTCCGGCTCCGGCAAGTCCTCGCTGCTCTATCTGCTCGGCCTGCTCGACATGCCGACCGCGGGCGAGGTTCTGATCCGCGGCGAAGCCACCGCCAGCATGACCGAAGGCCAGCGCGCCCATATGCGATTGTCGGAGCTCGGTTTCGTGTTCCAGTTCCATTTCCTGCTGCCGGAATTCTCCGCGCTCGGCAACGTCCTGCTGCCGATGCGCGCGCTTCGCCGGCTGACCGCGAAGGAAATGCAGGAACGCGCGGAGGAGCTTCTGTCCGCGTTCGGGCTGCGCGACCACATGCACAAGCGGCCCGACCAGATGTCCGGCGGCCAGCGCCAGCGCGTGGCGGTGGCGCGCTCGCTCGCCAACGATCCGCCGGTGGTGCTGGCCGACGAGCCCACGGGCTCGCTCGATTCCGTCTCCAGCGAGCAGGTGTTCCAGATCCTGCGCGATCTCGTGGACAAGCGCGGCAAGACGGTGGTGGCGGTGACGCACGATCTCGATTTCGCCGCGCGCATGGACCGCCGGGTGCATCTCGTCGACGGCGCCATCGTCGACGACCGGCGGGTGGGCGCCCCGGCCGGCTGAGTCAGCGCTCGTTCACCGCGTCGCCGAGCTTGCGCAGCAGCAGCACGCGATGCGCCGTCGTCTGCAGGCGGCAATAGGTGGCGTCGCCGGGCAGCGTGCCGGGCTCGACCTTGTCGAAGGCCGGGCAGAGCGAGTCGCGCAGCCTAATCCAACCTTGCTCGGATTCTGTGACCGCCGCATTGATCTCCCGGAAGCCGCCGGCCTGCACGCGCCTGACCGCCGCTGCCTTGAGCGCCGTCCAGGCGGCAAGCTCGCGCGCCGCGCAGGCCTTGGTCCTTGCGATGTCGCCCTGCGCCGTGTCGCGGCAGGGATAGGCGAGGTGCCCGATGCATTCGGTGCCGAAGCGGTCCTCGTCCTCGGCCTTCTTCAGGCAGGCCTCGATCGCGGCGACGTCGGCGGCCGGCCCCGGATCGGCGAGGGCATGCGTGCCGACGAGAAGGAGTAAGCCGGTCAGCGCCGCGGCGGCAGGAGTGTGCAGGGCGCTTCGTTCCTTACGCACGCTTCTTGTCCTTCTTCTTCTGGTTTACGAACGAGCGCAGCACCGCGTTGATGCGGCGCTGGTAGCCGGCGCCCTGCTGCTTGAAATAATCGAGCACGTCCTCGTCGACGCGGATGGAGATCGCCTTCTTCTTCGGCGGGACGACCAGCACGGCCTTCGACCAGTCGATGTCGATAAGGTCCGCCCAGTCGGGATCGTCGGCCATCGCCGCTTCGATCTCCTCGTCGGTCAGGGCGTCGACGCGGGCCCAGTCGGTTTTGCCCACGCGCTTTTCCAGACGGCCGTCAGGATGCTCGATCACATGGGTTCCATCCGGAAGGGCCGCCACCAGCGTGACGATGTGCTCGCCGGGTTTCTTCTTCTTATTACTTGCCATAACGTTCCTTTTCCCGCTGCCGTGCCGCGCGTACGGAAATGATCCTCAGCTTGTCGCCTCGTGGCGTTGTGACGACGGCCAGCAACCGGCTTCGCACCATGTCGACGGTGACGAGGCGCGGCTCGCTTGATGGTTGCGCGGACCGATACGTGAAATGCCGGAGGTCCGAGAAAATCATCGCAGCGTCGATGAAATCCACGCCGTGCTTGGCGATGTTTGTCAGCCGCTTGTTTTCATCCCATTCGAATTTTCCCGCGGCTGCAAAGCGGTCGTCAAAGTTTTCCGCCATTGTCGGCTCGCCGGGGTTTCTCATATGTATATACGAATGTATTTTCACAGGCAAGGCGCCCGGAAACCCATGCAGCATGTGGATAACCGGGAAAAGACAAGGTTCTCAGTCAAATAACGCCCTGCCGGCGCGGGTGCGGCCGTCCTGCCCGAATCAGCAGTTATGATGGCGTCGATCCTCGACCGACCGTGAACCGTCGCCGCCCGCATCCATGCGCTATTCGCCTCAATTCCTCGACGAGCTGCGCGCCCGGCTTCCCGTGTCGGAGGTCGTCGGCCGGCGGGTGAAGCTCAAGAAAGCGGGGCGGGAGTGGAAGGGCCTGTCGCCCTTCAATCAGGAAAAGACACCCTCGTTTTTCGTCAACGACCAGAAACAGGCCTGGTTCGATTTTTCCTCCGGCAAGAACGGCAGCATTTTCGACTTCGTGATGCTGACGGAGGGCGTGACCTTCCCGGAGGCGGTGGAGCGGCTGGCTTCGATGGCCGGCGTGCCGCTGCCGGCCTATTCGCGCGAGGACGACGTGCGCGATCAGCGCCGCAAGACGCTGCACGACGTCGTCGAGCTTGCCGCCAAATTCTTCGAGGCGACGCTGGCCGCGCGCGCCGGCGCCAGGGCGCGCGGCTATCTCGCCGACCGCGGCATCGCGCCGGCGACGCAACTGCAATTCCGCCTCGGCTATGCGCCGCCCGAACGCTTTGCGCTCAAGGAGCATCTGGGCAGCCACGGCATTGCGGTCGAGGACATGATCGAGGCCGGCCTCGTGATTGCTGGCGACGACATCCCCGTTCCCTACGACCGCTTCCGCGACCGCGTCATGTTCCCGATCACCGACTGGCGCGGGCGGGTGATCGCGTTCGGCGGCCGCGCGCTCGATCCCGACGTGTCGGCGAAATATCTCAACTCGCCGGAGACCCCGCTCTTCCACAAGGGCGCGAACCTCTATAACGGCGCGGCCGCGCGCAAGGCCTGCCACGACGGCGCGCCGCTGATCGTGGTCGAAGGCTATGTCGACGTCATCGCGATGGTGACGGCGGGCTTTCCGGCAACCGTCGCTCCGCTCGGCACCGCTTTGACCGAAGACCAGCTTTCCTTCCTCTGGAAGATGGCGGACGAGCCGGTGCTGTGTTTCGACGGCGACGGCGCCGGCCGGCGCGCGGCCTATCGCGCCGCCGATCTGGCGCTGCCGAGACTGTCGCCCGGCAAGAGCCTGTCGTTTGCGCTACTGCCGGAAGGCCAGGACCCCGACGATCTGGCGCGCGCCGGCGGCCGCGAGGCGATTGCCGAGGTGCTCGCGAGCGCCCGCCCGCTCGCCGACATGATCTGGATGCGCGAGACCGAGTCGGCCTCCTTCGATACGCCGGAGCGCCGCGCGGCGCTCGAAAAGCGGCTGAACGAGATCGTCGGCACGATCCGCGAAGAGGCCGTGCGCAAATATTACCGGCAGGATTTCGAGGCGCGGGTGCGTGCACTGTTCTCGCCGATCGCGGCGAACGCGCCTTACGAGCGCGGCCGCGGCTACGATCGCGGCTATCAGAGGAATGCCGGCCGCGGGGCGCGCGCCGCGCGCGAGCCGTTCGCGCCGCTGTCGCCGCGCTTGCCGGTCAGCCCGCTGGTGCGCGGCTTCAAGAGCGCGCTGCCCCCGCGCGAAGCGCTCATCCTGTTCGCGGTCATCCATCATCCCTGGCTTCTGGAAGCGCACGCCGAGGAATTCGCCGAACTCGATTTCATCCATGCCGAGGCCGACCTGATGCGGCGCGCGATCCTGGAAGCGGGAGCCGACGAGGCGGCCGTCGATTCAGCGGCCCTGCAGGCGGCGCTGATCCGGCGCGGGCTGGACAGCCTGCTGACGCGGGTGAAAACGGCCATCACCCATGCTTCCGACTGGCCCGCCCATGCCGGCGCGGCCGGGGAGGACGTGGTGCAATGGTGGGCGCATGTCGTTACCTTGCATCGCAAGAAGCGTACGTTAAATAAGGAGCTCAAGGACGCCGAACGCGCGCTCGGAGAGGACCCGAGCGAGGCGAACTGGGCCTGGATCCGGGACGTGCAGGAAAGGCTTCAGGCGCTCGAGGGAACCGAGGCGCTGATCGAAGGCTTCGGCATATTGTCCGGGCGCCCGGTTCGCAGCGTTTAGGGCGGCCTTTTTTCGGTTGTGGGCGAATTTACAGGTGGCGGTTGGGTTAAACGGGGCTTAAGGGACCGCTGACAAAAGTCCCGGTCTTGAGTCGGCGGTTTCGCCCGCGGCAGGCGGGCGGTCCGCGGGGACGGCTGCGGGGACACGGTATTCCAGGCGGTATCCCGAGAGGTGGCCCGGGACGGCGCGAGCGCGCCGCAGGAGAGAGTTGATGGCAGGCAAATCGGCGAAAGCGGCATCCAAATCGGCAGGCAAGGCCAAGGCGTCCAAGACGGCGTCGAAGTCGACCGCCAAGCCGGCGTCGAAGTCGGCCGCCAAGGCGTCCGCCCGTCGCCCTGCCGGCAAGGCGCCGGCCGGCCGCGCGCCCGCGAAAGCACCGGCGAAGACGCCGGTAAAGCCGGTCGCCGCCGCAAAGCCCGCGCCGAAAGCCCCGCCCGCCAAAGCCGCAGCGCCCAGATCCGCAACCTCCAAGCCCGTAACGCCCAAGCCCGCGTCCGCCAGGTCCGCCGGCAAAGGCGACGGGGCGGCCGCGCCCGAGACCTCTTTCGCCGCCGCCAATGCCGCGGCCATGCGCGAGGCGGTGGCCGCGCGTGCGCGCGCCGGCAACCAGAAGGAAGAGACCGCCGAGAAGGACGCCGAGGCCGGTCCCGATACGCCGCTGCCGCTGCTCGATCTGTCCGACGCTGCCGTCAAGCGCATGATCAAGCTCGCCAAGAAGCGCGGCTATGTCACCTATGAGCAGCTCAATGCCGTGATGCCGTCGGAGGAGGTCACCTCCGAGCAGATCGAGGACACGCTCTCGATGCTG
>WBZO01000557.1_pt1 | contig 74899 bp, 56 predicted proteins | sample 5204261 | NCBI WGS metagenome assembly WBZO01 (sample SAMN12412400, study PRJNA552823) | activated sludge metagenome | isolation source: activated sludge from anammox sidestream of wastewater treatment plant... | place: USA: North Carolina | collected 2017-09 | reverse complement strand
ATACAGATACGATTTGTTCTTTTGTTAATTGCATGTTTCTTTATTTTATGGTTATTTTTTGCAACCACAAAACTATATAATATTTGAAACATGCATTTTTTATAGACACACTTTTATGGACGGTATCCAAATCACAGAGAAGTGAATAGACAGTATTACCCGACAGAGCAACTACGACAAAGCAATGCCATCAAAAAAAATGACAGCACACACAAAGCATAGACTGATTGTCTTGCCCTAAAAGATTGATTGGAATTTATTCAGGACTGCCTATCACTTAGATAGAAGTCCAAGGTCTGCTGAAATACATAATTCAAAAATTGAAATTGCTTGACTGCAAATTTAGTAACTTTGCTTGACAAATTAACGAGAAAGAAGAGAAAATGAAAGCCGACCGCATAACATCACCTATACGCAAGCAGGGGGTTCGTGCTTCGTAAGACAGGAAAGTGGTAAATTTGAAGTTCAGTTCTTCGTAGGAAGTTCAGTGGTTAAAATCCCTGCCTGCGTATAGCTGAGAAACGTTACCTGCAATGCTAACAGAACGTAACCGAAAAACAGAATTATAACAAAGGAATGAAAATATTTTTGACAATACTCGCACTTCTTAATGGTGGTTATATGCTCATTGACGGAATTTATGTAATGCTCAAAGGAAAATATATTGGACCTGAAAAACCGGGACCTTGGGCAAACATATTTTATAAACTAAATATTGACGTTTTTAAGCTTGGACCACTTTTTATAACCTTCGGAATACTTTGGCTTGTTTGGCTTTATGCTTTGTGGACAAACCAAAATTGGACATATATTTTCGGAATAATAATTTCAATTCTGACTTTGTGGTATCTCCCTGTCGGAACACTATTTTCAATTATCATTTTTGTCATTTTACTGACAATGAAAAATAAATTAGGACTATGAAAATACGAGAAGCCGAAACAGAAGATATAAAACAAATTCAAGTTGTTAGAAATACGGTTAAAGAAAATACGCTTTCCGACCCAAACTTGGTAACCGACAAAGATTGCGAAGAATTTCCAACGCAAAAAGGAGCCGCAACACGTAATGATAATGCAAGAATGATGAAAGAAAATGCATGTGCTGTGTCCCAATTTAGGGCAAATCCTATTACATTACAAATCACAGGCCCTTCCTGCATTGAAACCAATCAAAATGGTACATGGTGCGTGAGCGTTTCAAATTGTACGAATATACAAAATATAATATGGCAGGGAAGTTCTGACGGTTGGAATTATACAAATATTGGAAGTTCTACTTGTGTTACTCTTCCACTTTATAACCAATATGAATTGTATTTAAGAGTGACTGTTACTTGTGCTGATGGTCAAACGGCTTTTACAGATTTTATGGTTGTCAATTGTGATGGTGAAATTGAGCCAGAAAGGCCTTCAATACCTGATTTTACAGAAATACATCCTGAAATTGAAGTGTACCCCAACCCTGCATCATCAGACATTACGTTATTTATAAAAAATGTAAGAGATGAACCAAAAGACATATTCATTTCAAATACATTTGGGGTTCGTACAAAGATTAATTATAATTATGACCCTATAAGTAAAAGTATATTTGCTCAGTACAATGCGGAATTATTGTCTAAAGGACTGCATATCATAACATATTATGAGAATAATACCATTGTTTCAAAAAAATTAATGATCCATCATGAATAAGTTAATCCAATTAATATTAATTTCGATTATTCTGGCAGGTTGCCAAAAAGACGAAGCCATTTCTCCATTTATCTGGCCGTATTGGGGAGAAGCATCAGCTTTGAAAAATGGAATTGATTGGACCCCTAAAGTAATTGCAATACAAGATGAGCAGAATCCACTATACTTTGGAATTAAATTTGATTTGTATAACAATGCAGATATTTGGAGAAATGCTTTGACAATTTGGGGTATCAAAAAAGGTGATATTGGAGTATTGAAAATTTCAAGCGATTCTATTCCAGAGCATATTTCATGTTTTTACACAACAATTCTTGAAGATGGTGATGTATTAGGAGATGTATTCAAATTAGATAAGACCAAGGATAACACTGTCGAAATAACTGAAATAAGTGGCAATGAAATTAAAGGCAAATTTAATGCCACCTTGATTCGAGACACTTCAAATCCGCTATATTTAGAATCATCAGATACTTTAAGGTTTACAGATGGTGTATTTCATACAAGAATAATCAAAGGAAGATAAACCAGATGCTAACAATGCATTGAACGAAAGGCAGCCCTATAGGGACTGCCCTTCGTTAATGCTAGCCGTTAGCATCGATTATAACCACCACTAGCTTAAAAGGCTAAAAATAAAACCTTAGTTGGATCCATTCGGCTTCGCTCAGGGCAGGCCTTCGACCGGTACTGGCATTCCTTATTAGAGAGTTATCGATTTGATTATTTATTCTTTACGACAGGCATGATTCATCCTAAAAAAGTTTACAGGTTAAAGAATAAACCCTGATATTGGTTTACCATATTTTTTTGTCCATTTTTACACATCTTAGTGTAAACCTATTTTAGGACAAGACACTCAAACTATAATCCGCTACTGTTTAGCTTGACCTTTAATTTTCGTCGTACTCACGATAAACTATCACGTTTCCTTTTTTGGCACAATCACTGTTATGAACATGGGATGGGTCAAAATGTCTATTTCTCTCAATCAAATTGCCTATGAAAGGTGGTCTAATCCGTCAGCTATATGGATATCGCTCATTCCATCAAAGTCTTTTTGTATGAAATTTTACAAATTCTTGACGATTCAAAGCGATATAAAACCCATGATTTCCAAACAAAGCCTACCTAAATTTGTATTATTTTTATCAATATAATCTTATAATCATCATCATGAAAGACAGAATGAATTTGGCCAAAGTATCTCCTGAGGCGTATCAGGCGATGATCGGTCTCGAAACGTATATCGAAAAGAGCGGTCTAGATTTTAAGCTATATGAACTCATCAAAACCCGGGCCTCTCAGATTAATGGCTGTGCCTACTGTATCAATATGCACACACGTGATGCTATGAAGGAAGGAGAATCAGCTCAACGACTTTTTCTGCTGGATGCATGGAGAGAAACCGATCTTTATACTGAAAAGGAAAGAGCAGTGCTTGCACTCACGGAAGCGATGACCGTAATCCATCAAAATCATGTACCTGACAGTGTTTATGAAGCTGCCGCTACTCACCTGACCGAAAAAGAGCTGGCTGCGGTCATCATGTCGGTGGTAGCCATCAATGGTTGGAATAGAATTGCTATCACGCTTCATTCTAAATTAGACTAACCACACCATTATGGTTTTAGACAGAAAAATTGCCATTGTTACAGGTGCAAGTAAAGGTCTAGGTAGAGCTATTGCTTCTGCATTAGTACACAAAGGTTGTACAGTATATGGTCTGGCACGAAATGGTCAGGTACTTTCACAAGTTCAAAATGAATTAGGGGAATTATTTAAACCTATTTCATTGGACATGACAGATTGCAAAGCCGTACAATCATGGGTGGTTGAGACTTTTTCAGAGGATTACGGACCAGATATTCTAATCAATAACGCAGGTTTGGGATTTTTCAAATCAGTAGATAAGACTTCCCTAGAAGAATGGCATGATGCGATGAATACCAACTTAAACGCTCTATACTATATCACATCAGCAATCACACCGCTGATGAAAGCCAGATCAACCTCATGTCACATTATCAATATTGGATCTATTCTTGGCCATATTGGTAGGTCTGAGGCTACCGCCTACTGTGCCTCTAAGTTTGGGGTGCGTGGTTTTAGTGAGGCCTTGTATATCGAGTTGCGACCGTATAATATCAAGGTGACTTGCCTCAATCCCGGATCTATCGAGACAGATTTTTTTGAGTCATCAGGCATTTTTCCTCATGACAATATGCTACATCCTGAAGATCTGGCCAATACAGTCGTGCATGTACTAGAGACTCCGGATAATATGCTCATCAACGAGTTGATTATTCGTCCACTCAATCCTAAACCACCCACAAAATAATATTTTACACTGTCAGCTTCTAAAGACTTACACCACTATCTTGATCACTTAGATCAAGGTTAGAGAAAACAAAAATTTTGCAATTTGGATAAAAACAGTTTAAATTTGCGGTTTCAAAGTATCGCCTAGTAATGGGCTCATTTTACTAAAAAAATCCTTCAAGATGTTAATTTCCAAAACCTTCAAATGGGACGCCGCACACAGATTGCCTAAGCACCAAGCAAAATGTCGACATCTGCACGGGCATACCTACACTATGACGGTTGAATTCGAAGGCAACATCAACGATGAAGGTATGGTCATTGACTTCGGTGAGATAAGAAAAATTTTGACTCCTTATATTGATCAGCTGGACCATACGACTATCATTTGCAAGGATGATACTGAACTTTTAGAGATTTTTCAGCAGAAAGCATGGAGACATTTTCTGCTACCTTATGATTCTACTGCTGAAAATCTATGCCGGTATTTCTCTACCCTACTCATCCAAAATCATCAGCATTTTCTTCGCGAAAATGGCATCACAGCTATCGGTATAAAAATATATGAAACCGAAACATCCTGTGCATATCTCCACACTCAGGTTGAGGTCTAGGAATGATATTAATAAATTACACTCCGAGTAAACTATTTTAGCATTTCTTCTTGCTTTTAAAAATTAATTCCTTATCATTGTAGGCAAAATTAATAACCATTGACCGAAAGGTTAAAGTATAAATTGTCAACATGAACGGAGGTCAGATTATAGCCAAAATACTGCAAAAACATGGTGTTAAGTACCTTTTTACATTGAGCGGTGGTCACATATCACCCATTTTTGTAAGCGCAGATCAAATCGGTATCAGGGTTATAGACACCCGTCATGAAGTCAATGCTGTGTTTGCTGCAGATGCAGTATCCCGACTGACTGGAATACCAGGAGTAGCTACCGTAACTGCAGGACCAGGCGTTACGAATACCGTTACAGCAATTAAAAATGCCTCACTTGCTCAGTCGCCTTTGATACTATTAGGTGGAGCAGCTGCAACAATTCTAAAAGGAAGAGGTAGTTTACAAGATATTGACCAGATTTCCATCATGAAATCAGCCTGCAAGTGGAGCACAACTATTAAAAAAGTAAAAGACATCATACCTACGCTCGAAAAGGCTTTTCGGATAGCTCAAGAAGGTGTTCCAGGACCAGTTTTTGTTGAGTGTCCTATTGACATATTGTATGATGAAGCATTGGTGAGAGAATGGTATGGTGCCAAAAGTCATGAAGTACCGCCCAAAAACATGCAGGAACGATTGCTCAGATGGTATATCAATTTTCATGCTAATCGTCTATTTACAGGTAAGGAATCTATTAACTTTGACGCACCGATCATCACTCCTTCTTATCCGCATCACAACAGCACTGATATACAGTCGGCTATTAAAATGCTAAAACAGGCACAAAAACCGATTATGATTATCGGAAGTGGATCCATGATGCAACCCAGTAAGGTCAAACAACTAGCAGCAGCAGTTGAGCATCTTCATATTCCGGTATATCTTAGTGGTATGGCACGAGGTCTCCTGGGAAAGGAAAATTCACTACAGATGCGTCATAAAAGAAAAGAAGCCATCAAGGGTTCGGACTTGATTATCCTGGCTGGTGTACCTAACGACTTTAGGCTGGATTATGGCAATCATATAGGTGGTAGGAAGTTTATATCTATCAATAGAAGCAAGGAAGACCTTTATAAAAACAAGCGTCCATCGCTAGCCATTTTGGCTGACCCAATGGACTTTCTGATCGAACTCGCAACTATGTATGCGGCAAGTTGTCAGGACTGGACAAATCATTTAATCAAATTGAATGAAGAGCGAGAAGCCAACATCACACAACAGGCATCTGAAGTACTCAAAGGTGGTATGAACCCTGTATCAATACTTAAAGAACTCGACAAAGAAATGAGTGACAATGTCATACTCGTCGCTGATGGTGGAGATTTTGTTGCTACGGCTGCTTATACACTGCGGCCTCGAGCGCCACTAACTTGGTTGGATCCGGGTGTATTTGGTACGTTGGGTGTAGGAGCAGGGTTTGCCATCGGTGCTAAACTCGTACATCCTGACAAAGAAGTATGGATAATTTATGGTGATGGTAGTGCAGGATATAGTTTGATGGAGTACGATACCTACCGTAGGCACAATCTACCTATCGCCTCCGTGATAGGCAATGACGGCTGTTGGGGACAGATAGCGCGCGATCAGGTGGAAATACTCAATAGCGAATGTGCTATGAATATAGGACAAAGTGATTATGAATACATAGCAAAAGCTTTCGGAGGTGATGGTTGCAAGGTTTCAACTCAAGGCGAATGGAAGGTAGCTATCGCCGATGCAAAAAAACATCTGGCTCAAGGCAAATCTTATATTATCAATGCATTAATAGGAAAATCCGACTTCCGCAAAGGTTCTATCAGTGTGTAAATTACGATTACGTTCAAAAACAGCATCCTATGTCTTCAGTATTCCCTAGTATAGAAAATAGTCTTTTAGTAGTAGTAGATGTGCAGGAACGACTCATGCCTGTCATTCACAATAGCGAAAGCGCAATCCAAAACATTCAGAAGCTCATAGATGGTGCCAGTATTCTGGGAATGGACTTCCTAGTCACTGAGCAATATCCCAAAGGTCTTGGTCATACGGTGGCTGAATTGACCTTTGATCGGAACCAAACGGTGGTATTGACTAAAGACACATTCAGTTGTATGCTCGAACCCTCAATTGTTGAAGCCATATCAAAAACTAAAAAACAACACCTCATCCTCTGTGGAGCCGAAGCCCATATTTGCGTATTAAAAACAGCTCTCGAAGCTGTAGCGCAGGGTTATACCGTTCATGTTGTTGCTGACGCTGTTTCATCCCGAACACCAGAAAACAAAAATCTAGGGCTGGAAAGAATGCGACAGTCCGGGGTGTATATCGTTTCACTTGAAATGATTTTGTTCATGCTGATAGATTGTGCCGGTACAGATCAGTTCAGGGCCATTAGTAAACTTATAAAGTAATCAATCATGGAAGTAAAAAGATTATACGATTTTCTGTCCAATCAATTAGAAAAGCATCCTGATGCACCTTTTCTTTCAGCAAAAGAAATGACTAACTCAGGCCAAAAAGAATGGATACACTATACCTATAAAGATACGCAGCAAAAGGCAAACAAAATCAGTCAACTGCTGATCAACCATGGTTTACAAAAAGGAGACAAGGTGGCCATTATCAGTAATAATCGTCCGGAGTGGAACTTTGTGGATATGGGTACACAACAGATTGGCATTATCAATGTACCGATGTACCCTACGATTTCTGAAGATGATTATGCATTTATTTTTTCAGATGCGGATGTCCAGTATGCCTTTGTAGGTGATGAGATAATTTACAAAAAGGTCAAGCCACTGATGGATAGGCTGGATTCACTTAAAGGTATTTATACTTTCGACAGAATCATCGGAGCGGATCATATGAATGATATCTTAAATGGTATCACGGACATAGATATTGATGAAATTCAAAGGAGAAAAGATGCGGTCAGAGAAGACGACATAGTCACATTCATCTACACTTCGGGCACTACCGGCAATCCTAAGGGCGTGATGTTGACACACCTGAATATCGTCAGCAATCTGAACAGCGTATTACAAGTACTACCATTCCAGGATGGCGAAAAATCGCTCAGTTTTTTACCCTTGTGCCACAGTTTTGAGCGTACTGTCTTTTATGCTTATCTCATGATGAATCTTCATATTTTCTATGCTGAAAATCTTGACACCATTGGTGAAAATCTCAAAGAAGTTCAACCTTATTGCTTCACCACAGTGCCACGCCTACTGGAAAAGGTGTATGAAAAAATCATGGCCAAAGGACATGAACTCACCGGTATCAAGAAAAATTTATTCTTCTGGAGTGTGAAAATCGGCTCACAATACGAACTGGGCAAGGACAAAGGATGGTGGTACAATACGCAACTAGCTATAGCACGCAAGCTCGTATTTTCAAAATGGCTTGATGCGCTAGGTGGACGAGTAAAATTTATTGTTACCGGTGCAGCGGCTATGCAACCTAGGCTGATTACCATCTTTAGCGCTGCAGGTATCAACGTCATCGAAGGTTATGGCCTTACAGAAACTTCACCAGTTCTCACCGTCAATCGTATTCCTGAAAAGGAGCGTTGCCTCGGATCAATAGGCATGCCTATTCCCGGAGTGGAAATCAAGCTGGCCGAAGATGGAGAAATCCTCGCCAAAGGAAAAAACATAATGAAGGGATATCATAATCGACCTGATTTAACCGCTGAGGTGATTGACAGTGATGGTTGGTTTCATACCGGAGATATCGGCGTATGGGAAGAGCATTATGGCAATATGTTCCTTAAGATTACAGACCGTAAAAAAGAACTCTTCAAGACGGCCGGTGGCAAGTACATTGCTCCACAAGCAATTGAAAATAAGATGAAAGAAAGTCGCTACATCGAGCAACTCATGGTTGTCGGCGGTGACGATAAAAAGTATATTGCTGCTCTAATTGTCCCATCTTTCGTACAGTTGGAAGCATGGGCAAAGGAAAACAACATCACTTTCAATCAGCATGCAGATCTAGTCAAAAACCCAAAGGTGATAGCATTGATTGAACATGAAATCGAAAGAAGAAATCATTCTTTTGGTAAATGGGAACAAATTAAAAAATTCCTACTACTGCCAGAAGAGTGGACGATAGATTCCGGTGCCTTGACACCAACCCTCAAACTCAAGCGACGTGTACTCCAGCAACAATTTAAAGATGAAATAGCTGGATTATTTGAAGCTTAACAGCTTTTTTTTACTTCAATTTAAAACGGTAATTTCGGTCATTACTAATACTACAACAATATGCAATATCTATTGACAGATTTTGTATGGATATGAATATAATACACATTGTGAAAGCAAAACAACGTCCTAACTTTACCTCATTATAAAATCTTCAAAAGATCAAATATTGATATGATTTAAATCATACAAATAAATAAATCTTTTCAAGATAATTGCGGTTAATTTTTATGTATATAGTTATAAAATTTAGTTATAATTTACAACTATTTCAACAAATAATATTAATCTAATATTTATATAAATCTGATATCCAATATATTAAGCAACATTATTCCAAAAATATTAAAAAAAATAAAATCATATGCCAAGGAAAATAGAGCGAAGATCATGGGCCGAACCCTATAAAATGAAGATGGTAGAACTCCTCAAAATGACTACTAGACCTCAGCGTGTCAAAGCGATGAGAGAAGCAGGTTACAATACCTTCCTGCTCAATTCGGAAGATGTTTATATCGACTTGCTAACAGATAGCGGCACAAATGCCATGAGTGATATGCAATGGAGTGCCTTCATGACAGGCGATGAATCGTACTCCGGTAGTAAAAGCTACTTCAAAATGGAGAAAGCCATCAAGCAATACTATGGTTATAAATATGTGGTACCTACTCATCAGGGACGAGGTGCTGAAAACCTACTTTCGCAGATTCTTATTAAAAAAGGAGACATTGTACCCGGCAATATGTACTTTACCACTACAAGATTGCATCAGGAACTAGCCGGTGGTACTTTTGTAGATATCATCATTGATGAAGCTCACGATCCACTCAGTGAGCATCCATTTAAAGGAAATGTGGACCTGAATAAACTAGAAGCCGTTGTGAAAAAACATGGTGCAGCTAAAATACCTTATGTATGTATTGCTACAAATGTCAATATGGCTGGTGGTCAACCCATCAGCCTCGACAACCTCAAACAACTGCGGAAATATACACAAGAACATGGTATAAAAATTATCCATGACATGACTCGAGTAGCTGAAAATGCATACTTTATCCAGCAACGGGAGCCTGGTTATGCTAACAAATCTGTCAAAGATATTGTGCTCGAAATCTGCTCACTGACAGATGGGGCAACCATGAGTGCTAAAAAAGATGCTCTGGTCAATATAGGCGGATTCCTAGCTACTAATGATGATTTTGTATATGAAGAAGCCAGAAACCTTGTTGTCGTATATGAAGGTATGACAACTTACGGAGGTCTTGCCGGTAGAGATATGGAAGCGATCGCTGTAGGAATCAAGGAAAGTGTCGATGATAATCATCAGGCCGCACGAGTCGGCCAAGTAGAATATCTGGGCCAAAGAATGATGGAATTTGGGGTGCCTATTGTTAAACCTATCGGCGGTCACGGGATCTTTGTAGATGCAAAAGCATTTTTGCCACATCTAAGCCAGGATCAGTTTCCGGCGCAAACGCTAGCTTCTGAGATTTATATGGACTCTGGAGTCCGCACGATGGAAAGAGGTATCGTATCAGCCGGCAGAAAGCCCAATGGAGAGCATTACTACCCTAACCTAGAGCTGGTGAGGTTCACCATACCTCGTAGAGTGTACACACAGGCACACATGGATGTGGTAGCAGAATCCACAGCAATGGTATTCGACAGAAGAAAGAAAATCAAAGGCATGAAGATGGTTTACGAACCTAAATACCTAAGATTCTTCCAGGCCAGATTTGAAAAGTTATAGATTTTATTTTAGCATAAGCAATACAATGATCGCTCCTGAACTTATTACACCTAAGAGCATAGCCATCATCGGTGCATCAGAAAATACGACCAAGCCCGGTGGTAAGGTAGTTGAAAATTTATTAAATGGTCAGTTCGCAGGTCAACTCTTTGCCGTCAACAACCGACCTGTGAATATTCCGGGCCTCACCTACGTACCCAATATTGAACAACTAGGCTATGTGGATCTAGCCATCATCGTTATACCTGCTATTTATTGTTATGAGACCGTACGCAAACTACTAGAAAATGGTACTAAGGCCTTCATTATCTTTTCTGCAGGATTTTCAGAAGCAGGTGAGAATGGCATTGCTTTAGAACAACAGCTTACAGCTATGATCGACAAAGCCGGTGCCACTCTGATAGGTCCAAACTGCATCGGTGTCATCAATGATACATATAAAGGTGTATTCACTACACCTGTTCCGGAATATGATCCTACTGGTTGTGAACTAATATCGAGCTCAGGAGCAACAGCCGTATTCTTTTTAGAAGCAGCGCTACTCACAGGTTTAAGGTTTTCCAATGTATATTCTATAGGCAATGCGGCCCAAACTGGCGTAGAAGAAATTCTGGAATATATGGACCATACCTTTGACCCTAAAACCAGCCCAAGAGTCAAATTGCTCTATCTTGAAAATATCAAAAATCCTTTCAAATTTATGAGGCATGCCATTGCACTCCGTCAAAAGGGTTGTCAGTTGGCTGCTATTAAAGCTGGCTATTCAGAAGCAGGAAGTCGTGCAGCATCTTCCCATACGGGTGCGCTTGCTACTTCTGATACTGTGATTCGTGCACTTTTCAAGAAATGTGGCATAGTATATTGCAGTAGTCGCGATGAACTTATTGCTGTGGCCAGCGTATTTCGTACTCAAAAACTTGAAGGTAACAATATCGCTGTGATTACCCATGCAGGAGGCTCTGCTGTCATGCTGACGGATGCGCTGACATCTAATGGAATGAACGTACCTCCATTGCCAGCTGAAGACACGGCAGCGTTGCTGAGCAAGCTCAATCCCGGATCTTCGGTAGGCAATCCTATCGACTTTCTTGCCACAGGCACAGCGGCCCAGTTAGGAGAAATCATTGATTTTTGTGAAAATTATGAAAGCATTGATGGCATGGCAGTCGTTTTTGGTAGTCCGGGACTTTTCAATGTCAGAGACGTCTATGAAGTCATCGATAATAAAATGAATACCTGCAAAAAGCCCATCTTCCCCGTTTTACCGTCGCTTATCAATGCAGAACATGAAATTAAGGATTTTCTTGCTAAGGGCAGAGTTAATTTTCCAGATGAAGTCAATCTCGGCAAGGCATTGGCTCACGTGTATCGTTCTTCATCTGTGTATTTTGACAAACCGATACTACCTAAAATGGACATCGTCAGCATTCGTACCATTATCAATTCCTCATCCCATGGTTTTCTGAATCCAAGTGCTTGTCGCGAATTGATGGAAGCAGCTGGAATCGAATCCGCACTCCAGACAGAAGTGCAGAGAATAGACCAATTACAGTCAGGACTCAAAGACATGCGCTATCCTATAGTAATGAAAGTCACAGGTCCGGTACATAAGACCGAAGTCGGTGGTGTTATCCTCAATATCAATGATGCTCAACAAGCAGAAGCTTCCTATAAAAAACTTATAAGCATACCGGATGCCAAAGGTGTGATTATACAAGAAATGGTCAGCGGCGAAGAATTGTATTGTGGTGCCGTAAAACAAGGTGGTTTTGGTCATGTAGTGTTATGTGGGTTGGGCGGCATCTTTCTAGAACTATTAGGTGATGCGGCCTCTGCTCTTGCGCCCATGTCTCGCGAAGAGGTCTCTGCTATGGTCGAATCACTCAAAGGGTATCCATTATTTGAAGGATATCGCAATCGAAAAGGGCTGAACAAGGACAAATACATAGACATCATCATGCGCGTAGGTGCTCTCGTACATATAGCACCTGAGATCATTGAACTTGACCTCAACCCGATTATGGCCAATGCTCAGGAGATGAAAGTCGTGGATGTACGAATCCGAGTGGAAAAGTAAAGACATTTAAAAACTAGCTCATTTGAACAAAAGGCAATGATAAATCATGCTGATGAAAGCCAGTTAATATCGTTTTTATAAATTATATTTTTTTATAATATATTAATTTAAATCCACTGAAGTTTAATTCTCTATTTCGCTCTTTTGCATATATTTGAAAATCAAGCGTTAAGAAATACAACCATTTAATTTCTGCCGTTAACAATAAAAGTGACTATGAAATAAAACCAATGAATTTTAAAAATTATTAAAAATTCCCCTTCAAAAACTTTGTTTATAAACATTGTATTAAATAATTTTGTAAACTTTTTATATTATAAAAAATCATAAATTGTTAATTTTTAAATAATTAACATCTTTGTGTTGATAACTTTTTACATTAAAAAAAATACTAATAATTAAAATTTGTTTACATTTGCATCCGACTTTATATTAAAAATTATTTATATATGGAAACCATTGTCAGTAAATCTGTAAAAAAGAAATATTCAAATGATGAAGTATTCAGGACTACGCTGAGATATTTTAAGGGCGACGATCTGGCCACAAGAGTATGGATCAATAAGTACGCTCTAAAAGACTCTGAAGGAAACTTATACGAGCGATCTCCCGAAGACATGCACAAAAGACTTGCTAGAGAAATGGCGAGAATTGAAGCAAGATACCCCAACCCACTAACCGAAAAAGAATTGTATGATTTGATTAAAGATTTTAATTATATCATTCCGCAAGGCGGCCCCATGACTGGTATAGGAAACCCTTACCAGATCGCTTCATTATCTAATTGTTTTGTGATAGGCAATAAGGGTGAAAGTGACTCTTATGGTGGAATTTTGAAAATAGACCAAGAACAGGTTCAGCTCATGAAGAGAAGAGGTGGTGTAGGTCACGACCTTTCGCATATTCGGCCTAAAGGCTCACCTGTGAAGAACTCAGCACTCACCTCTACAGGTTTGGTTCCTTTTATGGAACGCTACTCTAATTCTACAAGGGAAGTAGCTCAAGATGGCAGACGTGGTGCTTTAATGCTTTCTGTCTCCATCAATCATCCGGATGCCGAAGATTTTATAGATGCAAAACTAGAGCAAGGAAAAATCACAGGCGCCAACGTTTCTGTAAGGATAGACGACTTTTTCATGCGTGCTGTCAAAAACAATGAGCCCTATGTACAAAAATACCCAATATTCAGCCCTAATCCCGTCTATACTAAAACTGTAGATGCAAGAGCATTATGGAAAAAAATCGTTCACAATGCATGGAAATCAGCTGAACCAGGAATCCTTTTTTGGAATACAATCATTAGGGAATCTCTACCTGACTGCTATTCCGACCTAGGATATAAGACCATATCTACAAACCCATGTGGTGAAATTCCGCTTTGTCCGTATGATTCATGCAGGTTGATTGCCATTAATTTATATGCCTATGTGGTACATCCATTTACAAAAGATGCTTATTTTGACTTTGAATTATTCAAAAAACATGTAGCTTATGCACAGCGTATGATGGATGACATCATTGATTTAGAGGTAGAAAAAATTGATGAAATCCTAGCAAAAATCGATGCGGATCCGGAACACCAGGATATCAAAAATGTAGAACATAATTTATGGCTTGAAATACGTAGGAAGGCTATCGAAGGCAGAAGAACCGGTGTAGGCATCACAGCTGAGGGTGATATGCTCGCAGCACTCGGCATTCAGTATGGAAGTCAAGAAGGCAATACTTTTTCCGAAAACGTCCATAAAACGCTTGCCTTAGCGGCATACAGATCATCTGTTGATATGGCAAAAGAAAGAGGTAAATTTGCGATCTATGATCATGCAAGAGAAATGGATAATCCTTTTGCGCTGCGAATTAAAGAAGCAGATCCTGAATTGTATGAGGATATGGTTAAATATGGAAGAAGGAATATTGCTCTTTTAACTATTGCTCCTACCGGAAGTACTTCCATCATGACTCAGACCACTTCAGGTATTGAGCCGGTATTCATGCCTGTTTATAAAAGACGACGCAAGGTTAATCCTAATGATCAGGATGTACGCGTGGACTTTGTGGATGAAGTGGGTGACTCATGGGAAGAATACGTTGTTTTCCACCATAAATTTAAAACTTGGATGGAAGTCAATGGTATCGATACCACGCTTAACTATTCCAATGAAGAAATTGACCAGCTGATTGAAAAATCTCCTTATTATAAAGCCACATCCAATGATATTGATTGGCTAAGCAAAGTAAAAATGCAAGGTGCAATACAAAAATGGGTTGACCACTCCATTTCAGTAACAATTAATATACCCAACGAAGCCACCGAAGACCTCGTAGATGAATTGTACATGACGGCATGGGAGGAAGGTTGTAAAGGAGTAACAGTGTATCGTGATGGTTCTCGCTCCGGAGTACTGATCTCAAAAGATGAAAAGAAAAAGACTGACAATCCGTCTGAAGAAGATAACATCGCTCCATTCCCAACAAAACGACCACAGGTACTGAAGGCAGATGTCATCCGATTTCAAAATAATAAAGAAAAATGGATTGCCTTCATCGGAAAAATTGATGACAGACCTTATGAAATTTTCACCGGACTGGCTGATGATGAAGACGGTATCCTATTGCCAAGATGGGTCAATGAAGGATTTATCATCAAAAACAAGGATGAACAAGGCAATACAAGGTATGATTTCCAGTATGTAAATCAGAGAGGATACAAAACAACGATAGAGGGTCTCTCCTACCGCTTCAATCCGGAATATTGGAACTATGCCAAATTAATCTCAGGTACTTTGAGACACGGTATGAATATAGAAAATGTTGTAGATCTGATTATAAGTATGCAACTCGATAACGAATCCATCAATACATGGAAAAATGGAGTAGCTAGAGCACTTAAAAGATTTGTACCAGATGGAACTCAAGCTAAGGGTAAGTGTACAGAGTGTGGATCAGCTAATGTTATGTACCTGGAAGGTTGCTTGACCTGCAAGGATTGTGGCTCATCAAAATGCGGGTAGGTTAAATCTACCTATACAATAAGCACAAAAGCCTATGAGTGTAATTCATAGGCTTTTGTGCTTAATTGATATTCCTCATATTCAAATAATAATACATTACACTAATCAAATATATAATTTCAATATTGCGAAAGACAAATGTTAAGAATAACATAATGTCATAAAATTGTCAAAAATAATTTCGCTCCATATCAATAAATTAAACTATTTTGCGATTCAATCCATTGATTGAGGATTGACATTAATGGTCTCATTCAAATAATTAACAAAACAAATAAAATATGAAAAGCAAGTGGTATGTTCTAATAGCCTGTTTTGTAGCTGTCTTCGGTTTAAGTGCAGTATCAGGCATTTCTCATAGCGATGATGATGGTGATCACAAGCATGTAAACTTGAAAATTTTACCGAAAGATATCAGTGCGGAAGAACTTGATGACATCATGAAATCTTTCAATAAGGCACTGGGTGTTAAATGTAATTATTGCCATGCCCTTAAAACAAACGGAGAAAGAGGGCTCGATTTTCCTAGTGACGCAAACCCAATGAAGGAAATAGCACGAGATATGCTCAAAATGACAAAAAAAATCAATAAAAAGTATTTCAAAAATTTCATTCAGGACGGAATTTTGAAGCAAGTGAGTTGTATGACTTGTCATAATGGCAATTCATCACCGGTTATGGTTGAAATTAAAAAATAAAATGTCTTTATACATTGAATGAAAAGGATGCCTGTCAATGGGACAAGCATCCTTTTTACATTGGTGTACTCTATTGAAAGTCATACTTATAACTTTTCTATCATCGTCTTACTCTTCATAATGGTTTCATTCCATTCTTCATCAGGGTTTGAACTCGATGTGATACCACCACCTACAAAAATCGCGATTTTATCTTGACCTATTTGCACATTCCGCAGGTTGATGTACAAGTTTGCCATTGATACAAAATCTGTCTCGCCGACAAATCCACAGTAATATTTTCGATCATACCCTTCATGCTCAAGGATGCAGCCGATACCCTTATCTGCCGGCAATCCACCTACAGCAGGTGTAGGATGTAGTACTTTTAGAAATTCCTTCAAATGTAGTGTACCCTGCTCTTTAAATCTGTAATCAGTTGCCAGATGTGCTACCCTACCAGCTACTAGCGTATGTGGTCCTATTTTTTCTTCCATTACACAATCAAACTCTGAAAATACTTCTTCAATATGTTGGCCTACCATCAGATGCTCTTCCATTTCCTTTGCTCTCCAAGAATATTCAGAGCCATCTTGCCTAGCCTGTGTTCCCGCCAGGGCCATTATAGATATTGCTTCATCTTGCTTTTCCAGCAAAAGCTCAGGTGTAGCTCCCATCCAAATACCGGAATCCGGGTGCAAGGAAAGATGCACAAATGTATTAGGATAGTCTTCTGTCAAGGTCGTAAATGTATCCACAGGATCAAATTCTGGTAATCTATCCTCATAAACCACCCTAGAAAGAATTGCCTTATCCAACTTTCCACTGCGGATTTCTGTAAGATAGGCTTCAATCCTATCAAAATACTGCTCACGTGTTGTTTCCTGAGGTAATGCCAAAGCATAGACTTCCGGCTGTGGTGACAGAGACTTTATGTAATCTATGAGCTTCGGATTGATATCTTCATCTCGAACTATACCCCAATAAACATCTTTTGCTTCAGAAAGTGCACAAAATGGAGCCATCCAAAAGAACTTATCCGGATTATGAGACAACTGCTCTTGGCCAATAGCCAGATGGTAGCGTTGCTCATAGGGAAACCTATAAACAACAAAAGGGATGTTTTTTTCAAATAAAATCCTTGTAATGGTAATAATAATATCGTTCAATTAAAATAGTATTTTGATGATCATAATTGAGTCACGAGTTCTTAATGTCATTTGCACAAAGTGTCATCATGAAATGAATTGATAAAAAAAGCCCTCTGAAAAGAGAGCTTTTTATTTTAATCATGATAATAAATCAATTATTTTTCAAGTACTCTCTGAGTACATATTGCAGAATCCCCTGATTCTTATAATACTCAATTTCGATTGCAGAATCCAATCTGGCTTCCACCTTAAAGTTGGTTTCTTTACCTGATGAATGGATTGCTTTCACATTTAGAATCTTGTGCGGTACAAGATCATCTGCCAGTCCTGTTATAGAAAAACTTTCTGTTCCATCTAGACCAAGAGAGCCCGCATTTTGACCATCTGTAAATATTAGTGGCGCTACACCCATACCGACCAAATTACTTCTGTGTATTCGCTCGAAACTTTCAGCAATTACTGCTTGAACACCTAACAAATAAGTGCCTTTAGCAGCCCAGTCTCTGGATGAACCGGAGCCATATTCTTTACCGGCGAGAACAATTAGAGGTGTATTATCTGCCTTATATTTCATGGCTACATCGTACACTGTAGATACTTCGCCTGTAGGCATATACCGACTATATCCTCCTTCTTTATCTGCAATTTTATTTTTAATTCTGACGTTGGCGAAAGTACCTCTCATCATCACCTCATGGTTACCCCTTCTGGAACCATAAGAGTTAAATTCTTCACGAGGAATACCATGATTGATCAGATAAGCGCCTGCTGCAGAATCTGGTTTAAAGGCTCCAGCTGGAGAGATATGGTCAGTAGTAACGGAATCTCCTAAATAAAGTAAGACCTTAGCATCCTTGATGTCTTTCACCGCATCAGGAGTTTCGGTTAGGTTTTCAAAGAAAGGTGCTTCTTTAATATAGGTAGATTTTTGGCTCCATTCAAAATTTTGATCTAGATTTACCTCTAGGTTTTGCCAGTCTGTAGAGCCATCAAAAATTACATCATATACTTCCTGAAAGTCATCCTGCTTCATACACTCATTGATGGTTTTCTGAATTTCATCACGTGATGGCCATATATCTCTCAGATACACTGGCTCACCATTTGGATCGTAATCAATAGGGTCATTAATTAAGTCCACATCTACTCGTCCGGTTAGTGCATAAGCGACTACCAGCATAGGAGACATGAGGAAATTCATCTTAACTTGAGGATGAACTCGCGCTTCAAAGTTTCGATTTCCAGAAAGAACTGAAGCTACGACAAGCTCACCATCATCTACTGCTTTTGCGATGGCTGGTGGCAGCGGCCCTGAGTTTCCTATACATGAAGTACAACCATAACCTACTGTATGGAATCTCAATGCTTCAAGATCTACATTTAGTCCTGATCTTTCGAGATACTTAGTGACTACTTTTGAACCTGGAGCAAGTGAAGTTTTCACCCAAGTCTTGGTACGGAGTCCTTTTTCTACCGCATTTCTAGCTAGGAGTCCAGCACCAACCATTACTGCAGGGTTGGAAGTATTTGTACAACTTGTAATAGCTGCTATAACGATACTCCCATCACTCAGTACAAACTCTTTATTTTTTGATTTGATTCTAACCGAACGATGCTCATTGTCAGCAACAACTTCACTGATAGCTGTACCACTCATGGGCACCTTGCCAAAGGTAAACTCAGTACCTGAGCCTCCTTCTATCAACATTGCATATTCAGCTCTTTCATTCTTAGGCTGATAATCACGGTTGAATTCATTTTTCAATATTTCACAGAACTTGCTACCCAGATCTTTTACAAAAATCTTGTCTTGAGGGCGCTTAGGTCCTGACACTGTAGGCTCAAGTGTAGAAAGGTCGAGTTCTACAATAGTAGAATACTGGATTTTCTCATTTCCAGTCCTCCATAATAAGTTCTCTTTACAATATTGCTCTACAATCTTAATCTGCTCTGCAGACCTATTCGTAGAGTGCATATATTCGAGTGTTCTGTTATCTATCGGGAAGTAGGTCACCGTACATCCAAATTCTGGGCTCATATTGGAAATGGTAGCTCGGTCAGTTACAGTTAGATGGTCCAGACCTTCACCAAAGACTTCCACAAACTTACCCACCACCTTAGTATCTCTTAATAACTTCGTAATTGAAAGTACAAGGTCAGTAGCAGTACACTGATCTGGAATCTTGCCAGTAAGTTTCAAACCTACTACTTCTGGACATGTGAAAAATATAGGTTGACCCAGCATAGCTGCTTCTGCTTCAATACCTCCAACACCCCATGCTATCACACCTATACCATTTACCATCGGTGTATGTGAGTCCGTTCCTACAAGGGTGTCAGGAAATAACCATCCATCTCTTACAGTAACGCCTTTTGACAAGTATTCTAAGTTAACCTGATGGCAGATACCCATACCAGGAGGTACAACTGTAAAGTTATTCAACCCTCTTTGAGCCCATTTTAATAGTTCATATCTTTCTTTATTTCTGTCAAATTCCAGTTCGACATTCTTATCATAAGAATAGTCCGTACCATAATAATCAACCTGTACAGAATGGTCGATTACAAGGTCAACCGGAATTGCAGGATTAATTTTTTGACCATCCTTACCATGTCTGATAAATTCAGAGCGTAATGATGCCATATCTACTACGGCCGGTACACCGGTAAAATCCTGCATCAAAATACGTCCAGGTTTAAACGGAATGTCTTTGTCAATAGCTTCAGGTGTCCAGTGCAATAAAGTCTTGACATGTTCGTCAGTAATACTGAAGCCATCATAGTTTCTAAGCACATTTTCCAGCAAAATTCTAATACTGAATGGTAAGTGCTCAATATTTACCTCTAAATCTTTCAGCGAGGAATATTTATATGACTTACCTTCAACGGTCATTTCCTTCACTGCCTTTGGATTTGAATAACTCATACGATAATTTTATTAATGTTTTATTACTTAGAGACGGACAGTCAAATCAATGTTTTTCTGTCCTGCGATGGAGACCACGCATGCATCTATCAGATTGCGATACGAATCCCATTTTCCGTTTGCAAAGATAACATTATTTCAGCAACTTTGTTTATCGATTATTCCAATGAAATTTTTACTTGAGATTTAGTAGAATCCCTTTAGCTAAAAAGATAGATAAACCTTTGTGGCGCAGTGTATAATTTGGTTATTCAAATATCAATTTATTTTTTTCATACACCTTACGGGAATTTAACCAGTACATGACAAGAGCTACAAAACACAATCCTGCAGTGATAAGGTACATAGAGGCAAAACCATATTTCTCAGCAAAAATGGCGCCCAATAGCATTCCGGATCCTATGCCTAGGTCAAATCCAGTAAGGTAAGTAGAATTAGCAGTACCTCGCTTAGACGATGGCGCCATATTAATGTAAATGGTCTGTAAAGCAGGAAATAAAGTACCATATCCAATACCCAGAATAAATGCTGAAGCACTATACATAATGATATTGTGGAATATAGCAAAGCTAACAAAGCCTACGATAATGGCACACATTGCTATCATCATCACGATATGAAGATGACCTCTGTCCACATATCGCCCCGAATTGACCCTCGAAAAAACAATCCCCGAAGCCAGAAATAGAAAAAATATACCAGCATTCTGGATGTTGATTTCCTTGCCGTAGAGTACAGCATATGCCACCAAAGTACCCCATCCAAAAGCTAAAAACAACTGATTAATCATGATGGGAATGCCTTTTATCAATATAAATCGGTCGAAAGAAATAGGTGGAATCTCATCTAACTTTTTCCTATGTGGACATCGGATGAAGGATGCAGTAATGACGGCTAGAACGCCCATCACTAAAGCAGAGGATATCAACACTGAGAAACCATATTCATCATAGATATCTACGGCTATAAATGGCGCAATCGCCATAGCAACATTCATGGTCACACCAAAATAACCAATGCCTTCGGCCCTTCTTGAAGCCGGAATAATATCAATAGCGATGGTATTGGCAGATACTGTAGAAATGCCCCAGAATAGGCCATGCACAAACCGAAGGATAATAAAATACATGACCGTAACCGCGAAATAATAACCTATAAATAATGAAACAAATAATGAGAGTCCAAGGAGATATAGGGACTTTCGCGCATAAATATCTACCCAGTATCCACTGAATGGTCTAATAAGCAACAAAGCGATTGCATAGGAAGACAAGACGATTCCTATATTAGAATGTTGCACTTGTAGTTGCTCTGAAAGATAGATAGGAATCGTTGGCATCAATAGAAAAAAAGCACAGGCACTTAAAAAGTTAGCTGCACATGCATTGAGAAAACTACGTGTCCAAAGCCGTTCCTGTTCTGGCATATAACAAATTATTATACTGGTCAACGCCCATAATTATAGAAAAGTTTAAATTTTATTTCTGTTAGACCGCTAAATTCATATTTTTTATTTTTTAAAAGTTCAAAATCAAGTTGATCCTATTCATTTCAAATACGATACATTCAACCTAACATCACGCTATGCTCAGCGTGCGTACCTCATGTGTTGGACAACATTTGTTTACAAATAAAAAAGGGCACAGTAATCAGCCCTGCACCCTTCTCTTCTTTTACAGAATACCACCTCTGTAAAAATGGTCTGTTTTACATCATCATTTCATCCAGCGATGGTTTGACTTTTCAAACAGATCCAAATAAAACCAATCAAAACAAAATTTTTATTCACAAAGAAATGATCCTCTACTATTGCTTTACTTTTATCACTCGTACCTTCCAGGCTTCTGGTCCTTTTTCTAGATAATCCCACTGAAAAGGTTCCTTGCTTTCTGCCTTCATCTGATAGTACAATGGGCTCGGGTCATGATCGTTGATAAACTCAAAAGCCTCACCTGGCTGTAACTCATCAAATGCTTTATAAAAAATCTCATGCCGCTCAGCTGGTGGATATGGACGAACATCAAATTCATTGACAACAGAAAATCCATCGTGATCTAATCCTGCCCTATTTTGTTTCACAATATGGATGACATACTGACCAGGTACTTCTTTTCTGTATTCCCATTGATGCTTTCCAGCAAACTTGCCTGCAAAAATCTCTTTAATTTCTACTGGATCTTCACGAGATACTAACTGTAATGAAGTGCCTTCTTCCATCATTCCATAACGATGAAAAACAACCTGCTTCCAGCTCTTTGGATCTGTTTGGGTAAGATCAATCACTGCCGATGCATCACCTATATCACGTGCCTTTGAATCGTCAGTCCGTGTTACCTTGACCTTCCACTCTCGTCCTCCGCGATGTATATATGCCCAGTCGATGACATCACCGTATATTGACTTTAGTTCATAATATAGAGGCACAGGATCGTGATCATTGATGAATACAAAACTTATACCTACAGGAATCGCACCAAATAAATCACCAAGCAATTCATGGCGCTTTAGTGGAATCATCTCTCTTACATCAATCTCCTCATCTACATTAATACCATTGTATTTCATAAATATTATTATTTTTTGGCAAAGGTACTCTTCCGCCCAAAGGATTTAAAATTTTGAGTAATCAATAAATCGTTGCAAATATAAAAGTATTTAAGTACTTCTATTCTGTTTATTAATATTTTTTTTTATTTTTGCATTAAAATTCATCATTAAATAATAAAATATGTCAGTAGCCAATGAAACCATAATCAACGTTCAAGAACTAGAACCGAGATTAAGACATGCCACAATATTCAAAACATTTGATGGACTCAAGAAAGGAGAAAGTCTCATCATCCACAATAATCACGATCCAAAACCAGTCTATTACCAACTGGTTGATATGCGTGGTAACGTTTTTAGCTGGGAATATCTGCAACAAGGGCCTGAGTGGTGGGATATCCGCGTGACCAGAACAGTGCCGGAGCATCTATCAGAAGGTGGGACTTTTGTACTCAATGTACCTGCCATAGCACCACCTTCAAAACATGCTGCTATTTTTCAGGTGTTTGATAGTCGATCTCCTGGTGAATCCTTTATTATTCACAATGATCATGACCCAAAACCACTTTACCATCAACTTAGTGAAACAAGAGGAGATACCTTTGAATGGGAATATCTGCAAGAAGGCCCTGAATGGTGGAATATCCGCATCACTGTTAAACCTATTTCGAAAGCTGGTGAACAAATCATTATTGTACCTCAATTAGAGCCCAGACTCAAACATCCTACCATATTCGGTACTTTTGAAAATCTCTCTCCTGGCGAATCCTTCATCATCAGAAACGATCACGACCCTAAGCCGGTCTATTACCATCTCATGGATCAGCACGGTGATGTTTTCACTTGGGAATACCTCACAGAAGGCCCGTACTGGTGGAATATTCGGGTAACAAGGAAAGCGGAATCTGCAACACCTAGTCGTGATCAAAATCATGCAGTCGGAGCAACTGAAGCACCTCAATTTGGTTCCAATGAAATAATAGTTGACGTACCATCACTTGAGCCACGTCTGAAACATCCTACCATTTTCAAGACATTTGACAGTCTAAAGGCTGGCGAAAGCATGATTATTCACAATGACCACGATCCAAAACCGGTTTATTATCAGCTTCAAAGTGAACGCGGTGATGTGTTTACTTGGGAATATCTCCAGGAAGGTCCTGAATGGTGGGACATTCGTCTGACACGCAAAGGTTCAGAAATTAAGGAAACGATAGGTGAAATCATGGCTAAAGACATCCGAAAAGCTGATATCTTCAAGAAATTTGGTATCGATTTCTGCTGTGGAGGCAAGAAAACAGTAAGGCAAGCATGTGCTGAGCTTGGCATCGATCCTGCACCTGTAGAATTTGCATTGCAACAACCAGTCGATGACAGCGTCACTAAAGATGCACTCAACTATAATGACTGGAATCTTGATTTTCTGGCTGACTTCATTGTCAATAAGCACCATACCTATGTAAAAAAATATATGCCTGAAATAGAACGGTATGCAGCAAAAGTCACTCAAGTGCATGGAAGCAATCATCCGGAACTCCATGAGATAAATGCTCTAGTTCAAAAGGTAAGCAAGGAAATGTATGAGCACATGGAGGAAGAAGAAAATGTCTTATTCCCAATGATTAAGGAAATTGTCAAAGCGCACAACACCGGTACAAAACTCATCAGTACAATGGATAAGTCCTTTGGCCAGATGATAGAAGGCACAATAGAAGAGCATGAGAGTGTGGGCAATGATGTCGATAAAATCCGTGAAATCAGTAATAATTTTGAACTGCCCTCAGATGCTTGTACAAGCTATAAATTACTGTACAAGATGCTAGATGAGTTTGAAGATGACCTGCATATCCACGTACATCTAGAGAACAACATCCTATTTCCTAAGGCTGAAAAAATGGAAAATTCAGTTCAATAAGAGCAACAAAGAGCCGGCATTGCTTGTTTGTTGAGCAATGCCGGTTATAGTTATAATAAGTCTAATTAAAGACATAAAACTGGGCAATCGGTAATCCTATTTTAAAATGATGACTTTACTAAGATGTTAATCAACCAACAAACAAAAATTGCTGCTTTACTCAAGCACCATCCGGATGCACTGGAAACGATTGTTACTTTAAGCCCTGACTTCAAGAAACTCAGAAACCCAATTTTGAGAAGGCTGATGGCCGGAAGAACAAGTATCGCCATGGCAGCTAAAATAGGAGGTGTCAAACCTGAAGATTTTTTCAATGCACTGGCACCACTGGGATTTGAATATGATCGTTCCACTTCTATTGCAGGTAGCGAGACCCAGGAAAACATGCCCGAACCTGCCTTCTTAAAATCATTACAACCGAATCAGATTGTCGAATTTGATGTACGAGGTATACTCGCCGCCGGTGAAGATCCACTGAAAGCCATTCAACAAAAAGTTAAAGCACTACAGCAAGACCAGGCATTGTTGATTATCAACACATTTGAGCCGGTACCACTGATTAAGCTACTTGAAAAACAAGGTTTTGAGACTTATGTGAAATTTGTTGATGACGAAACGATTGAAACTTATTTTTTTAAGTCTGATGAAAACAAATCTCGCACTACAACAACTGATATTCAAATCAATGCGGATACCTCAGACGACTGGGATGAAATTTTGAAGAAATATGAAGGACACCTTCAAGAAGTTGACGTTCGTCATCTGGAGATGCCGATGCCGATGATGACTATATTAGGAGAATTAGAAAATCTTCCGGATGATGCAGCGCTGTATGTGTACCATAAGCGTGTTCCGGTATTTTTACTCAATGAACTGAGAGATAGGGCATTTGACTATCGCATCAAGGATGTGCAAGAAGGAGAAGTGTATTTGTTGATATTCAGAAGTAAATAAGCCTATATGTTTGCACCTACATTATCAGGTCTCCAGAAGACAACCAATTACAAAGTTGTGATACCGTTTTATATATATGCAGCGGTATCCTTTCTTGTGAGTACCATCTTGCTACTGGTGCATACCGGCATTGTCAACTCGCACTACTTCAATCCCTATACGCTGGCAATAACACACACCATGGCCCTGGGATGGGGCACGATGATTATCATGGGTGCATCTCACCAGCTCCTACCCGTGCTGATAGAAGGCGAGCTAGACAGTGACAATCTGGCCTATTCAACCTTTGCTGTGACAGGTGTAGGCATTCCACTTTTGATAACCGGCTTCTATGTGTTTGATTTTGGAGTTTTGATGCTATCGGGTGCTTCACTCATTAATTTAGGCGTGCTACTATACATCGTCAATGTATATCGCAGTGCTTTTAAAAGTAAGGTTCGCAATGTCCATGCTTGGTTTATCATGACGGCAGCGCTCTGGCTATTAGCAACCACTTTTTTTGGTCTTTTGCTAGTGTATAATATGAATACTCATATATTTCCAGAAAGTTCAGTGGCATATTTGTCACTACATGCGCACTTAGGTCTGGTCGGATGGTTTTTACTCTTAATAACCGGTGTGGGCTCAAGGTTGATACCCATGTTCCTAATTTCCAAATATAGTAACAAAAATTTACTCTGGTGGGTCTATGGCATGATCAATGGTGCATTAGTGAGCTTTATTCTCTTCAAAATTGCAGGATTGACATCAATAGCTTTTCTGCTGTCCATTATAGCCGGACTGACCGGCATACTATTATTTGGTGTGTATTGCTACAAAGCTTATAAGGTTAGGATAAGAAGGCAAGTGGATGATCAAATGAAAATTTCATTGCTTTCGGTAGCACAGATGCTGATACCATTGATCGCAATAATTCTTATATTGTACTTTCTGCCTGCCGGCGAATATTTGAACATTTCCATTTTATACGGTTTTTGTATCCTTTTTGGATGGATTACCGCTATCATTTTAGGCATGACTTTCAAGACACTTCCATTTATTGTATGGAATAAAGTTTATACTAAAAAGGCATTCAAAGGCCGAACGCCTACTCCCAAAGAACTTTTCAGCGATAAAATATATTCAGGCATGCTTATAGCCTATCTATCTGGTTTTGTGCTATTTATAGCGGGAATATTATTATCACAAGATATTATTTTAAAAGTGGGAGCATTTGCGTTGCTCTTAGCAGCTGTGCTCTACGTTACTAATACAGGTAAAATCATTACACATCAACAAAAACAATTATGAGTGCAAATAGTGTTTTAACTAATAATCAGGAGAAGTGCGATTATGCATTGGTAGGACTGTACTATGTTGACGACCCTGAAGTCGGTTTGAATGTAGTTGATCTTGGTTTGATTTATGAACTCGAATTTGACGAAGACAATAAAATACTGAATGTCACTATGACGCTGACTACTCAGTTTTGTCCTATGGGCGAAAGTATAACAAGTGACGTGACGGAGTCTCTGACCCATGCATTTCCGGACTGGACCATCAACATCAACCTTGTGTTTGATCCGCCTTGGGATTTTTCGATGATCTCTCCTGAAGGTAAAGTATTTTTAGGCCATTAAAAGATTATGTTAAGTCAAACTTGTAAAACGGCAATCAAAGCAGTCATTTATCTCTCCATCAGAAGCGAAGCAGGTAAAAAGACCAGCATCAAGGAAATATCTGAGAAGATTAATGCCTCCGAACACACCATCGGGAAGACCCTACAGACGCTTGTTAGGCATAAGATTATCAATAGTGTTAAGGGGCCGAATGGCGGCTTTTACCTGCAAGATGAGCAGCAAAATCAGGCACTATCTAATATTGTGGAAACCATCGAGGGCAAGGAAGTTTTTAAGGAATGCGGCCTTGGTTTGAGTATGTGTTCGGAGAGCCATCCATGTCCTATCCACTTTGACTACAAGGTAGCTAGAGACTTAATAGAAAAAATATTTAGAGAAAAAAAAGTAAAAGACCTGAGAGATCCGGTCAATGATGGTCTGGCATTTTTAATGGACTGATATATGCTAAACTGTCCATGTTCAAAATATATTTCAAGCAATCACACAAATAAGGATGGATTGAAACGAATTCAAGTCCATCCTTTCCTTTTAAATTTCAGTAGTTTAAATATACTCAGTCGAGACCGCGCCTTTTTAGCAATGGCTCAATACTGGGTTCGGCACCTCTAAATCTTTTATAAAGTACCATCGGATCTGCTGAGCCGCCTTTCTCAAGTACATTCTTTCGAAATGAACTAGCAGTAGCAGGATCAAAAATACCGTTCTTTTTAAAGGCTTCAAAAGCATCAGAATCTAAAACTTCTGACCAGATATAACTGTAGTAACCGGATGAATAACCACCCGCAAATATATGGTTAAAATAAGTACTCCTATAGCGAGGAATGATTTCAGGTATCAAGCCACGTGCATTCATCCTATTTTGCTCAAAATCACCAATCGTACCTTCAAGAGGTGTCGTTATAGTGTGATAATCCATATCTAAGAGCGATGCCGCTAAATACTCGCCGGTAGCAAAGCCCTGGCCATAGGTTCCGACTTTATTGATCTTTTCAATCAGCTCATCAGGAATGGTATCACCAGTTTTATAGTGAACGGCAAAACTTTTCAGCACTTCCGGCTGATAAGCCCAATTTTCCAATACCTGAGACGGAAGTTCAACAAAATCTGTTGGTACATTGGTGCCTGCAAGTGACTGATAGTGTACATTTGAAAGCAATCCATGCAAGGCATGGCCAAATTCATGAAAAAAGGTTGTCACCTCATCGAAGGTAAGTAAAGCCGGTGTATCACCAGTTGCCTTTGAAAAATTGCAAACAATAGAAATAACAGGAGGCACCCTATTACCATCTACCATCTTTTGATCACTATAGGAAGTCATCCATGCACCGCCACGCTTGCTAGGTCTAGGATGAAAGTCCATATATAAAATACCTACAAATCTACCGTCAGCCTCAGTCACTTCATAAGGTATCGCTTCGGGATGATAAGTCGGCAGGTCTTTTCTTTCGACAAAATTTAGGCCATATAGCTTACTGACGGTGCTAAAAACCCCTTTGCGAACTTGATCAAGGCTCAAATATGCTTTTATTTCATTTTCATCGATATCAAATTTCTCTTTTCTAATTTTTTCTGCATAGTATCGCCAGTCATATGGCTCTAGCTTAAAGTCTCCACCCTCATTATGGATATACGCTTGAATTTCCTTAGCTTCAGCTTCTGCCTTTTTCATGGCCGGTTTCCAAAGATCATTGAGAAGCTTGCCTACATTATCAGGATTCTTAGCCATCTGCTCCTCTAGAACATAGTGGGCATGAGTAGGATAACCTAGTAAATTAGCTCGCTGTAAACGGAGATTGACCAGCTTTTTGATGATTTCATTATTATCATTTTCATTGCTATTGTTGCCCTTGAGCTGCATAGCATCCCATAATTTCTCTCTAAGTGTTCTGTTTTCAGCATATTGCAGAAAAGGCATCACACTAGGATTTTGCAATGTAAATATCCATTTTCCATTCTGCCCTGCTGCCCTTGCTTCATCAGCAGCAATAGCAATGACACTCTCAGGCAATCCCTTCAAGTCATCAAGATTATCCACGACAAGTTGAAAATTATTAACTTCTGCAAGGGTATTTTGACCAAACTTAATGGTCAGCAGTGATATTTCTTCATTTATTTTAGTAATGACCTCCTTGTCCTTTTTACTAAGCAAGGCACCATTGCGTATAAAAGATCTATATGTCTTGTCTAAAAGTTCTGCCTGCTCCTCGTCCAGTCCAAGCTGCTCTCGATCATCCCATACTTTTTTTACCCTATGAAACAGATCAGCATTAAGTGAAATATAGTCTCTATGCTTTGCAAGTTTTGGCGCTATTTCTTCAGATATTTTCTCTATTTCATCGTTTGTGTTCGCACTAGAAAGATTGAAAAAAATACTACTTACCCTATCCAACATGGCACCACATCGATCCAATCCTACAATAGTATTTTCAAATGTAGGTGCTGACTCCATGGCTGCTAATGAATCAATTTCAGCTTTATGCACAGTCATCGCTGCTTCAAAAGCCGGAATAAAGTGTTCGTTTTTTATTTTGTCAAAAGGTGGTACTCCATAAGGCGTATTAAATGTTGCCATTAATGGATTGTTCGTCATGGTTGCTATCATTAAATTATCTTTTTCTTTACACGAATACATCGCATTGAGCAATATAATAAAAATAATTATAGTAAAGCGGTTCATAAAATGAAGTGATTAATGAAAGATATGATGCACTAAACTGATACTTCAGCCTTTATATGCGGATCCGGATGATAATCTGTCAGTGTAAAGTCTTCAAAAGTAAAATCAAATATAGACGAAACCTCCGGATTGATGAGCATCGTGGGTAGTGGCTTGGGCGTGCGCTGAAGTTGCTCACGAGCCTGCTCAAGATGGTTATTATAAAGGTGTACATCACCAAATGTATGAATAAACTCACCAGCTTTCAATCCACAAACTTGAGCAATCATCATCGTCAATAGTGCATAAGAAGCTATATTAAATGGAACACCCAGAAAAGTATCAGCAGAACGCTGATAAAGTTGGCAGGACAATGCACCATCAGCTACATAAAATTGAAACATACAGTGACATGGTGTTAAAGCCATCTGATTCAGTTCGCCTACATTCCATGCATTGACAATCATACGACGTGAATCTGGATTATTTTTAATGGTATTAACCACTTGTGCTATTTGGTCAACGGTGGTGCCATCAGGTCTTGTCCATGACCTCCACTGCTTGCCATAAATCGGTCCGAGATCACCATTTTCATCTGCCCATTCATTCCATATGCGTACACCATGTTCTGTAAGATACTGTATATTAGTATCGCCTTTCAAAAACCACAACAACTCATAGATGATAGATTTCAAATGAAGCTTTTTTGTTGTCATTAATGGAAAACCATCATTCAAATCGAAACGCATCTGATATCCGAAAACACTGATGGTTCCAGTTCCTGTTCTATCTGACTTAGAAGTGCCGTTTTCCAGAATGTGATTTAACAATTTCAGGTATTGCTTCATGATCTAAATTTTCAGCAAAAATAGCTTATTACATTCATTTAAAAAATTTATATATAAACATTGTTAATATTTAAACCAGCTTACACATTTGAATTCAGCATAATGATCAAAAAGTGCCATCTATCATAGCTTAATCTTCGGAATATGAATCTATGGCTGCAAAATGCTTCCGATAAGTAGGTACAATGGCGATGTTCAAACAATATAAATTTATACTATTTGATCCGATGCCATTTTAAGGTGAGAAATACATCCTTGCATTTGCCAATAATGATACCATAAAAAAAGTGGCTTACCGATCATGTCAGCAAGCCACTAATAATCTGTCGATTTAATATATAGAATTATTCTATCACAATCATTTTACCTGTCAAAATCTGTGTTCCAAACTTGACCTCGTAGATGTAAACACCTGAATGAGGGATGTCAGATCTGTTCAGTCTGATGGTATTTTCACCCGCTTCATATCGCTGGATGGTACTCACAAAGCTCTTACCTGTATAATCTTTCACACTGAAAGCCACAACACCTGCTTTAGGCAGTTCAAACTTAATTTCAGTGTTCGTTGACCATGGGTTAGGTGCTACTGCAGTAATACCAAACTCAGAAACATGTTTAGTTCTCCACTGTAATCCAAATGGCGTTGCCTCCATATCTGAGCCATAAAGCTCAGCACTTAATTCATTACCTAACGCCATCATCTCACTCAACTTGCCATCCTTGATTGCTTCAACCTCTATGCTGAACAATACATCTCCACTCTTCACATTGATGCCATTGCCATCAGCTAGAGCCAATTTTAAATCTTTGACTGACTTGATAGCATAATCGCTAAGCGTAACATTAACCACACCACCCTTCATCTCTCTAAGGATCAAACCTTCAGTCTGCAATGCAGCTTGCAAGCCATAAAATGCTTCAGTTGAAGTAGCAATCACAGGTATCTCAATAATCTCACCACTATGTACAATTCTATCTTCAATTGCTAGACTTGCCAATGTACGAGTATTCAATACTTCTTCACCAAATTTAGTTCCTACTGCACTTCCATTTACGTCTCCTATCTTGATACCGATGAAATTCATATCCATATTAGATCTTAAATTGTCAATATGTTGAATTTCTGGGAATCCTCCTGTCCAAGGATTAGTAACATCAACAAATTTATGAGCTGCATCCACAAATCTCCAGCTAGTATTATTAGTAAGGGTTGGATTAACTCCAAGAATCAACTTGCGAAGTTCTGATACGTCAGCTGCAGAAATAGATCCGTTATTGTTTGCATCTGCTGCAATCAACTTATACGGTGAATTTAGATGCTCAAGGCCTAGAATATGTCTTTGTATCATAACAAGGTCTAGTGTACTCACTCCATTCATATCATCACCTACTCTAGAAGGTACAACATCATAATTCTGACCTCTCAATGTAGCAGAGAAGGTATATCGTCCATCTTGATTGGTATTAGTAATCACATTTTCGTTACCTTGTAATTCAACAGTCACATTTTCAATTGGCTGATTATCTTCCTTAACAGTTCTACCTGAAATATCTGCCACCAATGGACCAGTTCCGCCACAAAGTGTATCATTATCTTGAATATCTACAAAGGTTTCACAGTAATTTGTATTACCATTTGTATCAGTAACCCACAATTGGATGGTCTGATTTCCTAAGTCATCACAATCGAATGTCACCAGTGTATCTGTAGTATCAGCTGAGAAGCTAAGTACAAATGGAACGCCACACAAATGTTCTGATTTATTATCAAAGAAATCAGGTCTTAACATCACTTGTGGTGTATCTCCAGTACCATCACCATTAGTATCCATCAACACCAATGAAGCTGCAAGGCCTTTCTTACAAATAGCGGTTGGTGCTTTGACAGTCTTAATTTCAAAATCATAACCAGCCTCACTGATATTGCCACATCTGTCTCTTACTGTAAATAATATATAATAACTTCCTACTTCAAAAGTATCTATTACAACATTTGAATTACCTGAGAACTGTAGCACTGAATCTTGATAAATCTTATAAGTCCATACCAGCTCATCTGAAGGAGTACAATCTGTAGCTGTAGCACCAAGCGTCACCTCTGCACTTGTACATCCTGCTGTTTCAAAAACAACTAATGAATCCGGCACTGTCATAATCGGAGCATTATTATCCATCACAGCTATTTCTTGTGTATGTGTCCATGTGGCATACACTCCACCTGATGATTGACACCAGTCAAGTACTTTCCACTTTCTCAGAATTTTATAACAAGCACCATTAGTTGTGAAGGTATTTACCTCATCTTCATATCTTACACCAATAAGATCACATAACCCTTCAGAAATTATAGGATTGTTATACCCGTCAGGAAGATTTTCAGGAGACAAACCATCAAATGCACACTGTCCCTGAATGATGGTATCCTTAGGCCAAACTATACTATCAACCGTAAAGGCGTGGCTATTAATGAACGTGATTGTTTGTAAGCATGTCTGTATAGTGTCACCATTTTCCTCAAGAGCCAATGTTCTCTGGATCGTACCTATACCGCAATTGCTTCTGTTATCGACAAATGATTGTCTCACCACTGGATTGGATGGGCAATTATCAAATATAGTTGCTGTTCCAAAAGCTCTATCCATACCGCTATCTGAAGGATCAAATGTAAAGGTGCACTCTACAGTCACGTCTTCTGGGCATGTCATAGAAGGCAATATTTTGTCCTGCACTTGTACACTTACCATACACATATTAGTATTACCACCTTTGTCTGTAACCAATAGAGCGACCATCGGCGATGTACCAGAATCCAAGCAACAGAACTGGAGTGTATCTTTCCAAACTGTCGGTGTATATCCAAAGTCGCAAGGATCGCCATCCATTCTACTGATTTTTAATGTCACATCTCCACATGCATCATAACTTCCATCATCTACAGCATTAGCAGTGATATATGTATAACCATTTTGTCTTAGACTTACAGTAGCAAATTCGTCACAAACAGCTATTGGTTGAGTATCATCTTTAACAGTTATTCTGTACGTCATGGTGCTACTATTACCACAGTGATCAATCGCAGTATATGTCACAGAATATATGCCTACAGGCAGCTCAACAAAACCTCCATTACTAGCAAGTGAAGCTATAGGCGATACTCCATCAGTGATATTTACAAACACTTTCTTGATGGTATTACACTTATCTGTGATATTCAATTGAGGAAGTTGTAAAACAGCACTACATGTTCTAGCTTGGGTAGTCACCTCAAAATTATTTTGTTGAGGGATAGAAGGTCCTTCCTCATCTACGATATCAATCATCTGATTACCTATTGACCAAACAACTGACTCACTACACCACCACTCAGTGATCGTCCATATTCTCAATATTCTGGTTCTACAGCTATTGTGTGTTATCACTTGGTCCTCATAATCTATAAATGCGTTACAATATAATTTTTCTAAGTTGCTCTGTGGCCAAAGTGGTTGACCATCAAACACAGGCACACCTACTACTTCAGGTGCAGGGAAGCCTTCGCCTCTGTCATCAGTTCTGAAATTATCAGAACACAAGAATTTCCTCTCTCTTACTGGCAAAGTAATTCCGGCACTATTGGGCCTAGAAATATTAATTATACTTGTGCATGTACCACTTTCATTTCCTGAGCCATCAATTGCTCTGTAAATTCTAGTTATTCTACCTATATAGTCAGGATCGCAATCTAGGTTCTCATACTGATGATCCACTAGACTTACAGTAGCAAAGCAATTATCAAAAGCTTGCGCTGTTACAAGGGCATCTACATCTGTCAAACAAGGTACATCAATGGTATCACACTCAATAGTTGGAGCGATTTTATCTTCTACTTTCACATAGAAATCACAGACAACACCAACATTTGGATGGCTAATCCAACCTTTGAGCGTCTGGCCAATATTATCACCATTTAAGTGATTACCTTGTGAAATTCCATTTATATCCATGATATCAATTTGAAATGCATCAAGGCATCCTAAATTGATAGAACCTCCTGATTCTTCCCATCCTGTCAACACATCCAGTGGGCTCAAGACCCCTTCACAATTTCCATCCAGTGAGTGCTGAATTACTCCACATGCAAGATTAGGATTCAAAATATCATTTACAGTCACTGTAAATGAACAAGTAGCAGTATTTCCGCTATGATCTGTGGCTTCCAGGACTACTGTAGTAGTTCCAATAGGGAAGTCAGAACCAGAACTCAAGCCTGAAACTACTGACCATGTAAGTGCTCCTGGACAATTATCTGTAACTACAGGATCAGCATAATTGACAACTGCAGTACACTCTGTAGGTGGCACTACAACCTCAATATTTGCCGGACATAAAATACTCGGTGCTTCATCATCAATTAAAGTTATTGTAATATTATCTGAAGCTATACATCCGTTATCATCTGTCACTATATAATTAACTGTATATGAACCCTCGGCATCATGGTTAAATACCGGAGTTTGAATATTTACATCATCTAGTTTGTCAGCATCAAGGCCAGTCCACAAATGAGTATAAGGCGTAGTACCTCCACTTGGATTTCCATTTAAATTTATATCTGACAAAGGACAACCTATAGCCGGATCAGGCGTGATAGCAACTGTAGGTAGAGAAGCTGAATTCCATGTAGCTATATCTTCCCAGTCTGTAGCATCACATCCGGTACCATTACAAACTCTTCTACCTTGGATGATTACAATTGAGGTATCCATAATTATATTATTACCCGGAACGTAAGGTTGCCATGTTACCCCATTGTCAGTAGAGTATTGATATTCGTCAGAGCAAGAATTAGCACCTCCGGTACCAGGGTTTGTCGTAGCACTCATTACATCACCTATACAAACATTTGTTCCACTACTCGGTGTAGCTACATCAAGAGTAGGAGCTGCAGGCTGATCAAATACTTCAAATGAAAGTAAATTTGATAGTACCGGTGCGCACCCAGTAGTATTCACTGTAAGTTGAACTGACTTACCTCCTAAAAAATTCCATTGCCGAGAAGGATTTGGGTCTGTATTATTTGGAGTAAAACCTGTAGTGAAACACGTACCTGAACCACTAGGGCTATTAAAAGCACACCAGTTGTAAGTGTATGATGCACCCGGTATTCCACCTGTCACCGTTGACTGATAGTTAATCACTGCCCCTACACAAACTGCAGGAGTATTATCAGAAGTGATAGTGACCACTGGTGTCGGATACAAATTAAGATTAAAGATGAGTGTGTCACTTCTACACTCATTCAGATCAATAAGGTCATCATCATTTGTATCTTCCCATGATATAAACTTCAATGTTAACGTTCCTTGTTGAGAAGGATCTGTCAGTGTAAAATTCTCAGTACTTCCATTAATATCTGTATAATCTCGAACACAATTATTGCACATTGAGTGTGTAACATTGGTTGATTCTACAATTTGAAATAGTTTTCCTTCAGCCCCAATATTATCAATATCAGCAAAATTAGAAAATCCAACATTTGCATCATCGCAATAATCAATAGAAATCACTTCTGAAATGCCATCGTTACTTGTTGATGTAGATGCATTTCCATCTATTTCTCCTCGGAGAATAGGTCCATCGCAAAATAAAATTGATGTGTTGCCTGATCCATCCACAACATAGGATGGATTTGGACTCCATTGGTTCTGTGCTAGCAAATCAGGTAGATTATCAGGGCTGCCTCCAGTTAATGCATCACTATCATAAAAATGAAAAAAAGCCAAACCCTCTAGATTCGAAGCATCAAAATTATTATTAAAGATACTATTTTGAGTACCTCTAGTCCTGAGCATACTGGCAAACCTTGATGTCTTGCCATTAAAAGTATTACCACTTATCGTTGTATTCGTAGCATCGATAGTTACAAGTGTATTTCCTTGTCCTGTGACGTCACACGGAGGTACTGTTCCTACGCCGCCTGCTGTACCACTGATGGTGTTATTGGTAAAGGTTACATTAGTATAACTAGGCCCAACAACAACCAATTGCCTTGGAACATTAGTAGTGGGATTGTCAAACTGTGTGCTAAAGCCACAAGCTCCAGGGTTAGGGCCGGTGAAAGTTTGGCCGTCAAAAATATTACCCGTAACGATTAAGTTGCTGTTTGTCCCTCCATACTCTGTTAAGAGACCACCTTCACCATTAGCAGTTATCCTATTATTTGTGATGGTAATACCTTGATTATTACTCTGAATATACAATGCTGCATATTCAATAGCACCATTTGCATTATCATAACCGATGAGGGTAAACCCATCAATAGAAACATTATTCGTTCCATTTGGAATCCAGAATGTTCCCAGTTGCCCGGTACTACCTTGAACGATAGAGTTCATAGCCGAGCCTAGCAGCTGAACTGACTTGTTGATGTTGACGTTTTCATTATAAGTACCCGGAGCAACATTTATGTTGTCTCCACTTACGGCCTGGTTTACCGCATGCTGAATGGTGGCACAAGGTGACCCAAGATTTGAACAATCATTTGCAGTGTCATCACCTGTAGTTGATACATATCTGTTTTGTGCAGATACGGTTCCCAACACCACAAAGAAAAGCATCATCAACACCAGTCTCTGAATGTGTCGTGTCAAGGTGTTCTTGCCATTTGTAAACTTGTGTAAAATCGACATAATTAACATTTTTTACTTTGAGAAATAAAATTATTAATTACTGCCTTGGGGATGTGAGTAGAATAGTTGGGACTATAATACCCCGCAAAGATAATAGCGTTTTTATATATTAGATAATTTTTTAATATATTTTTATCATTAAAATTAAATAATTATAAATATTTATTAATTTTAATATGTAAAAAAGTATTTTTAAATTATTTATAGAATTTGATTTTTTTGATTTATTATGTAGTTTTTAAATAAATTTTTGTTCATCGCTTTTCATCGTGTTTATTAAAAACACGCTTCTTCCTCTAGGATGGCTATAATTGCACCATTTAATGAAGAAGTGATGTAGCAGAAAACACTTAATGATTGAAATCTACCATTATTATTGGTGCATTTTAGATTCTTTACTTTTAGTTGAAGCAATCTTTTCTCTGAGATATGCTAGTAAGAGATCGCGTCCCATATCATAAGTCTTGTTATTATTGATGACGATATCCACCTTACCTATGAACGGATAAATATAAGATTCAAAGGAAGGCAAGACATGATTTTCATATCTATATAGAACATCTTCAAGTGGATAGTTGCGCTCTACTCTATCTCGCTTAATCCGACGGATGATTTTTTGAGTATCAGTGGCATGAATCAAAATACGCAAATCCATCAAATCAAATACCTTGGGGTCATAAAATACAAAAAGTCCTTCTACAATAATAATAGGTGCAGGTTTAAATCTCAAGGTAGTACCTTCTTTCGTACCATTGTTATAAGTATATTCTTGGCGTTCTACTTCCATTCCATTCATCAATCTTACAAGGTCAAAATAAAACTCGTCGATATGAATGGACTCTGGAAGATCAAAATTTTTGATACCATTTTCATCTTCCTTTTGTTGCTCTCTGGGTTTATAGTAATCATCCTGAGAAAGGAAACAAATATCATCTTCGGAGAAATGATGCTTAAGGTCTCTGATGAAGGATGTCTTGCCGGAACCGCTACCACCAGAAATACCTATGATAAAAGTATTTGAATTTTTTAGGCTCATACAGTGAGATGTTTCAGGAAAAATTCTATTTTTCGGACAAAATAACGAATTTTAACTGATATATAAAAATGCATCTTTTCAAAATTCCCATTCTCTCAAGGTAAAACACCTTGATTTCAATTAATTATAAGTTAATCAAATATTTTCTTGATCAAACACAATTAACAATTATGGATACAGTGACATCATTACTCAGAGGTTTACTAGGTATGGCCGTACTGATTGGAATAGGTTATTTTTTTTCCAGCAATAGGAAAGCTATCAACTGGCGAACGGTGGGTTTAGGACTCCTATTACAATTAATTCTAGCGTTAGGCGTACTTAAAGTGCCTTTTATCAAATCCATATTTGAATTTGTTGGGAATATTTTTGTCAAGGTGCTTGATTTTACCAAGGCAGGAAGTGTATTTTTACTGGGCGACAAGCTGATGGATGTCAATAGTTTTGGCTTTGTATTCCTATTTCAAGTATTACCCACTATCGTTTTCTTTTCAGCATTGACTTCTTTACTCTTTTATCTGGGCATCATCCAGAAAGTAGTCAAAATATTTGCCTGGGTATTCACTAAGTTACTCCAAGTTTCGGGTGCTGAGAGCTTATCAGTGACCGGCAACATCTTCTTAGGTCAAACAGAAGCACCGCTCCTCATCAAAGCTTATCTTTCAAGAATGACCAAATCTGAGATTTTACTTGTCATGGTCGGTGGTATGGCTACTATTGCAGGTGCTGTGATGGCAGCATATATTACATTTTTGGGTGGTGATGATCCTGTTCAGAGACTAGAATTTGCAAAACATTTTCTTGCTGCTTCCGTCATGGCAGCTCCAGGAGCAATCGTAATATCCAAATTATTGTATCCAGAAACGGAAGCCATCAATACGGATGTCAATGTCTCATATGAAACTATAGGTACCAATATACTTGATGCCATAGCTTCCGGAACCACAGAAGGCCTAAAACTTGCAGCCAATATCGGTGCGATGCTACTGGTATTTATTGCTTTCATCGCTATGATAAACTTCACGCTGGGATATATAGGTGATATTAGCTTGCACTCACTTACTTTTGGCATGATTGATAACAAAGCATGTATTAATGGCGGTATAGCCTATTACACGCAATACGCTCAATTATCAATCGAAACCATCCTGGGTCTTGTTTTTTCACCGGTAATGTGGCTCATCGGTGTAGCCAAAGAAGATATCATGTCCATGGGACAACTGCTGGGTATCAAGCTGGCAGCAAGCGAATTTGTGGCTTATACCCAACTTGCAGACCTCAAAAATCCTGACTTTGCAGGACATCTCGTACACCACAAATCTGTCATTATGGCTACCTACATGCTATGTGGTTTTGCTAATTTTGCAAGCATAGGCATTCAAATCGGTGGCATTGGTTCACTTGCACCAAACCAGCGTAAGACCCTTTCTGAATTTGGCCTTAGAGCGTTACTTGGAGGTACGATAGCTTCTTTGTTTTCAGCTACAATTATAGGTGCACTGATGTAATAAAACGAGTATTAATACTCATCATTTAATGCAAAGATCGGCTTACGAGTGATCCACTTACCATCTGTAAAATCAGGAAATGATTGTGGTGCGCCACCATGATCAATTGATTGTTCTGAAAGGCAGGTAATAGCTGACCATGAAGCATGATCATAAACATCTAAAGGCATCGGTTCATTTCTCTTTAAAGCCTCAACAAAGGCATGGAGCACAAACCAGTCCATACCTCCATGTCCTGCTCCTGATGCTAGAGATTCATAACGCTTCCATAGAGGGTGATCATATTCTTTTAGGTATGTGTCAGCAGATTCCCATCTGTGAGATGGACTTTTGCCTTCGATATAGATAGATTTATTAATATCCATCCATAACCCTTTTGTACCCTGCACTCTGAAGCCTATAGAATACGGTCTAGGTAGATTTGTATCGTGGGTGAGTGTAATGGTCTCTCCATTAGAAGTCATAATATTGGTGGTGACAATATCGCCCAGATTAAATCTCACATTTGCATTAGGATGGTCCTTGCCGCCTTTAGGGTGATTAATGATATAATCATGAAGACCACGTGATTTTGTAGCCATTGAAGTAAGATATTCAAATCGGTTACCGCGATTGATATTGATATAATTGCCCACAGGACCGATACCATGTGTAGGGTACAAATCACCATTTCTATGCACTGAGTGGTTGGTTCTCCATCGAGCTTCTGAATACCCTTTTTCGCCAAATTCAACTCCTCCACCATAGTATTGCACACCGTCATTAAACTTCACTTCTCTGAGATCGTGCTGATACCCGCCTTCTAAGTGTATCATTTCGCCGAGTAATCCCTGACGTACCATATTGAGTATTGCCATGACATCACGTCTGTAGCATACATTTTCCATAACCATAAATGGTGTGCCGGATCGTTCATGCGTCCTAACCAATTGCCAGCATTCATCTAGGCTCATCGCTCCTGCCACCTCGCAACCTACAGCTATCCCAGCATTCATGGCATCGAGTGACATTGGTGTATGCCATTCCCAAGGTGTACATATGAGTACAGCATCCAGTTGTTTCTTAGTCAGCATTTCCTTATAAGCTGTATCACTTCCAGTATAAACCTTCGCTTTAGGACGACCGGCTTTGGCGATCATAGCTTCAGCTTTGCCTAGTGTGATAGGGTCAATATCGCAGATAGCCACTAACTCAAGATCATCTCGGTGCAGACAAAGGGATAATGTACCAAGTCCTCTTGCTCCAACACCAATGATACCCATCCGGATTTTGTCCTTCTTCATGTCAGCATTGCCAATGACAAATGATGGTGCTGCAATCATTAATGCTGCTGCCTTGGATGTATTATTGATAAATGCTCTTCGCTTCATTTTACTGATTTGATTTAATGATGTACAAAGATAAAAATTTATTATAAGGAAAGAATGGTTAGCATGGGTTTATTATGAAAATGGCATGATTTGAATCAAAGCAACAGAGGAATGGTCTTTTAAATCCTGTCGTTACTCAAAAATGAATATTGATCATTATGAATTTAATGATTTTAGTTCCATTCCAAAGCGACAACTACAAATCATGGGTGATCTTATAACGCATTATGTGGACATTGCAGTTATGATTGATATTTGCCTAAAAATATTATACTTTTGCAGTTAGGTTTTGCATAACGTTTTCTACTTGATATGGATTTATTTTATTTTCTCCTACTTTTCATCCTAAATTTAGGATCATGGCATGCTACATGGTATTTTCTTTTGTTCAAAAAAGACAATTCAAAATGGTTAATACCGGCAATTATAACTTTCATAATGACAATCAGACCTTTGAATAGTTATTTGAATGATTTCAATGTGACATTTATAGCTAATGTACTCCTATTTATGATAGCCTATTTGATTCCTACTATACTCTACTTTTTCAAAAAGAAAGATAAAAGCCATTAATTCATGTTTGTACTCATCTGGATTACTGCACTTATGATGATTATCTCTAAATATATGGATTGTATTACAACTGCCAATCGGGTAAAACACCCTTCTCAAGAGCAAAATCCTTTCGCTCGTATGCTCATGTCTAAATACGGAATTCAACCAGTCATATGGGGCATTTTTGCTTTGACCGTATTGATTGTCTTGACGGCGATTTGGCTGGTATATAATGTATATTCTGACACCGAAAGCCAAATCTTATTTATATTTTTGGGAATGACTATTAGTATATTTCAGTTTGCTGTTGCGCTAAGTAATAAGACCGGAAAACTCAACATTTTCACAAAAGTCATAGCTGCATTTTACTATCTAATTAAAAGAAGATAATTTTGAATAGGTAATCATTTCATGTATTTTTATATATATAATCCTCGATTAAAATCCGATTTTACGACTTCAATCTAATAAAAAATCTTTGTGGTAGGTTACCTTTTTAAGACCTTGTTGGCGCCTAGCTTTCTATGATTAAAAAATCTGATTATCTTTGTGACCATGATATCTAAAGCTAGATTTAACATTCGTTGGGTTAATTGGATTTTAGTCACGACATTGATGGTGATGAGTGCCTCCCATTTGCGTGGGCAGTATAAAGTCAGTTTTTTTGAAGCAGGACTATCTCTTTTTCAGCCTGTCGGACCATTCGGTAATAATAATTCAAATAGAATGGGCATTGAAATGGGCTATCTCAGACAAATCAAGCAAGACAAACCTTCCTTCTGGGGTATTTCAATTTATTATACCAATCTCGGCTCTGAATCAGGTGTCACAACCCATGTCGTTGACTACTATTATGTGACATTTGATGAATCCACTACCAGCAATGTACTTGGATTTGACGGTAGATTCCGATTCTATCCTGACATTTATTTAGGCCCTATTGAGTGTTATGTAGAAGGGCATTTAGGTTACAAATGGCTTTACACGCTCACCTCATTGACCGTACAAGGAGAAGATAGTTCTGACACTAATTTTGATTCCGGCAGTCTTTCATTGACTTACGGTGCATCCGTAGGACTTCAAATACCGATCGCGAGCGAGTGGTACTTGAATGCAAAAGCAAGTTATCTGCCTGGGCTCAGTGTTGATTATTATTCTAAAAACCCAAAAAATACCATACAAGATAAGATCTTGGATGCCTTTGACAAGCATCATTCAACTACAGACATCGTCCGCTATGATTTAGGGGTGACTTATAGATTTTAATATTTAGGCAATGGCAGCGATCAAATATACAGACTTAGAGATTTCTGACGAAATGTTTGAACATCAGCGCATTATATGTGACAAAAATCAAACATCTATACGGATTGATAAATTTTTGATGGACAGACTCGAACGAGTATCACGTACAAGGATTCAAAATGCCATCAATATAGGCTGTATTTTGGTCAATGACAAACCCATCAAAGCCAACTACAAAGTCCGTCCCGGTGATGAAATCAGCTTAGTCCTTCCTTCTGACCCTAATGAGGTTTCTGATCTAGTACCAGAAGATATACCATTAGACATTGTCTATGAAGATAACGATCTCATGGTGATCAACAAACCGGCAGGTTTAGTGGTACATCCAGGTGTAGGCAACTCTTCGGGTACACTTGTCAATGCACTGCTTTACCACTTCCAAAATCAACAGTTGCCGATAATGAAAGGAAATACCCCGGATAGACCTGGATTAGTACATCGGATCGATAAAGACACCTCCGGGCTCTTGCTCATTGCAAAGAATGAGTATGCAATGACACACCTTTCAAAGCAGTTTTTTGACCACACGGTCACTAGAGAATATATAGCCCTAGTCTGGGGAAATATCGAAAACGAAAAAGGTACGATCACGGGCCATATCGGCAGAAGTGAGAAAGATCGAATGCAATTAATCGTTTATCCTGACGGCAGTCAAGGAAAACACGCCGTGACCCATTACGAAGTAATCGAACATCTCTACTACGTCACACTGATTAAATGTCACCTAGAAACCGGAAGAACGCATCAGATACGGGTACATATGAAGCATATCGGCCACACGTTATTCAATGATGCACGATACAAAGGAGATCAGATACTTAAAGGTACTGTGTTTAATAAATATCGACAGTTTGTTGAAAATTGCTTTGCTTTATTGCCCAGACAGGCACTTCATGCCAAAAGTCTCGGCTTCATACATCCTGTGACAGAAAAACCCATGCATTTTGAATCGGAATTGCCTGAAGATTTTACGAATGTGCTCAACAAATGGCGAAATTATGTCAGTGCAAGAAAAGAAATCCTAGCTTCTGAAAATGATGGAAATATTGAAGCGTAACCCTATTAATCATGACAAATGGAAATCACTGAAAGATACAAAAGCTTAATATCCTTAGGTCACCAATGGCAACATCCGGATGATGATTTTGAAGTAGTCATTGATAGAGCATACAGAGAGAATCCGTGGTTTACGCCGAGCAACATCCGTCAGGCAATGAAAGCTATCACTGATCAATTTTTGAGTGAGGGTGCTCTATCTTACTTGATAGACAAATATAAACTAGATAGCCCTAAAGTGCAAAAAAGAATAGGTCTTGTCCTAGCAGGAAACATCCCATTTGTGGGCTTTCATGATTTACTTTGTTGTTATCTCACCGGACATATCTCATTCGTAAAAATGAGTGAAAAAGACCGTGTGCTGCCCACTTTTTTTATAGAACAACTTACCAAAATAGAACCCAAAGCATCGACCTATTTTAACCATACTGACAAGCTCAAAGACTATGATGCAGTCATCGCCACCGGAAGCAATAATGCGGCCGTGCATTTTGAATATTATTTTAGAAATGTGCCACATATCATCCGACGTAATCGCAATGGTATTGCCATCATCACAGGTACAGAAACAGAGCAAGATTTACAAAACATGGCGCATGATATTTTCTCCTATTTTGGTCTGGGATGCAGAAATATCAGTAAAGTCTATGTACCGAGAGGATATAACATTGAGCGACTTTTTAAGGGTTTTGAAACTTACCGTGACATCATTCTCCATAATAAATACAAGAATAACTTCGACTATAACGTCGCCTTATTTCTTCTCAATAAAGAGGCTTTTTTGCAAAATGAATTTGTAGTCTTGCGTGAAAGTAAAGACATGGTGTCCAGAATTGGTAGTATTCATTATGAATATTATGATGATTTAAATGCACTGTCCACCGATCTAAATAACTATATTGATGCCATCCAATGCATAGTTTGTAACCAAGCTGTCGATGGCCTTATTGTCATACCTCCCGGCACTTCTCAATCACCTTCTATTGACACCTATGCCGATAATGTTGATACGATACAGTTTTTGCTGAGTTTGTAAGCATCGACTGATGAATATAAAGATGCTTTTGATTTAAAAAGTCATGCTTCATATTTTTGCAAAAGAAATTCAGCAAAAAACAATGAATTTCCCAATAATAATCACAAATTTGAGCGATCAAAATAAATGGCATGGAAATATTTGAGACCATATCCATCAGTCTTTACCTTCTTTTGATGCTTGCAATCGGTGTTTATTCCTATCGAAAATCCACCTCCAATTCTGAAGAATTCTTAATCGGCGGTAGAAAAATCGGAGCTGTCGTCACGGCGCTTTCAGCTGGAGCAGCAGACATGAGTGGCTGGCTTTTGATGGGCTTACCCGGGGCAATGTACTTTAGTGGCCTAGGTAGTATATGGTTAGTCATTGGTGTTACAGTCGGTGCTTACCTCAATTATATATTCGTAGCACCACGTCTGCGGGTATATACTGAAGTATCTCAAAATGCCATCACGCTACCAGTGTTTTTTGAAAACCGTTACAAAGACAAAACCCATCTTCTTAAAATTACATCTTCCGTGTTTATACTGATTTTCTTTACGCTTTACACCTCAGCAGGCATGGTGGCCGGCGGAAAGCTTTTTGAATCTGCCTTTCATCTAGATTATTCAACTGGCGTGTGGATCACAAGTATGGTAGTAGTGATGTACACTTTTATGGGTGGCTTTCTGGCTGTAAGTCTGACAGATTTTGTGCAAGGAACTATAATGGTTTTGGCATTGATTATCGTTCCCATTGTTGCATTGAACGAACTCGGAGGTGTAAATGAAACCATCAACCTCATCAACTCAAAGGGAAGCCATTATCTCGACTTCTTTGAAGGTACTACTACTATTGGGATTATATCTCTTTTGGCCTGGGGATTGGGTTACTTTGGACAACCGCATATTCTGGTGCGATTTATGGCCATTGAGCATCCGGAAGACTTAACTAAAGCAAGGAGAGTCGGCATTTCGTGGATGATTTTTACGGTTATCGGTGCTGTACTTGTAGGTTTGATTGGTATAGCTTATACCATGAAGCTAGATATCGCTACCATGCAACTTTTTGACAGCTCCCAAAAGGAGGCAGAAACGGTTTTTATATACTTTTCACGTGTGCTATTTCATCCTTTGGTTTCCGGGTTTCTATTATCAGCAATTCTGGCAGCCATTATGAGTACCATATCATCACAACTATTAGTGACATCGAGTTCATTGACAGAAGATATATACAAACCCTTCTACGGTCAAAACAAATCATCCAAGCATCTACTATTAGTGAGTCGTCTGGCTGTACTAGCTGTAGCAGCCATTGCATTATTACTATCGCTGCATCCTAAAGACAACATCCTCAATCTAGTAGGCAATGCATGGGCAGGCTTTGGAGCTGCATTTGGACCGTTGATTTTACTGGCCTTACTCAATCCAAAATCCACCTGGCAGGGTGCACTTTGGGGAATGCTCGCCGGCGGTGTCGTTGTTTTACTTTGGGTATATTTTGAACATCCCTACAAGGATATCTATGAGATTATACCCGGATTTATTATTGCGTTATTAGTCAATCTCATTATTTCAGCTATTACTTATAAACCTGATCAAGTAATAACAGATGAATTTAATCATATGGAATCAATACTTCAATCCAAGTAAGTATCCGAATAGAAATACAGTAAATGATAGTACAATTCTGTTGATTATTTGTTAAGTTATATAGAAAGGAGATGAGACCGGTAACTATTTTCTAAAATATGTATTATTGTTATTAAACATTTAATTATTATATCATATGAAACTTGCAAAACTGATTATTCCAGCATTAATGATGTTTATAACTGCCCTTTTTTCTGTAGGCTGCAAAAATGCAGAAAGTACAGATATCACCACTGAGTCTAGTGAAATTGTGGACCATCACGATGAAGAGGCAGAGGAAATGACTGATCTTAGTCCAATTGAACTCAATAATGGAGAAAAATGGGCTGTAAACGAAGAAATGAAACCCTTTATTGATGATGCAGAAAAACTTCTAAGTGCTTACATTAAAAAAGGTGACGTTGATTTCCATTCATTAGCAGAAAAGCTTAGAGAAAAAAATCAAGAACTCATCAAAAGTTGTACTATGGAAGGCAAAAGCCATCAAGAATCACATAAATGGTTAGAGCCTCATTTAGAATTAGTAGATGAACTTATAGATGCTCAGGATGCTGAAACAGCAAACGCTATCATTGCAAAATTGAGTGACTCTTATAAGTTATATAATCAATACTTTGATTAAAACGATATAAATATTTGAGGGGGCTGTAAATGGCTATGATTACTTACAGACCCAGCTCAAAATTTGTGGTTGGTAAGTAACATGGCTGCCTTTTCCTAATATTCTACTTTTCTGGAAATGTGGATGACTACATCCTTGGCAAACCCAAATTACACATTAGAATCTTTCTGCATGAAAATACTGCTTCTTATCTATTTTCGGTTCTCGACATTGTAAATCTTTGCCTATTGTTAAAATCTGCTAGCCTCATAGCTATTTTGTACCATTTCCTTTTGGATTTAAGTCTATTGAGTAATCCGGGATAATCTTAATTGTATGATTATTTGATAATACCACTGGTTCATAGCCATTTGCTCCAAAATTTATATGTCTTTTTGGAAATTATTAAACCATAATATTATATTTTCAAGCTTTATAACATTTACTGTTTGATAAATCTTCCAGAATAAAGTAACACACCATTTTGGTATAAGATAATAGTATAAAAACCAGGTGGTAAAATCTCTAAACCATTGATAATTTTTTCATCCCCCATAGACATTATTTCGTCGATCACTCTATTTCCTTGAATGTTAACTATTTTTACGTTAATATCACCCAATCCTTGATTCACATGTGAAATAACGATATGGTCAGAAACGAGTGTTGGAAAGACAAATATTTGATGGAAATGGTCATTTTTCAATGCTAATATCTGTGAATATTCTGATCTTCCTGAAGCATATCTTATCTTTAGTCGGTAATAGGTGATGGGGTAAGGTTGTGTGTCCTTTTTTTGTCCGGAAAAATGCGTTGTACTTTGCTCCAGGTAAATATTTTCATATGACTTTCCATCTTTACTCCTTTGAAGATATAAAGTGTCCATTATTTCTTCTGATGGATCAAATTTCCAAGACAGCAGATTCCCATCAATAGACGCATATCCATTAAAATCTAAATTAAATAATTGAAGTGGTATTGATGTGTCCTCACCATATTTAAGACCATTTCCAAAGCTTGTTATCCATATTTTGGTTAAATCATGTGGGTTGTATATGACGCGCATCGGATGCATAAAGTCATAAGATGTTTGTTGAATAAAATCAGGATTTGATGTGTTTATATTGGAGCTATACCATAATCCTTCATTTTCCGTCGTAACATATGCCTTTGAAGGGTTGGCGGGGTCAATGGTGCAAGATTCCACTCTATACCCATTGAAAATTTTTGTCCAGGAAAGTCCTCTATCAGTTGATTTGTATAGTCCGCCCTTGTCGTTGGACGGTCCACCCCATCCACTGAATACAGCTACATACCATGTATTTTGAGTTGGATCATTGGGGTCGATGGTGATGTCTTTAGTCCAATAATCCATGTTAGGGCGATCAGATCTATCCTGCCAGGTGCTGCCCTGGTCATTACTGATAAATACACCTGAACTTGCAGTAAAATTTCCAGATGCTCTTCTCCCTGACCAGGTAGTGACTAACATACCATCATTGAGCACTGCAACATTGTAAGGATGACCCTCTGTCCGTGGTGGCGATGAGGTTTTTGTCCATGAAGATGAGCTTAGAAGGTTGACATTGGCAGAGGTATAAATACCGCCATCAACACTATGAATCACGCTTGCATACATTCTATTCGGATTATTTGGATCTAAGGCCAACCAAATTACAGGATGATTAAAGTTGTGAAGCATGTTCCAATGCTCACCTTGGTCTGTACTGTATAAAATGGCGCCGGTTCCACCGTCAATTCTACTGTCCATCAGGTAGGTACTTTGATACATATCGTGTACACTACTCACTGCAGCATAAAGCGTACCATTGGTGGGATGTTCTATGACATGATATACCGTATTATACGAAATTCCGTCAAAGTCAAATGCCCATTTATTACCTCCATCCGTACTCCTCAATGCAGTAATATCCGTATAAGAGGCCATCATAATACTAGGATTATTTTTTAGCCAGTGCAGATTCCAACACGAGGTGTTTTCAAGACCGTTTGTGTGGTACGCTTTATCCTTGGGTGTCGGACTTCCGGGAGGATTTTGGTCTGCAGCATCAACATATGCTTGTCTCCAGGTTGCACCGCCGTCCTGTGAAATATGAGCAAATCCAAAATCGGTGAAGATAACTCTTTGGGCATCCGTAGGTGCCACAGCTAGACCAAAGACAATTTCGCCATACCACCAGTCTTCATCACCCTGGTAGCCGGAATATCCAGTGTATATATTTTGATTATTGGTAGTTAGAAATACTGGACTCCATGTATTTCCACCATCTGAAGTTTTATAAATTACTGGGTAGGCAGTATTAGGATTTGTGCCACCAACATAGAACACAGCTGAATTATTGTCTGCCGAAGCAATATAAAAAAGATTATCATCGGAGCTTATGCCTCCCACCTTTGTCGTCCAGCCACCTGCGCCATAGTCACGTGCTATGATAGAGGAATAAATATCAATATCCAATGCATTCACTCCGGGATACAAGTCAGCCTGATTGGCAATGGTCCCCATTAGCCGGGTAATACCATTGCTTTTCGAGCCAGTAAAACTCATAAAACCATAGCCTGATGGGAAGCCTGATCCATTATCCAGAGAGAATTGATTGCCACCATCAGAGGATACTAACAAACCGATCTGTGTACCCACAAAGATATTATTCCCATCCCAAAATACACCTGAAATGAGAAAATCACTGTTGTTGTTGTACTTTAATGAAAAGGTGTTTCCGCCATCTGACGATAGGTACAAGGCTGTATAGGACGCCAATATTAGTCGTTGGGTAGAATTAGGATCAGCAGAAATATACCACACTTCACCACCTGTAGGATCATTTGAAAGTGCTTGCCACGTAGCCCCACCGTCTGTGGACTTCACAGGGAAGCGTGTATCATCTAGAAATCCATAATTGACGGTATAAAGGATATTGGGATCGGATGTAAACTCTACAGTATGAATTCCTCCTGTAGATATCAGTTGTGTAAATGGCACTGGAGACCACTGTTGTCCCGCATTCGTCGTATGAAATACTTCAGACATATCACACTGAATGTAAATATGGTCAGGATTGGACGGACTAATAGAAGGTGCAAATAATGAACCGCCCCCACCTATTCCGGAATTATACCAGACACTAGGTTGGGCTGATATACAAAAAGTCCAAACAAAAAAACAAAGGCAAAATGGTACTTTCATAAAGACGGAGTGTATTAGATTAATAAATACATAATACTCATACGTCTGACTTGCTCATGCAAATTTAGAGTTTTATTTTAAAAATACTATATTAAATGATTGAATTTTATATAAATACCAAAAATTAAGTGGTTGTTACTTTCAGATATAAAGTATAATATTTTACAAGTCTAATGAATGGGTGTTCCTAATGTTATACCTCTTCCAATAAATACACAGCATAACCATCATGCTCTAAATAAGTACCATCTTAGTTACCCACTTTGATCAGTGATGGAGACATTTAATGGGACACCATATCATCCTAACTTTAATTTCATAATCAACAATATCATTTACGCTTTTAATTATTTTTTTAGGAATAAACCAATGCTCATTGATATAGTGCCCATAAAACAATCACCAGTCCATATACATAATGCTTGCTTTCACTTGAGGAGCTAATAAAGTATGCTGTATTGATTCAAAATGTGAATAGGTTTACAAATCAGAAAAAACTTTCCATTTGTCACATACTAAATTGTTATAATAATGAAGGATGTGGCGATATGAACTCCAATGGAAACAGACAAATTGGTCATTCTTTCAGTAGGAGAAAGTTGAGATTCTCTGTTTCTTCTCTTGATTTAACTGTCTAAAAGTTGCTTTTCACAGCAAATTGGTCTAAATCTTTATCATAATCGCCAATATCTACAAAAATTTGAAGAACTATGTTCTTGCGCATAGGAGGTATTTTTAATATATAATATTGTATCTCAATAATAAATATATTAAATAATATTATATCATTATAGTATATAAATGTATTTTTCTTATCCGTTCTCCCTGTTCATCTAGAGCATACACCAGGACAATTACACAATACAACCCTTGTTTTAATTGAATATTGCAAACTATACATCAGTAACAATTTTATTCAATCCGCTCGTAATATCTATCATTAACCAGGTAGATTACTCTATTGGCAAATAATAAAAAGGCCATACATAGTACCAACATAGTATCGATTATGCAAATATGCTCATATCTATCAAGACAAAATCGACTCAAATGCGCACTACTAACGTATTGAAAATCTATACCATTGCAGCGCATAAGCGATAATTATTCCTAAAAACACAGAAAATCACCTATCTTTTCTATACTTTTGAACTTTAATTATTATTGTATCCTTATGAAGTATATCAATCATTTCCTGGTATTTATTATTATGTTTGGGATTGTACTGTCATCATGTAAAAAAGATCCTGATCCTGACGACCTGATCATTAAAGGTTGTACTGATGCTCAAGCAGATAATTTTGATCCTAATGCTACTGAAAGTGATGGGAGCTGCACCTATCAAAAAAGATTTATCGGTGAGTATGATATTAATGTACAATGCGATCAATCTTCGGCTCTTTTTGAAGATGCAGATATGGAGATTAAATTTACACAGGATCAACACAAGGTCTTGTTTGACATAGAAAGTTCATCTACTTTAATCAGTTTTTTTGGTACGATAATTCATAAAGATACCGTCAGCGTAGATACGTTGATTCCGGGATTTCAGGCGGACTTAAAAAACCTTGTGCCGCTGGCCACAGAAAGTCAGATTGTTACTGTGGATTTGGGTGTCAAAACAGCCCTTGCGCTAAGCAAAGATAACAAAACGCTGAGTGGGTTATTGAAACTAAAGTTGATTTCTAAAGATACTATCAACTATAATGGGATAAAAATTCCACCTATCACACTGGATGATCATTGTACACTGCAAGCTGTTAAAGAGCCATAATATTATTGGCCGGCTTTCATGATACGTCGAATGGCTGTGGCGGCCATTGTCAGTCCAAAGAGCGCAGGCATGTAAGAAATAGTTCCGTAGTAAGATTTTTTATAATTTTTACCATCAGTATATTCAAGAGTGTGTTTGGGTTGTATTTCTTCAGAATATACAGCAGTAATACCACGTCTGATGCCTTCTCTTTTCAATCGCTTTTTGACTGTTTGTGCAAATTTGCATTCCTTAGTTTCAAAAACTCCGGCAACCCTAATCTTTGAAGGATCTAGCTTGCCTCCGGCGCCCATCGCACTGATTACTTTTACTTTATGCTGTACTGCCGCCTTGAGCAAAACCAGCTTAGGACTTAAACTATCTATACAATCCAGCACATAATCAAACCTTTCTGCTTTGATGAGCGCCTCCATATCTTCAGGCTCCATAAATTTCTTATAAGCACGTAGTTTAAGTGCCGGATTAATATCCAAAAATCTTTCACTTAGCAGAGCTGCTTTTGACATACCTATAGTACTTTGTAGCGCCTGCATCTGACGATTGATATTCGTCTCATCAACCGTATCACCGTCAATGATTACCATCTCTCCTACTCCTGCTCTGACAAGAAATTCACCAGCATAACTACCGACACCACCCAGACCCACTAAAAGTATTTTTGCATTTTGTAGTTGCTCCAAATTGTCATTACCAATCAGAAGTGCTGTGCGTTCGCACCATTTAGGCGTTTCCATTTATGATCAAAAAATATTTTAAAATTTTCAAAAATGACTTCTCTGACTTTGTCCTCTGACTCGCTGCGAAGACCGGCAAAAATACGGTATCTATTCCAAATATCTGTATTAAACTCACTGTCTGTTTCAATAAAAGTTCGATCCAAAGGTATATATTGAAGCATCTCCACAAAGACCTTATTCATCTTCTCATGTGGTGCGACCGATAGGTAGAATCCTTTATCTAGTAACTGGCCTGCCAAAACTTGATTGCGCACAAATCCATGTATCACCCAGGGTGTCTTGCCATAATTAGCCCGAAGACGGATCATTCTATCATACGCTCTTACACAATGTACTATGACCGGTGCACTTAATTGATTAGCCACTTCTATTTGCTGTATGAAAATCTCCTCTTGCAGATCTAGGTCAGCTCCTTTGAGATTGTCCAAACCAAACTCTCCTAATCCTAAACAGAATGGATCATCTGCATATGATTCTGACAGTAATGCTAATTGCGATTCAGCAAGCCTTTCTAGTGTCCACCAAGGATGATAACCTATGGTATAATACTTCTTTTGTTTTTGCTGATGGCCATGCACAGAAACGACCTCAAGCACTTCATCCGTATGCCATATATTATGATTATGAAAATCTATAAATGGTACATTCACAAATATATAATTTTACTACAATCAAAAATAATAGTATCAAAAAGCCCTTAAAGTCATGACTTCAAGGGCTTAAATTGTGGAGATGCAGGGAGTCGAACCCTGGTCCAGACAAAGCAACAGAGTGCTTTCTACATGCTTAGCTTTTGTTCGGATTTTCGGAATCAGGCAGGTACAAAAGCCAACGGCGCCTTCATCTTATCTTCTAATGTTTCAGATTGTGGTCGAAGCATCCCACTCTCCTAGTCCGCGGGTCTGGTTAAGTGCGGCTACCGGCTTGTATCGGACGTCATCCGGGCGGCACTAAAAGCTTTATAATCCTAGATTACGCAGCTAATGCGAAATTATTATCGCCATTTATAAATCGGTCATCATTTTTTGCGGAGTGAACAACCTTGCTCCGGCATGCTTACAAACCGGTGATCTTTCCTGTCGATACCGGACATCCCCTAAAATAATATACTACTGCACTGTATGCAGTCATTGGTACAAACCATTGATATTGTCAAAAAGTTCCTGACTTTCTAAAGAAAATTGCCTGTGCTACGATTTTCGTAACACAGGCAACCCAAATTTATCAAAATGACAAACTATATTCTATTAATATCCTTCATTTTGATCCAAGTTTGGATTTGAATCCAATTCAACCTGAGGAAGAGGCCAAACAAACCTATGATCACTATAAGGGACATTTGCTACACCATAAGGACCAGCATAAGGTGTGCTTAGATCAAAAGCTGCTGCTGGTGGCACCCCATTAGCTACCTTTGCAGGAATACCATCTATAGGGGCAATATCATCTTGCTGCAATCTATGGATATCTTGCCATCTTCTACCTTCCATTAAGAACTCAATACGTCTTTCAAGAAGTATAGCCTTGACTAGATCGTTTTTACTGCCAAAATCCGTATAAGCTTGAGATGCAACGTCTGCTAATGATCTATTACGAACCTTATTCAAATATTCAAGCCCTTTGCCAGTATCTTCACTTCTTGCATAGGCTTCAGCCATATTTAGTAGTACTTCTGCATATCTAATGACAGGTGCAGCATCTGTGTATCCTGAATCGTCCTTATACTTATTAGTAAATTTAACTCCTCTACTGCCTGTGAATACCATAGCTAGAGGATCGCTACTATTTTCATATCTCCTCTTATCATCTGCTAGCCATCCCGGATTAGTCCAGATAATAGGACTGATGCAAACAAGCTCACGTCTCTTGTATTGTGATGCTAGACCGGCATTTACACCCGGATTATTGGTCGCATCTTGCATGATTGAAAAGATAGACTCGCTATTCTTATAAGAATTTAGGAAAGGAGTGCCAGGATGTGCTTCTAGTGTGTATTTTCCTTCGAGTTTAAGGCCTTCTTTTATAACATTAGACCAATCTCTCATGTGAAGATAAACTCTTGTCTTGAAAGCAATGGCTGCATTTTTATTTGCTTTCGTCAAAGATGTATTTGAAATAAGATTTTCTGCATCATTTAAGTCTGCTAAAACCTTACTATAAACATCACCGACCGTACCTCTTCCTTGACTTATACCGGCATCAATTTCTGCTTGCGTATCCACACCTGTCTCACGATATGGTATGCCTGGAGCATTAGCATTAATGTGATATGGTCGTGCAAAGAAGTTACACATCTCAAAGTGCGTTATTGCTCTCAAAAACTTAGCTTGACCAATATAATCATTACCCTTATCTGAAGATATAATTCCATCAGCTACAGCTTTGGTCACACCTTCTATTACTAGATTACATCTATTGATCAACCTATAACCATCTATCCAGTAATATACATTGTTGGCAGTAGTTGGGTCATAAGTTGCTGTATAAGTCAACTGGTAGAAAGTTGCTTGATTCACGACATCTTCTCCTCTGTTATCCCCCTGTTGAACAAAAGCAGCACCCCAGATATAACCTCTTCCACCGTTTGGACTGGTTGAGTTATACTGTCCAATAGCTGCAGCATTATACATACCGTTGATAGAACTCTCAATCAATGATGGTGAAGAGAAAGACTGATCAACTGAGATATTATTAATAGGCTGCAGATTGAGAATATTATCCTCTGTACAACTATGAGCTGTAAAAACCAGCAGAGCCGCAAAAAAGAATTTATTTAATATATTTCTCATTTTAAATATTTATAATTTTAGAAAATAATAATTAGAACTTAACATTCAGTCCAAATGACATAATTCTTGCTCTTGGAGTACCATTAATATCAACGCCATTGACTTCCATTTCAGGGTTTAATCCCTTGTACTTAGTGATCATAATAGGATTTTGAGCTGCAACATAAACCCTCAAGCCACTGATGCCTATTCTACTGACGACATCATTAGCAAGTGAATAGCCTAAAGTAATATTGTCCACACTTACAAAATCACCATCCTCAACAAAACGTGTCGTAGCAGCACTTGAAAGATTTACAAAGGTATTGCTGCTAGCCCACAATCTCGGTGTAACACCATCACCAGGGTTTTCAGGGCTTTGCCATCTTCCTAGTATTTCTGTGCTATTATTATTCAAGTTTAAGTTCATCAACTCACGTCGTGTAGAATTAAATATTTTGTTACCACCACTAAATCTAACTAAGAAATTCAAGTCAAACTGTTTGTAATTCATACTTGAAGTGATACCTCCAAAGTAAGTAGGCAGTGTATTGCCTAAAATTTTTCTATCAGATGAAGCGAGTGAACTTCTTTCTCCTAATACTCCTGGATTTGAAGAATCAAAACTATAATACAACCCATCTGGAATATTACCTTGAACCAGACTTCCATCTGCCTTTACATACACAGGATTACCATTAGCCGGATTTACACCCCAATATTCAAAACCAAAAAGGCTATTCATAGATTCACCTTCTCTTATGATGATGTTTGGCGCTATATTTACATTAGTAGAAGTACCACCAATAATATCAGCACCACCATTTGGTAACTCTACAATCTGATTTTTAGACAGTGTCAGGTTAGCGCCCAGTGTCCACCTGAAGTCATCGCTATTCAACACATCGTAAGCTGCTTCAATCTCAAAACCTTTATTGAGGGATTTACCGATATTTTTGTTGATGCGGTTATTAGGAACACCCAGTGAAGGTGGAACTGGCTCAGAGAACACTAAATTATCTATATCATTCTTATAATAATCAAAGCTCATTCTCAACCTATTGCTCATAAATGCAACATCTAAACCAAAGTCAGACTTCTTACTAGTTTCCCATGTCAAAGCATCATTACCGAATTGGCTAAATGCAAGACCATTTAAGGCACCATATCTAGAACCAACTGTCAACCCAAGATAAGGATAAGAACCAAATTCAGTATTACCTACTGCAGCATAAGAATATCTTAACTTAAATTGTGAAATGGTATTCTTTAAATTTCCCCAGAAAGACTCATTAGCTACGTTCCATCCTAAAGAATAACCCAAGAAGTTGTTCCATCTATTTGATTCACTCAATTTTGACAATCCATCTCTTCTGAAGGACAATTGAGCAAAATATTTTTGATCATAGTTATAATTAACTCTTCCTAGATATGCGATAAGACCAGATTCTGTTGCACCACCGCCAGAAGATTGAACGCCATAAGAATTAGATACAGTGACTTTGTTATAAAATTCATCTAGCAAATCTTGTCCTTGGCTATAAAAACCTTCATTATGTTCTTTCTGGTATTCAGCTACAGCCGTTAGTCCTAGACTGTGCTTATCTGCAAATACAGTGTTGTAATTTAAGATATGCTGTAAATTCCAACGCAATAAATTATCCACATTATTTTCAATGATGCCATTATATCCTTTTCCATCCCCATGTCGTGGACTCCAGAATATAAAACCAGTTGTATAAGGATTATCAATACTGGCTTGTAAACGATAATTAAGACCTGTGACTATATCAGCAGATGCATACGCACTAGCTACTATTCTTCTTACTTGTGATTGGTACGTGTTATTAGCTAATACAAATGCGATATTTGAGATATTATCACCTACTGGATCTGTATTGTCCCATTGACCTACATTAGAGCCATTAGCAGATAAGTTATATCCTGTAGGATTATTAGGATCTAGAGCAGGTGTATTAGGTAATTGTCTGATGGCATTAAACATATTTCCTGAGAGAGAGTTACCTCCTGTATTCAATCCTACATAACTTGTTTGAGAAACATTTAAGTTTGTACCTACAGAAAGCCACTTATAAATCTTTTGATCCAAGACACCTCTGAGACTATATCTATCCATGGAATTGCTTTTAGCAATACCTTCTTGGTTATTATATCCAAGGGAGAAATAGTAGGTAGTACCTGCATTTCCTCCTGAAACAGCCAGAGAGTGATCTGTCTGAAAAGCATTTTTGTTGAGCACTTCTGCCTGCCAATCCGTATTAAATTCACTACCAATAGCCCATGGAGCTTGACCTCTATTCGTTCTTTTTTCATTTGCGATTGTTAGGAAATCAGGCGTCTGAAGCAAGTCAAACAACTTAACCGGATTAGCAAATCCAAAACTTGAATTTAATGAAATCTGGGTAGCTCCTTTTCTGCCTTTCTTAGTAGTGATCAGGATTACTCCATTGGCACCACGAGAACCATAAATAGCGGTAGCAGCTCCATCTTTCAAAACTTCATAAGATTCAATATCATCTGGGTTTAAATCACCCAAACCTGAAGCAGAAGCTTCACCACCTAAATATCCTGAGTAGATAGGCATACCATCCACTACATACAGCGGATCAGTTCCAGAGTTTACAGATGCAATACCCCTGATTCTTACCTTAGGTGCTTCTCCAAGTATTCCGTTAGGAGTAGTGACCTGAACACCAGCAGCTCTACCTGCTAGTTGGGTTGTAACGGTAGGTGATATCAAAGTTGCTACATCACTACCTTTTACGCTGGAAATTGAAGATGTCACATCACTTTTGCGCTGCACACCATAACCTACTACCACTACTTCATCAAGAAAAGAACCTTCTTCAAGTGAAATATTGATTACTGATGCCCCTCCTACTTCCATTTCACGGGTACCATAACCGGTATAACTAAATACCAGTGTATTAACATTCTCAGGGAGCGAAAGCCTATACGCTCCTTCGACATCAGTGATAGTCCCAACACCAACAGCTCCTTTGGCTACGACACTTGCACCGATTAGTGGCATACCAGACTGGTCTGTCACCACTCCTGAAACCATTTTCTGACCGATACCAAGTATCGTTCCAAATAGTATCAATGAAAAAGTAATTAACAATTGTTTCATACTAAAATTGTTTGGTTAATTAATAATTTAAAGGTTGAAATAATACAATAAGTTATTCTTAAAATTCGCAACAATATTAACACTTGATTAACATATCACCTAGCTTTTACTCGGATTTTTTTTAATTGCCATATAAATCCATTTTATTAACTTGATTTACAATGTTTTGAATGACTATCAAAAACACTTAATTTTATTTGAACGCAATAAAAAAAAAGAATTATTTTGTGGTTTTTACTAAATGAAGGAATATATTTGTACTTAAATGCATTCTAAAATTCATTCTCATGAGGTATTTTATATTATTATTATGTATTTTCTTTTTTTCTCAAACTCAAGCGCAGTTTAAGTTAGGAGCAGGTGTAAAATACAATGCCAATAATAATTTTAAAGCATTTGGTATTAATGGTAAAATTGAAAAAGATGTTTCTGATGCTTTTGATGTCGGTGTAGATGCAGGTTATTATTTTGGAAAAAATATTTCATGGTCTTTTGATGCTAGTCTGAATTACCATTTGATGGGAAGAGATGTCCGCTTTCAGTTGATACCTATGGCCGGCATCAACTTTTCAAAAACAGCAAATATTACTAACTCGCTTTTACTCGGCTTATCCGCTAGAGTCGTTAGTGATAATCTAACTTATTTTCTAGAACCACGATGGATTTTTAATAACGATCAGATCGTACTCAACATAGGCGTTTTCTTTTAGATCGATTATGCCCGTCATCCTAAAAAATGATTATCGGCCATCGATTTTCCTCAGAAATGGCCATACAAATACCTTGTATTCTTATTTTTTCAGAAAGAGAAAATTGATTCCGTGGTGTAGGATACGGGTCAATACACCTGATCAGGATTTTTATGATGTAGATTGGTTGAAGCATACTGATAATCATCAGTTAGTCATCTTACTGCATGGTCTGGAAGGCTCATCTGCTTCTCAATATATTAATGGTCTAGCTCCTATTCTTTACGATAAAGGGTTTGATATCGCCGCCATCAATTTTAGATCTTGTAGCGGAGTGTCAAATCTACAATTAGATATGTACCATAGTGGATACACCAAGGATTTGAGTCAATTTATCGATACAGAAACTGAATCCTACAGTACGGTGGTCATCTGTGGCTTTAGTCTAGGTGGCAATGTAACCATGAAATATGCCGGACAATCCGGCACAAATATTAATCCAAAAATCAAGGCAGTCATCGGTGTATCGGTACCCTGTGATCTACGTCCTGGCAGTGCACGACTCAAAAGATGGTACAACTTTCCCTATGAACAAAATTTCATAGGTAGCCTGATGAAAAAGATGGCTCACAAAGCCACGCTCTTTCCGGATATTGTCAATATGAAAAATGCCTCCAGAGTGCACCATTTATGGGATTTTGATGATTATTACACCGCTCCACTTCATGGTTTTGAAGATGCAGAAGACTATTATAGACAAAGCAATTCTAAGCAGTTTTTAGCTCAGATTAGCATAGCCGCACTCATGATCAATGCACAAGATGATACTTTCCTCACCAAGGAATGCTTCCCTTATGAGGTGGCAGAAGAAAAAGATAATTTTTACCTGATGGCACCCAAATATGGAGGTCATTGCGGATTTGCCCAGATCAAAAAAGGAATGTTATGGTCTGAAATAGTAATCACAGACTTTATATTAGATAAAACCAGATAAAGAATTCCTATCTTTGCAGGTTAAATCCAATTTATTATTAATGTCTTTGAATTGGCCTTCAATCAATCCTTCGTTACGTCATCTCGTTTTGCTGCTCTGCGCAATTAGCATATTTACCAGTCTCGATGGACAAGTAAGAGGAAAAATAACCGAAAAAGACGGCAGCCCTTTGCCTTTTGCCGCAGTATATATTGAGGGCACATCTATAGGAACCGTTAGTAATGTGGATGGACAATACGAACTGATACTTCCGCACCATGGCAGTTATAAAATTAACTTCCAATATGTAGGATTTAAAAACCATCGTGTTGCGATCACCTATACCGGCGCACCTATTATCAAGGACATAGTCATGGAAGAGGATGCAGTCTTTCTCAATGAAGTCGTGATAACTCCCGACAAGGAAGACCCTGCTTATGCTATCATGCGTCAGGCTATAGCTCATCGCAAGGAAAACAAAAATCGTATCAAGAGTCTAGAAGCTGATCTATACGTTAAAGGGTCCATCCGGCTTAATGAAGTGCCAGAAAAACTGCTAGGTGAGGAGCTGGGTAATCTCCAAGGCATACTGGATTCTACCAGACAAGGATATATCTACCTGTCAGAATCCAAATCCAAGTATTACTTCATGCAACCGGATCGCACCAAAGAGGTAATGATTTCGACCATCAAATCCGGTGATAACAGCCTATTTACTGCCAATCAGTTTTCATGGGCTAATTTTGACCTATACGACGAGTACATCAAAATGGGAAGAACTATTGTCTCTCCTTTAGCTGACAATGCACTATCTCACTATGATTTTAAACTAGAGCAAACCACCACTGACAACAATGATTTTGTAATACACAAGATACGACTCTTGCCTAAGACAAAAAATGCACCACTGCTCAATGGTTCCATATTTATTGTGGATGGATACTGGACCATCTACAGTTCAGATCTATCGATTTATGGTGTCGCCCTCAAAAATACTTTTATAGACACCATCGATGTCAAGCAAGTTTTCATCCCTATTGATGACAGAGAAACATGGCGTATATTTAGTCAGGTCTTTACTTTTAAAGCCGGACTTTTGGGTTTTAAAATAGGCGGCCACTTCTCCTATATATTTTCTAATTATATACTCAACCAGGACCTTACTTCTATATTTAAAGATAATGAAACATTTAGAATTGAAAAAGATGCACTGCAAAGAGATACTGCTTTCTGGAACAAAGAACGCCCAATACCGCTGACAGAAGAAGAAATGAAAGACTATGTAAAAAAAGACTCATTATACACATTGTGGAATACCAAATCTTATCAGGATTCGGTGGACATAGCCAATAACAAATTTTCTCCAATACACCTCTTGCTAGGCTACACTTATAGAAATAGCTACAAGAATTATCAATTTAAAATCCCAAGCCCACTTACTTCTTTGAGTTTTAATGCTGTGGAAGGTTTTACCTTTCTGCTTAATCCATCATGGACCAAAAGCGATAGCACTTTTAAAAAGCTGGTGATACAACCTGCTCTCGCCTATGGATTTTCAGATAAGCAACTCAAACCACAGCTCAGTGTCCGCTACACCTTTGACAATTACAGTCTCGGTCAGTTGTGGCTATCCGGTGGACGAAGTTATGATCAGTATGATGAAAGAAAACCCATCAATGACAAGAGTAATGCATGGTCATCTCTATGGGACAAAAATAATAAAATCCGCCTCTACCGAAATGACTTTGTAACAGCAGGATACAGTCAAGAGATCATCAATGGCTTATATATAGACCTATCCTCTACCTACACAGATAGGAGTAATCTAGAGGTGCATTCTCAATACAGCTTTAGAAAGAAAAATAAAAAGTATGAAGCTAATATTCCCACATCAAGTGTACCAACCGCTGCACTGGAACCGAGTACTTTTTTTAAAAACAAATTAAAAGTTATTATTAAACCAGGTCAAAAATACAGCTCCTACCCTAATTTTAAACTACGTGATGCATCTAACTGGCCTACCCTTACGACTGAATATGAATGGGGCATTGGACTCTCAGAAGGTGCGCATCAGTATCACAAACTAGCTGTCAAGATTAGAGACCAGTATGTCAATCTAAGACTTTTGGGTTATTTTAAATATAATATGGAAGCGGCCTCATTCATAGGCAAGGCCCCACAATACTTTGTCGATTACCTGCACACTATGGGAAATAGGATTGCGATACCCATTGATCCTGATTTAGGAAGTTTCAATCTATTACCGTTTTATGAATACAGTTCTGACTCTTACTATTTAAAGGCCAATTTCCGACACTATTTTAATGGATTCATTTTTGACAAAATCCCGCTCATCAATAAGACACCCTTAAAACTTGTGTTTGGCGGTTCTGCACTCTATGTTCCGAATAAAGGCACCTACTGGGAACCATTTATCGGCATTGAAAACTTCCGAATCGGACCGATCCATTTGTTTGATATAGACTATGCCTTTGGCTTTGGTCAAAACGGATACCGCGATCATGGTATAGTCTTCAGGCTCAGTCAGCTATTCAATAATTAATCCGCCTCTTCTTCCGATCGTGAGGCCGTAGCAATAAAAAGTGTCATAATTCCGCCGAAAATCAACGCAAGATGTATCAAAACTGTAATAATTCCTTTATTATACACAAATTTCATAAAGGTTAAATTCAAACCTACTAATGATAAAATAGCGGATAAAAGACCGATAAAGAATGCTAAAAATCCTATGAGTGCCCAAATTGGTTTTTTCATTGCTGTCAATTGAATTGCAAAAATATAAAGCGCAGCGCTAAATACCTTATGAAAATGCCAATATCTTATCCGAATCCAATTTTTGAAGAAAAAATGCAACTAATGATGATTATACAGCGTTTAAAAGACTGTTACAAAGCGCATATCATTGATCCTTGATGCATACTGAATCAAATAGTGTAAAAATCATAGAATGTCCACGCGATGCCATGCAAGGCATTCACCACTTTATCCCAACTGATATTAAGGCAGAATACATTAATCAACTGCTGAAAGTGGGTTATGATACACTGGATTTCGGAAGTTTTGTGTCACCTAAGGCCATACCGCAACTCCGAGATACCTCAGAAGTGCTGTCCAAATTGCATTTTAACGGTACAAAAACCAAACTGCTTGCTATAATAGCGAATACCCGCGGCGCTCAGGATGCGGTACAATATGATGAAATCACCTATCTGGGATACCCCTTTTCTATATCGGAGACCTTTCAGCTCCGCAATACTAATGCAACCATTCAGGAATCGCTCATCCGGGTTGAGGAGTTGCAAAATCTTGCTATCCAACACAACAAAAAGACGGTTATTTATATCTCGATGGGCTTTGGTAATCCTTATGGTGATGAATGGAATGCAGGTATATGTGAAATGTGGGTAGATCAATTAGTGGGCATGGGCATAAAAATCATTGCACTGTCTGACACTATCGGTGTTGCCACACCTGAGAGTATTTCTTACCTTTTTCAGCATTTGATACCTAAATATCCGGAAATTGAATTTGGAGCACATCTGCATTCTCAACCACACAACTGGCTTCCTAAGATCGATGCTGCTTACAAAAGCGGATGTCGTAGATTTGATGCTGCGATCAAAGGCTACGGAGGTTGTCCAATGGCTAAAGACGACCTCACCGGCAATATGGCTACAGAAAATCTACTACAATATTTCGGAGATCATCAAGTCGAAACCGGAGTAAATATGGAGGCTTTTGCTAAAGCAATGAAGATATCCAGCAAGGTATTTTTGTGATTTTTGAAGCGCTTCTTCATCTCAATTTCTGTACTCGTTTTCCTATCTTCGATAGTAATCCTACAGAATACAAGCTCCGAAATTCAAAGTTCTTTTGTATCATTTCCCTTCGTAACAAAGTCAAATGTGTATTATAGAGTGAATGGTAAACATCTGATCTCTACAACAAAAATATAAAAGAGGAAAGTGCCCGATTAATTACATTTTAGCAATAAAATATCCGTAGTAACGTGATTAGATTCATTACCGGCTCTGTCAGTGATATATACCTCAAGAGGTAGCTCATTTTGTGGAAATAAGTCTGTCTTTTCGCAAGGTGGTATGCCGGTACTTTGGTCGTAAATACAACAAGTAGTAAAAATCTTAATGTTAATTGTGCCAGAAATACCATTACCTGTGCCTTCTAAAGGTACAAAAGGCGCTTTATACTGACGGAAAACCTCACCGGTACGTAAATCCTTAATAATGACATTAGCTTTTGAACTATTGACATCCTCACCAAAGTCTCCGTCACCATCCGTAAAAAACAACGTCATCATCACACTGTCCTGTTGATTATCTCCTTGTTGCATCAAGTTTTTAGAAAACTGACGAAATTCCAGATGAGGAACAATGTCATATTTTTCCGACTTAACGCAAGCAGCAATGCTCAAAATCATCACCGGCCAGATCAGGTTTTTAAGCGCTCTTTTTATTTTCATTTGTAAAGGCATTATCTTGTGCCACGATTTATCAAAACTTTTGAAATGGAACCATCCTTTCAGACTGAGAGACAGGCAATTTTAGCACACATTTCCAAAATCCAATTATCATCGGTACCTCGATCTGATGAGACGCTACTGTCTTTGTTCCGTTTTCAATGTAAATATAACGCAATCTATAGGCAATATTGTCAAAATTTGGGAATTAATTTTGATACTTTTCAACATCCTGATGCGATACCACACTTACCCATTACTGCTTTTAAACATCATGAAGTCAAAACAGGAGAATTTGAAACTGAGGAAATATTTTTGAGTAGTGGTACAACACAAGTCTTGAGGTCGCGGCATTTCATCCGCAATATGCAATGGTATCTAGAAAACACGAGTGCGATCTGGTCTTCATCTTTTGGTCGTGTGCAGGATTATTGCTTTCTGGCACTTTTACCCGGTTATCTGGAGCGTGACGGTTCATCACTGATATCAATGGTACATCATTTCATACAGCAATCCCAATATACAGAAAGCGGATTTTATCTTCGCAATCATGAGGCATTGTATAAACGTCTATTGCACTGCCAAAAAAGCAAAATACCGGTAGTGCTCTTTGGTGTGGCTTATGCACTTCTGGACTTTACTTCTGAGTACAGCATTGATTTCCCAGAGCTCATTATCATGGAAACAGGTGGTATGAAAGGTCAACGTAAAGAGCTTACCAAATCTGAACTCCACCACATCCTCCAGCAAAAGACAGGAAGTGCTCGAATCTACTCTGAATATGGCATGACCGAGTTATTGTCGCAGGCGTATACCTTTGGAGAGACAAAATTCCGACCCAACCCTATGTTGACCGTGCACACTCGACAAGTCAATGATCCACTCTCCCGTGAAAAAAACGGCAAATCGGGCATAATCTGTGTAACAGACCTCGCTAATGTAGATAGTTGTGCCTTTATTCAGACCGAAGATCAAGGCATCGTCCATGATGATGGTACCTTTGAAATTACAGGCCGACTAGACGCTTCAGAGTGGCGTGGATGCAATCTCCTGCTGGAAGAACTGGGTATAGACTGATATATTAGCTAAATAAAGTGCCGGATGCAGAAGGAGGCACCTTTCCTATGTGTTTATATGCTTTTGCTGTCGCTTCTCGCCCTCGAGGTGTGCGCTGAATATAACCCTCCATGATGAGGAATGGTTCGTGAACCTCTTCAATCGTACCGGATTCCTCTCCTACTGCCGTAGCAATAGTATTGATTCCGACAGGACCACCTTTAAATTTTTCAATAATAGCTGTGAGGATTTTATTGTCCATTTCATCAAGTCCACTCTCATCCACGTTGAGTGCATCCAGACCAAAACGGGCGATCTCACGGTCAATCTCTCCATTACCCTTAATCTGGGCAAAATCTCTTATTCTTCTCAGCAGTGCATTGGCGATACGTGGCGTACCTCTGCTTCGTCTAGCAATTTCACTGGCGCCAGCTTCATCAATTTTAACATCGAGTATCTCTGCACTACGGAACAGAATCTTTTTCAATGTATCAACATTATAATAGTCCAGCAAAAAGGTAATGCCAAAACGGGCTCTCATCGGTGCTGTGAGCAAACCCATACGGGTCGTAGCGCCCACTAATGTAAATGGATTGAGATTGATCTGAATACTTCTGGCATTCGGCCCGGTATCTATCATAATATCAATCCGATAATCCTCCATTGCCGAATAAAGATACTCTTCGACGACATTATTGAGTCGGTGGATCTCATCTATAAAGAGCACATCGCCTTCTTCTAGTCCTGTCAGTAATCCTGCCAGATCACCAGGCTTTTCCAGTACTGGTCCGGAAGTGATTTTGATGTTAGCCTCAAGCTCATTGGCTATAATATGTGAAAGCGTGGTTTTGCCTAGTCCGGGTGGACCATGAAGCAAAACATGATCTAGAGCTTCATTGCGAAGCCTAGCGGCTTGAATAAATACGCTTAAATTATCAACTATTTTAGACTGGCCATGAAACTCAAGCAATTCCTTAGGTCGCAACGCCTTATCTACCTGTCTTTCCTCAGGTGAAAAATGCGCTTCACTCGGATCTAAATGCTGGTTCATGCCTTTACAAATATCAATCAGGCCGAAAAAGAAGTTCCACAACCACAGGTTTCCTTTGCATTAGGGTTTTTGAAAGTAAAGCCGCGATTGTTAAGGTCATCTTCCCAGTCGATTTCGATGCCTAGCAAGTAAATAGCATGAGCGCGCTCTACAAAAACCTTCAGGCCGTCAATCTCAAAGACTTCGTCTTTTTCTTTCTGATTGTCAAAACCCATAACATAGCTAAATCCTGAGCAACCGCCGCCTTTGACACCGATTCTCAATCCCTGATCGGCACTCATATTTTGCTCTTCAAAGATTCTTTTCAGTTGCTTCAATGCACTGGCCGTAACGTTAATAGGTTGTTGTGTTGTATGGATTGTTTCAATTGACATATGCGATAAATGATATTATTGATTGGTTGCTGATAATAACGTTTTAATGATATGAAAAGTTCATTCAAAATATGGTTATACAAGGACTTCCACGCTTACTTCTACATTAAAAAGCTTGTCATAATATTCTGCTGCCATGCGACCTGATTCAAATGCAGGTACAATTTCTCTCATGCTGTTCTTAGCCATACTCAACCACTGCTCTGGCTTATGATAATACATCGGTAAGATTTCTCTTGTGAGTACATTGTACAAATTCTCATTCTCTTTTACATCGCGGTCTTTGCCTTTCACTTCATCGCCTGCCGGTTCTATGATAAAGCAGTTGTGACCATGCTTAGCAAACTCAGGTACCCATCCGTCCGGAATTGAAAAATTCAGTCCGGCATTCATAGCGGCAGTCATACCACTAGTTCCTGAAGCTTCTCGGTACATATTTGGATTATTGAGCCAAACATCAGCACCACGCTTCACTAATCCGGACAACTCTAATTCATAGCCAGTCAGCACAGCCACATTGGGCATTTTAACTGTCTTTTCAAATATTTGATTGAAAATATTGATGGCGCCCATATCCTCAGGATAAGGTTTGCCTGCCCAGATAATTTGAATAGGGTACTTTATACTTGAGACGAGTTCTTCAAATTTTTCCCAGTCACTCATGATGAGGTCTGCGCGCTTATAACCTGCAAATCTTCTTGCCCACACCATCGTCAGCACGTCTTCATCAAAGATTTTACCAGTCTGATCGGCCACTTCCTTAAAGAGCTCGCGCTTGAGTTGCTTTTTTCTTGCTATCAGCGCATCATTATCATCTCGACTAAGTGCCTCTTTTAAAATTGCATCTTCCCAGTATTTTTCATTTTGAGCATTAGTGATGTGTGTGATGTCACAAATGTGCTCATAATGTCCCCACATTTTACGAGACACTTCTCCATGAAGTTTAGACACACCATTGGCAATTTTTGCAAACTCTAATGCTGCCAGTGTATAGTTCAAGCGATTATTTTCAACTGTTAAAATAGATTTGATTTCTTCATCTGCTATGCCATTAAAAAACGACATCTTACTGAGCAAATCAAAATCATGGGATTCGTTGCCTGCTTCCTCTGGTGTATGGGTGGTGAATACCACACGCTTTTTGACCTCATCCATATCTTTATACTTTGCAAATAGATAGAAGCACAATGGAAGTGCGTGGCCTTCATTCATGTGATAAATATCCGTTTTAATACCCAATATGTCTAGCAATTTAGCACCTCCAGTACCTAGAACTATGGATTGTGCAATACGGGTCGCTTCAATCGGGTCATAGAGTCGGTTAGTGATGGTGCGAGATAATGCATCATTTTGCTCAATATCGGTAGAAAGTAAAAATACCGGAGCACTATTAAAAACAGAAGGCTTAAGTAAATATGCCTTGACATATACGGTTGCATTGTGAACGATCACTGGAAAAATAATCCCCGTATCTGTCAGAAATGAATAATATTTTCGTACAAATTCTGCTTTCATCGTACCAGTAGCAGTGCGCTGTTGGTCATAATACCCAAACTTCCACAACATACCGATACCGATTATATTTTGCTTAAGTTCATAGGCGCTTTTCATGTGCGATCCTGCCAGAAACCCGAGACCACCACTATATATCTTCAGAGCTTGATCGATGGCAAATTCCATAGAAAAATAAGCTACAGGTTTAGCATATTCTTTTGCAGGCTTGTAGCCAAAAATTTCTGAAAGTGAAATCATATATACAATTTTTATAATATATTGATAATAAGAACTGCAAATATAGAAAAATTTATAATTGAGAATAGCTATCCGTCTCGATAATGTGGCGATTAGCTATGAATTACCACGACGCTGACATCAAAAAAATAAGGATGCACCTCATACAGTGCATCCTTATCTTATCAAATGAAACGATTGGTCTAATTTATTTTGTCAATGCTTCGTATTTTTTCTCAACTACATTCCAGTTGATAACCTTCCAGAATGTATCTACATAATCAGCTCTTCTATTTTGAAAGTGGAGATAGTAAGCATGTTCCCAAACGTCAAGTCCGATGATAGGTTGACCTGTACAGCCACTACCCGGCATCAAAGGGTTGTCCTGGTTAGGAGTGCTGTTGACGTGGAGAGAACCATCCTCATGTACACAAAGCCATGCCCAACCTGAGCCAAACCTTGACATTGCAGCTGCTGCAAATTTTTCTTTAAATGCCTCTCTGCTTCCAAAAGTTTCGTCAATCTTATTAGCTAGAGCACCTGAAAGGATACCTCTATCCTCTGGGTTCAAAATTTCCCAAAAGAGTGAGTGATTCCAGTGTCCTCCAGCATTGTTACGCACAGCACCATTATTCATATCCAGCCCTCTAAGGATAGCATCCAGAGATTGGTTCTCTAAAGCTGTTCCTTCAATGGCCTTATTCAAATTATTTACATATCCTTGATGGTGTTTAGTATGATGGATTTCCATAGTACGAGCATCAAAATGGGGCTCCAGTGCATCATAAGAATATCCCAGAGCAGGAAGATTAAAAGCCATAATGAAATATATATTTATTGTTTTAAAGAAAATTATTATCAACTTAATCAACATTTTGCTATTAAAATAGTTCACCAGCCTGTTTTCTCAACCTTTTTCAACAAAAATAATTTGGTTATAAATAATTATTATACAAAAGATGTATTCATCATTTGGGCCATTAGCTACACATGGTAAGAACTCAACATTGGACAATAAGCAAAACATGGTCGATCAACAAACTATCATATACTAACATCAAAGCAGACCATCACCCAATTACTCGAGCAATGAAATTGCATTATTAAAATTTGAATATACAAATGTAATTCTCTTACCTTTGCAGTTTGTAAATCATTTGGCATCAGCCATCATCTAAGTATTTTAGTAAAATTAAACCTAAATTGAATCAGTCTATCATTCCTGTCTTATTCAAAAAAATGAGATATTCTAGCATTATACTCTTTTGTCTTGTTGGTATTTTGACCGGATGCATGGAAGAAAAACCTTACTTCCTTCTGAAGGGAAAAACATTGGGTTACGACTATCAAATCACCGTAAAAACTGAAGATTCAATAGCTGTCCGGCATGCGGTGGACTCTATATTACACCAATTTGAAGCCGCCCTATCTATTTATAATGACTCCAGCGCACTAGCCCGTTTTAATCATACGGACAGTATATATTGCCCTGAGCAACCAGCTTCTGAACTGATAGCCGCGGTCTATGCAAAGTCAAGAGAAATCTATCAGAACAGTAACGGTGCTTTCAATCCTGCAGTCGAACCCTTGTTAGAGTATTATGGTTTTGATAAAAAAGCTACAAGACAACTTGAAAAAATAGACAGTAATAAAGTCGCATCATTGCTACAACTTGTTCACTTTGACAGTATTCAGTTAACGAAATCAGGAGATGAGCTATGTCTCACTAAAACTCAGCCAGGCATGTCGCTCGATTTTAACGCCTTGTCTCCAGGACTGGCAGTGGACAAAATAGGTAATTATTTAGAAGACAAAGGGATGAGAAACTACATCATCAAAATCGGACAGTCAGTAAGAGCGCTTGGTCTGGATCACAAAAATAAAGGATGGATTGTCAATATCAATAAGCCTGAAAAAGGAATAGAGAATGAGGTAGAGCTGCCTCTTCTCATTTCAAAAAAATCACTTGTCACAAATGGTAACTACCTAAAATCTTATGAAGCAGGTGGCAATGTGTATTCTCACATCATCAATCCTTTTACCGGTGTATCAGAGCCGGGCAATCTTTTGAGTGTTACGGTCATATCAGATCAATGTATCGATGCTGGAGGATATGCCACTGCTTTTATGGTGATGGGACTCAATAAATCATTAGAGCTGCTCGAACAATTAAAAGATATTGAAGCTTGTTTTATATATGATACTGAAGGCGATGGTATTTATGAATACAAGGTGAGTCCGGGCTTTTCTAAATACTATCTACACAACGAACAAAAATAACAGCATGATAGACTTACATTTTAATCTGGAACGCGACTTAGTCTTTTTTGATATAGAATCTACAGGTTTAAATATACTTAAGGACCGTATTCTCCAGATTGCACTGATCAAATACACTAAGGACATTCCCACTCCTACAGAGCTGACCATGTTAATCAATCCCGGAGTGCCCATTTCTGAGGAAGCTTATTCCATCCACGGAATTTCAAATGAAATGGTGCGCAACAAACCTACCTTTGCTCAAGTCGGACCGGAGATATTTGCATTTATCGGTGACGCTGACCTAGCAGGATACAACTCTGATCGCTTTGATGTGCCCATGCTACTTGAAGAATTCCACCGCATCGGCCTGGACTTTGACCTCAGTAAGCGCAAGCTCATCGATATGCAAAAGATTTTTTACAAAATGGAGCCTCGAACACTAAAAGCTGCATATAAACTCTATTGTAATGAAAACCTCGACGATGCGCATGATGCACTAGCTGACACCCGAGCTACGGTAGAAGTCCTCAAAGGTCAAATCCAAATGTATGATGGCGTGGATTATGTCGATGGCGATGGCAATGTTACAAAGTCACCCATCACAAATGACATCAGTGCTATTGCACACTTTCTGAAGGATGATGCTGCACTGGATGTCACTCAAAGATTAAAACTCAATACAAAAGGAGAAGTCATCTTCAACTTTGGCAAATATGCAGGTCAGTCGGTGGCAGAGACATTCATCAATGAACCGAGTTACTATCACTGGATCATGGAGAAAGATTTTTCAGCTCAAGTCAAACAAATCGTTTCTAAAATATTTAACGAAATGAGAAAACCCTAATGGTACGCTTTTTAATGTTACTAATAGGAATGGGTTTATTCTTTACTTCTTGTTATGAACGTAAAGAAGGATGTCTGGACACCTATGCTTCCGACTATGACCCATCCGCTGATGATGTATGCACTGAGTGTTGTCATTATCCTAGGTTACAGCTAGCCATCACTCATCTAGTCGGTGATTCGGTATATAGCAATTCCGACACACTCGTCAATCAATATGGCCAAAGATATATCATCACTGATGTCAGATATTATGTCAGTGATTTTCACCTCTATCAGGCTGATCAAACTTATAATGTCCGCGAGCTCATCGGCAATGAATCGAACAAGTTTTACCGACCCAATGATATCAAAATAATCAGAAGCGTGGACAAGAGCATAGATATCGGCAGCATACGTGCTTTTGGCACCTTTGACAGTCTGCGATTTACACAAGGCATATCAAGGGCATTTTTGGACAATACATTCACCGATCTACCTACTAATCACGTATTATCACAAACTGGGCGACTTAAAGACGCTGATGATAATATAGCATATATGACGGTAAAATATAGAATGCTTGATCCTATCGATTCTTTAGTCAGCATTGCTATAACAGAACCTATACTTCATCCATTTGCTTTAAAGGATTCTATCAATACCACTCGCAAAAGTGAAAATATACGATGTAAAATCAAAGTGGACTACCAGGTGCTCTTTGACGACATAGACTTCTCGATGACGAATGCAAGTATAACTCAAAAAATGCGTGAAAACGCTGTAAGACTGATCCGAGAAAATTGATTCGTTTAAATTTTTATCACTCTAAAGGTTTTGGTAACCACTCCATTGTTTACTTGTATAAAATACAACCCTGGGCGTAAAGTCTGTATATTTATCCATTGATGGCCTGACAGATTAGCAAAGGCTGCCACTTGTTGTCCAGCACTATTATACACTGCAACTCGATAATCATCTATATCGGTGGCTATGCTGATATCTCCATCTGTACTGCTAGGCAATACGACAATATTATCTTTGATATGATGACGAACTACTTTCACTTGTGAAAAATTATATCTGCCATCAAAATCTGTTTGCCTGACGCGGTAATAGTTGATGCCTGGCAAAGGATCATCATCTATAAATGTATATTGATGTTCGTCAGTGGTACTTCCTGCGCCCTTGATATCGTCTAATCTTTCAAATGTCCGGCCATCCACGGACCGCTCGATAGAAAAATAATCATTGTTTGTCTCAGAGGCAGTTACAAATGTTATTTTACTCACATTATTGATGGATTGCACATCAAAATATTTAAAAGCAACAGGAAGTGGTGTTGCATTGTCGCAATTACCTCCAGGATTGGAACCATAAAACAGCCAAGTCGCAGTCACAGTTTCATCTCTGCGATTCACTATTAATGTCAATGGAACGTCCACATCGGTTTGCCCACCATTATAAAAACATTCTGAATAATTGACACGCGTATTACCGCTACCACTTACAACCGTTACTCCATTTACTTTAAATTCATCTCCACCATCAAGTCCATCCGTATTTGCATCACACTCATTTGTAACTACATTTAGTACAAAATAATTCTGAGCCGGCACGGTCACATCTTGGGTTATAACTGTAGCGGAATGATTACCTGATCCTTGGGGATCGCAAATAAAATTAGGATTACTTGGCGGAATATTTGTAACACATGGTGCCGAACATCCACCAGTAGTTACACCATTTGTGATTTGAGTGCCTAATCTGACAGATCCAGACTGTGCAATGATCGATGCAGCATACAAAATAAAAAATGCAGTTACAAAAACGGTCGTAAATATCCTGTCAGTCATATGTTTTGGTTATTAAAAATATGAGGAAATAAATTTAATCAGATGATTCACTCTAATTCTTAACGTGAATAATGGATAAGAAAAAAGCATAAAGATTATAAGCATAGGAGATTATTTAATATATTTACGTTTGAAATACAATATTTTAAATTAAAAACACCTCCTATGCGTAAGGACAA